>LKMJ01004271.1_pt1 | contig 13418 bp, 9 predicted proteins | sample 643391 | NCBI WGS metagenome assembly LKMJ01 (sample SAMN04112250, study PRJNA286221) | soda lake metagenome | biome: soda lake; feature: Kulunda Steppe; material: water; isolation source: sample PL-Br10 brine of Picturesque Lake | place: Russia: Kulunda steppe | collected 2010-07
ATGCGCGCGCACGTACACACACACACACACACACACACACACACACTGGCATGGACCCGCACAGTGGCACCCTCTAGCCACTCCTGTTGACACTTATTATCAAGTGTGCCTGCTCAGTGGCACGCAGCTCGATAGCCCAGCTGACCTCCAGGCCCCGGCTGCCGAATTGCAGGGCGGCTACCTCTGAGGCTAGTCAAGATGAAGGTGCAGCCACCAAGAAAGCGCCGGCCACAAAGCGCACAAAGAAGGCCCCCGCAGAGCCCGAGCCCGCACGTGAGATGCCGCCTATTGTGCCAGTCACTCACAGCCAGGCAGTGCACTTCCTTAGGGGGGGCTTGCCTGCTGGCTCTCACCCGCAACCATTACATAATCAAGCGCAGGTCTATATTTGCTGTGAGCTCAGCACGCCTAACCTTGGCTTCTGCCATGCCTTGCCGCCTCCACTCGCGGAGCAGCCTGTGGTGCTGTTTTTAGCTCAGCCACGCCAAGCAGCCTGCACATGCTGCTAGGGTGCGCGGACAAGCGCCAGTGGCAGCCGCCCAGCAGACACAGAGTATGTGAAAAGTGCTCTTAGACAAAACACAGAGTGGACCAGTGGTGATGGGGGCTTGCTCTAGTCCTGCCCATGCTCACATCTTGAGCCACGTCCATGCTGACGCCTGTCCATGCTGACGCCTGTCCTGCTCACGTCTTGAGCCATGGTCTGTTTGTTATGAGGTGGATTGAGCGTCTGCAACAAGCAGGGCACAAGCGCATGTCCACCAGTTGGTGATCCCGCTGCCCAGGTGGCGGAGAACCCATCCACATCTACAGAGCACGTAAACGTAGCCGTGCAGTGCAACTGTCATCCTTGGATGTCAACTGTGTATGTCCCACCAGAAACATTCCAAGAACCTGGGATGGTGGACGTCCCATGTGGAGGTGACCTCAAGTGAGGTCCACATCTTAGTTTCCCCCCCTGGCTTGGTCTAGCTCCTCTGCTGACTTGGTCTAGTTGCCCCCTGGCTTGGTCTATTCCGCCTCCCCCCCCCTGGCTTGGTCCAACTGTCTGCGACTGTTCCCAAACCCATGCAGCTCAGCGTTGCTCTTGCATCAGTTGCGCAAGCATCCTTCTGATGTCCTCCTGATGCAAGCCCAACACCTGCAAGCCCAACACCTGCAAGCCCAACACCTGCCAGCTTGTCTCACATACATGTGTGACCGTGCCGCAGGGCCTGTGTACTCCGAGTCCATGCGCCCCCCTCCCCCATCATCACCGCACTTCAAGATCCTGTGCTGGAATGTGGCCAGCCTGAGGGCTGTTCTAAAGAAGGTGTAATGTGCGCATCCACCTTACCCTTGCCTGCCCACTAGAGAGCAGATATGACCAATCTCTGCTCGTGCAGATCCAAGCATCAAATTGGTGCATCATGGGAGATACTGATGCTGCATGGGAAGCGCTGCGGAGCAAGTCCGTCGTTGTGCTGATATGGCGGATCCCGATCTAGGCTTTGGGTTGGTCCAGTCAGACCAGTCCAGTCTGTTGCAGTGCATTTTGATGCCAGGCCCAGCAAGCTTGTTGCAGTGCTGTCAGACCAGGCCAGCCTGTTGCAGTGCATTTTGATGCGCTGCAGAAAGCAGCTCTAGGTGGTTTGGTGAAAGCTGATTTCTAGCCTTGCATGCTTTTGCCGCTGCCGCCTCAATCCAGGATGCAAAAGCTATCACCAAGCTGATTGAGCGTGAGAAGCCAGATGTATTTTGCATGCAAGAGACCAAGATATCTGACAAGCAGGTGAGGAGCTGTCGACGTGATGGGAAAACTTAATTCATGCTCATGCTAATGCTCATACTCATGCAAGGAAGCTCCCTTGCTGCATTTTGTAGCCAAACCCTGCAAGAGAATTTGCATTGGCCAGTTTGTGGAGCAGAAAAAAGAGATGTAACACACCTCCATTGTGCACAGTCAACCAGCACAGGCTCGAGGAAAGAGGCAAAGCACACCTCCACTGTGCACAGTCAACCACATGAAGACTCCCCTCATTCAATATGCTCTAGTATACTCATTTGCTGAGGGTTTATTCATGATATTCAAAGTACGCAAAAGATGCATTCAACATGTGCTTGTGCTTTGTGTGTGTGGGCAGACTTGCGTAGATGGGCTGCGCTTATCTCAGCACAGTCCTGTATTGATTGGTCAGTCAGACTATGCCAAACGTGCCTGTGCGAGGAAGCATCTGCGCTGACAACACCTGACGTTGCAAGGGTCCATTCTGTCTCAAATGTCTCCCAGCTTGCTTTGGCTGCAGGTGCCAGATGTCTTGAAGCAGATGGCCCTTCCCCAAGGCTGGCACACTAGCTGGGCCTGCAGCAAAGAGAAGGCAGGTAGGGGAAGCAGGCTGGCACACCAAGTAAGCCTGCAGCAAAGAGAAGGTAGGAAGAGGAAACAGGCTGGAACACCAGTTGGGCCTGCTGCCTGCAGCAAAGGGAAGGCAGGAAGGGGGAATAGGCTGGCACACCAAGTAAGCCTGCAGCAAAGGGAAGGCAGGAAGGGGGAATAGGCTGGCACACCAAGTAAGCCTGCAGCAAAGGGAAGGCAGGTAGGGGGAATAGGCTGGCACACCAAGTAAGCCTGCAGCAAAGGGAAGGCAGGTAGGGGAAACAGACTGGAACATCAGTTTGGCCTGCTGCCTGCAGCAAAGGGAAGGCAGGTAGGGGAAACAGGCTGGCACGTGTGATTAGCGCATCGGCTTGGCGTCCATTACTGTTGCAAATGCCCAGCTGCCAGTACATGCCCTCCTAAATCTTGGAACAAGACTGGCAGCTTCAGAGGCAAGCAGTATGTGCACTATTCATGCACAATTATCGCCTCAGAACAGTAGAATAGCATCTGTACAACACACTGCATGCATGATTAGTGAGGCAAGGCTAGGCTATGTTGCACTTTGTTCTAGGTAATGTTTGCAAATGGCACAAGAGGGCACCCCAACAGTTCCAGGCCCATTAACTTCAGCTTCATGTTACGCTTGGAGGCAGGTATTGATGCGTGCTTTTTGAGCCTGTCCTGTCAGCATATTTATGCGAGGATGCCTTGATTAGGTTAGGTTAGGTTAGGTTACATAGCTGTATCCGCCGAACGAGGCATGCCTTGGTTAGGCTGTTTAAGCAAGCCCTGCTTTTGTGAGCCTGCCTGTGCGAGCCTGTGCAAGCCCAACAAACCATGCAAGCTCTTGTCAAGAGTCTTGGCCTGCTGCCTTCTTCCACCCAGGCTACAGCGGAGTTGGCACACTTAGCAAAGAAGCTCCACTCACAACAGCCACTGGGCTGGTGAGTCATTTTTTTAGGAAGGTGTATCCACCTGAAGTTGTGCCACTGATTCACAAGCAAGAACACCTATAGGTGCCCTTGCGGCTCACCTCACCAAAGGCACCTAACCAAAAGGACCTCACCTGCAGGACCTGTCTATGCATCAAAAGGGCAGAGGTTGCAAGGGCATTGTAAGGAGCAAGGGTGACGCATCAGCTCAAACAACCATAGCCTTGTGAGGAGCAAGGGTGACGCACCAGCTCAAACAAATGTTGCATTGTTAGGAGCAAGGGTGACGCACCAGCTCAAACAAATATTGCATCGTAAGGAGCAAGGGTGACGCATCAGCTCAAACAACCATTGCATTGTGAGGAGCAAGGGTGACGCACCAGCTCAAACAAATGTTGCATTGTAAGGAGCAAGGGTGACGCATCAACTCAAACAAACATTGCATTGTATGGTGCAAGGGCGATGCATCAGCTCAAACAAACATCGCATTGTAAGGAGCAACGGTGACGCATCAGCTCAAACAAACATTGCTGTGGTCTTCTATTAATTGTCTTTATGAATTTAAAATTTGATTAGGAGTGCAAACTGTGAGGGTTTGGGAGGGCATGTGTGCTGCAGCAGAAATTAGCAGAAATTGTGACATTTCTATGCTGTGGGCAGGAAGCTTTCCGTTGGTTGTCATAACTTCATTCCTGAAAGTATTTTTAATATTTCACGCTGCTTTCACCTGCCGTCTTTTTGCAGGGCGTGACTGAGCATGATGGCGAGGGCAGGTTGTTAATGTCTGAATTTGACAATTTCTATGTGGTGAGCAAACGCTACGGACAGAGCACCTTCCATTGTATTAAAGGGAATGCTTTCGGCTGTTATGATTCAGTATTGCATCCAAATACCAACGCCTTGTTGAGTGCATCAATTACAAAGTACGTTTTCGCTTGGTTGTCTTGCCTTGAAAGTTGGGTTGCAAAGGTTTGTGCAAGAAGCAGGCGCAAGAAGAGCCCTTCCTTAGCGTCACGGTAACTGCAACGAGGCTAGAACCTCAATGCGATCATTGATCTGATGCAACCATGGTACCTGTTGCTAGATCCTTCCATCACCTCAATGCTGCTTTATGGCTCCGTCTTCTCAACTGCTGCCTCATGGATCCCTCTCCTCAACTGCTGCCTCGTGGTAATTATCCCTTCCTCACCTAAATGCTGTCCTCCCCTCTCCCCTCCTCCCTTGTTGACCCAACAATTCTTGCGCTGGCGAAGACCTCGTCATCCCAATATAATATTCCCATCCTTTACACAGGTCAACACCTATGTTCCAAACTCGGGCACGGAGCTGGCCAGGCTAGACTATCGCGTAGGAGACAAGGGGTATGCTGCAGGAAGGACCCCAAACGGCCTGCTCCGAAAAGCCTCCTCTTATGCCCTTATGTGAAAGTGCCCAATGTGACTTTGATTGATTGCACTCTTCTGTGGGTGCGCCACCCTTGAACTGGACCTCAGGAATTTGTGGCCTCGTTCCTTAGACTGTGCTCAACCCGTGCTTGTGTGTCAACGTGCAGGTGGGATATGGCATTGAGTGATTATGTGAAGACACTGCAGAAGGTGGGAGGGCTCCTGCACCTGGAGTTTCTCAGTCATCATCATGGGCCAGTCTGTGTAGACGGTTGTAATTCACCGGTCCGGGACCATAACTGTCAGATGCTGCAGTAAATCATCGTGTACAAGGGCAGGCCGTGAAGCCTTCAGAGCCATCTTGGTCTGGTACTAGGGCAGGCCAGTACCAGGCGCTGGGGCAGGCTATCAAGCCTTGTCACCATGGATTTGTAAGACTGATGGCCCGTGTGTGTGCTTGGGTGTGCGGGTGTGGGTTTGGGATTGTTGATGCTTGTGCTGCTTTGATCTTAGCCAAAACTAGCTGTCCAAATCATGGTATACTTTCTGATATTCCAACACAAAGGCAATGTCGGATGCGCAGGCATACAGGTGATGTAGGCAGCTGTACAAATGCTCAAGGCTTACACACATGCACCTATGTATGTAGGGGGGAATCTGCTTCTGCTTGTCACGTGGTATCCCTGCCATAATGCTGATCACGTGGTATCCCTGCCATAATGCTGATCACGTGGTATCCCTGCCATAATGCTGATCACGTGGTATCCCTGCCATAATGCTCTTGCAGACGAAGCCCGTGATCCTTGTGGGTGACATGAATTGTGCGCACCAAGGTAGGTAACTTATGGTATAAAAGATTTGCCAGGCTATCAAGCACGGGAAATGTAACACTGTGGCAGAGTTTGTGTGCAAAAGAAGCAAATTGGTGGTGATGAAAAGCGTTATTGGTAGATATATGATAAAACAGAAGGCCTGGAGGGTCTTGGACAGGTCTGGTAGTCAGCTATGGTAGTTTAAGCTAGGGATTGGCACACAGCGCTGTATGAGGCAATTCTATAGCGCTATGCAGCAATTTTGTGCTTTATATTGCTATCTTTCAGCTGCTATACCTGCTACAACTCCACCTTGCACTTCAAATTTTGGCATCGGAATTGAAAGGGAGGTCCAGCACCCTGTACAATACCCCCATGCAAAAGTTGAAAGTAAATTTTAATTCTGTTGGGGTTGGGGGGCCCCAAGCAATCAGATTCAGCGCTATATCAAGCACAAGGTCAAGTTCCTACTCATGTGCGGGCACATGCCTTAGTACCCCTGGGCCCCTCATTCCTCAATCCCCCTTTCACTTGGGACAGCTCTGGATATCCCCTTGAAATGCTGCCTGAAAAAATATGTAATGTTGGCAGGTTGGCCCTTCAAATCAGGTGCGTTGTGATCTGAAAAGAACGCTTGTGTTCCAAGGTATTCTCTAGCTGTCCGCTCTGAAGTGCTGATTGCTGCTCATTGCTGACTGCTCTCTTTTACTGTCAGCTCTTCGAAACCTTCTGCTGGTGCCGGGCTGGTGCTGGTGCTGGCGCAGCCACTGCTCGCTGCATGGCTGCTTGCATGGACACAACTCACTCGAGTGCGGAGCACACCAGCTTCATAAAGGGGATCTCCTCCTTGATGACATGAATGTCCATCAGACAATGGAGCTGCTTGTGCTGTGCGGGGCTCATTGAGAAGGACTTGATGTGCTGCTTCTCAGCCACTGGCTTCCCGACACAATTCACCTCCACCTCTCTCCTCTCCTCCTCCCTGGCATACTTCCTGGGGGTATTCTCATTGTGGACCTGTCAGACCATTTCGACCATTTCTAAGGGGACCTGCTGTCGTTCTCTTGAAGAAGTCTGCAGGGATAGCACTGCCCTGGACATGGGGCTGCATGTCATCCGTTCCAGGTTATTATCTATGGCTCGTCCTCATCAATGATGTCTGCTAATTTGTTTTAATTGTCCATAGTTCTCAGGGGCCCAGGTGTGAATTATTGTTTTTTGGCCCAAGCTATGAGAACTATTGCACTAAAGCAAACGCGGATCCCTTAGTACAGGCAGGATGTCTTTGTATCGGTATGTTGTGTTACTAACTACCTTATTTAAAAAAACAGCCATGCTCCACTGAACAACTTTTTTTTTGCATTTGTGTATCGCTCTGCCCTCTGTGTATGCTTTAGGATGCAAAAGAATTAAGCATTGCTGTCTTACCATGCACGCACAAGGAATTTGGTTTAGCGGAGAGGCCAGATCACAGGGAGGAATGCTCGGTGAAGCAGGTTGAGGAATGAGTGCCTCCTGACATGTTGAGCCCTTTGACGTGTTTCCTGCAGAGATTGACATCAAGAATCCCAAGACCAACCTCAAGTCGGCTGGATTCACGCCGGTGTGTGCCAATTGTCTGATGCACAAGTGCAACTGTGAGGCAGTTCACAAACTTGGTTAAATAGCTGTGAGGTGGAATAGATTCAGTTGAGGTGCACTTCATCTGCAAATCGTGGAGTCTGTGTAGGAAAATACCCTTTTGGCAGGTATGGGTCATTCACCTACTTGAATACGGCAGAGTGCGAATGGTATGGTAAATTGCATTACCTTGAATGGTTTGAGCGTACCCATGTGGGCTTAGGAGAGGAGGGGGAGTCAGAGGCATTTACTAGCTCCAAGTGACCCTCCTATTGAGTTCACAGACACAAAGTATTATACATCATGATTCATTGATTCATAATTCATGAAGCCTAGGGTGGTGTGGGGCCACCTACAGTGCTTGAGCACAGCAAGAAAGATGCATTCCCGGCCCTCTTATGGGAGTGTCTTCACAATTTGCAAATTCATGCTTTACAATACGTCAGATTATTTGATAAAGTTCGATACACAAATGGTTTGAAATGCGCTCATGGCCCACCCCGGCCTAGTGGCAAGGGCAAATGTTAATCCATGCAATCTGGCATTGATTGTGTACAATCGAGCCAAAAAATGCAGCTGGTGTGATTCCATACATTGCAAGATGTAGCGCAACCCTAGCATTCTTCATGTTGCACGTTAGGAGTGGATTTAAAGAGTTTGTATGCACTGGATACAAAGTGGTAAACCACTACTTCTGGCTTCTGGCACTTCTTACTATGCACATGCTGGTCGTTTGACCATGGTCCATCCAGTCAGGAATGACAGTGAACTTGCTTTTAACATGTCCTACTGGTTGATTACCCAAATTGTTACTTCCACAAGTTGTTTCCTGCGGCACTTTTCTGGCTCTTGAAAATAAGAGTTAAGATTTTCCACAAAAGAGCACTCTCTCTGCAAGGAGTTCCTCCCAGGATCAAACAAGCAGAAACCCAAGAATCTTATAATTCTTTTTTGACCAAAATTGACTTGCATCTCCATCTTACCTTCCTTCATTGCCTATGGAGCTAAGGTTCCAATCAATCATCCAGTCATTGCGAGTGGAATCACAATTCAAGCATTCCAACTTCAATGCCCTTATGGACGCGGACCTGCCGCCTTCTCAATGTGTATTTTGTGTACCGTCACACTTCCAGGAAGAGCGTGAGAGCTTCGGGGCACGCTACCTGAGTCCAACGCCAGGGGGCTGCGAGCTGATTGACACCTTTCGGAAGCAGGTGCCTTAGAGGGATCAAAAATATGCTCCTCAGATGCCATGCTGGGAAGTGCGAGCTCTGCATGAAAGTCATTTCAGTCATGTTCAGAAAACTGCTCCTGGCGCTCAGATAGCAGCCCATATAGACCTTAGTCTGCAAACCTTAAGCTGATTCAATTGCCTGGCCAGCCAATGAAATGTTATGTGCCAATGGAGGCCTACTGCCTGGCAGCATGTGCTGAAAAGGGAAGTTTGTGACGTCGAAATGCGTCAATTTATTCATCTACGGCCAAAAATGTTGTATTCGCACATGCGGACACATGCATGCATGTGCACGCACTCCACAACAAAATATCGATGGAAGACTTTAGCTTTCACAACCTGCCTTTGCCTGCAGTATCCTGAAGTCGTAGGATACACATACTACAGCTACAGGTGCGACGCCTCATGTTAAAATTGGCCTCTAAGCTGGAAATGATAAAGTGACTCTTGGAGTCAAGGACCGAGAAGGGGCAGAGATGGTGATTTGTTTGTTGCCATCTCTGCATCTGAACCTTGAAGACAGGTTTAGACAGCAATACATGCATCGCTGCCACCTGTTACAAGCTATATGGAGCAATAATGTAAACAGTGCTGGTCTGAGAGGTTCACAGCGCCAAAATACGCAATAAATTCGGTTTTACAAATAAAACCTCGAACTGACCTGGCAAAAACAGAAGCTGGGTCGGGGGGGTGGGGAAGCTCAACTACCCCCCCTCCCCCCTTGCCCTCCAACTATGGCCATACATCATAAAATGCCTCCGTCTAAGGGCCCTGAATGGGACCAGTTTGCCATTCTAGTGAGGAGGGGGAGGAGGGGTCCAGCTTGCTGCGCAGTGGAGGGGGACTTCAGTGATGAGGATTAGAGTGGAAGTTCTAGAACTGCATTTAATGATATGGATTTCTTTCTGATTGATGCAAAAGCGCGGCAACACTGAATAGGAAAGCGTCCCTGAGCGGGGACGTGGCTGCCAGCCCCCCCCTGTATTCTCAAATTGCATCGTACTTAAAAAGGCAAAACGTCCACAGCGCAAATGTAGGCCATTTTGTTCACAGCAAAAAAATTGAAAAGTTTGCTGCTCACATCCTTGGTGTAAAGGGTTTCTGGAAACAGTGTATGGAACTTTTACATGTTTTAAATACTTTATATGTACCCTGCATATACCCCGTATACCGTAAAAAGTGTATTTATCAAAATCCCAACCCCCCCGTTCAGACGCCCAGGGGGTTCATTGCGTAGCTCTCCAAGAGTATGGAGCGCACAATCAATTACTTTTACAATATAAAAGTCCACAGAAAGTGTTGGCCTGTCAAAGTTTGGAAAAAAAAACAAGTGCAGCATCAACCATCAACTCTTGGTTGCATACCCTAAAGTGCACAGCTTGTGCGAATATTAGATCAAAGCCTCCTCATTTTGCTCCCTGCACATCACTGACATCCTCTCTTTCTCAACCTTTCACTCCTCCGCCCCTTTCTCAATCCCTGTCTGCAAGGGACAGGGCAACATCCTCATCTATCCCTGTGCCCCCGCTGTCGCTGTTGCTGCTGATATAAGACAGCTTCTTGGCCCGCTCCAAGGCCAGACAATTATTGGTCTTGTTGAAAATGTTGCTGAAGAGCGACCAGTTGCGCTCAGAAGAGCAGCTGGAAGCATGGGCACTAAGCAGCCGCCCAGCTGCTGCTGCTTTTCATTGGCAGATGCTGCCAAGCCTGCTGCTGCTGCTGCTGCTGCTGCTGCTGCTGTTGCTGCAGTCCCTGACTCCACTCTGCTTCCCTTGCCTCTGTCCCATGCACACTGCCTTCTTCATCCATGTTAAAGTAAAGTCACCAATTATCCACCAAACAACACTTAGAAACCACGAAGAATCAATCGAAATGGCGCGGATGTCCGCAGAGCCTCTCATTCCGATGTTGCAAGTACCCATATATACGGTTTATAACAGTGTACATACTGAGCAAACTGTACACACGGTTTAGGTGTAGCGGTTACATATGATTGTACAGTATTCAGCAACCCTAGCTATATGCAGTGATGTGTTCATGTGTTGCACAGGTTTAACTGCAGAGCTAAGGGTATTGGCTGGCGCTTGGATTACTTCCTTGTGTCCAAAGCCCTGGAGAGCAAAGTGCATGATTCCTTCATCCTTCCAGACGTGGTGAGTGGGAGTTCTGGGGGGGCTCAATCAATGTGGTACTCCGATGCTGACCCTCATCTGCTGAGCATCTTTGCACAGGTGCCACAGGTTGCTCATAGCAGCGGGCAAGGGACCTTTCCTATCTCAAGGTTCTCCCTGTCTCATTTTTTTGCAACTTGAAGAAGAAACAGTGATAAGGAGTAGTTTCAGGCAGGCAGGCAGGCTACCCTTGTTGGTTCGCTCAGCACATGCGTGCTACGGCCCCCTCTGAGGCCCTTGACATCTTCTGTTATACATGTTGGATTTGCACTGGCTGGCCAAAAACCTGGGCAAATTCCGTTTCTACGTTACTGCTTGCTGTGGCAGGAGGGAAGTGACCACGTGCCTCTGGGGCTCACCCTGTTGAAGTAGCTTGTCCAACATGCAGCAATAGGCTTTCCTTGTTCACAGTTGTGCTCTATTCAAAAGTTTACAAGGGCTTACAGGGAAAGGCCTTCAGTCAAGAAGTGCGACTGCTAGCCTGCTCATAAAAACGCTTCAAGTGCATGAAGGAAGAAAGAGAGCTTTGTTGTTCTGGCTCAGAAAAGCAGACACATTGTCGAAACCTGTGTTATGAAACAGAGACGCATAAGTCCTGCAGAGAGAGACCGCGTGTGGATGGGTGCAGTGAAAAAAGGACTTGCTGCTCATCTTGTAAGTCATTAGCATTGCACAAGTCACAAGTAGGGGAGGTATTGTGAGTCCAGGTCACTGTTTCAATTCGTAGAGTGTGGGCACGAAGTCTAAAGCGTGCCATGCTGTGAATAACGTCACAAGGACGTTCAAGAAACATGTATCTGGGGAGGATGTATGGGGAACGTGTGACCAGGGCCATCTTTGTAGGGAGGGCACACCATTGATGATAAGTGGAGCGTTTGCTGTTGCGTTCTTGTGGATGCATATCATAATAAGGTGTCCTATAATCCAAGTGCCTCTCCCTGCGGTCCACGACAAATCGAAAGGAGTAGCACACCACTGATAATAGGTCAAGCGTTTACTGTTGCGCTTTCTTGGGTGTGTGTTGGAAAAAGGCGCTCAATAATGTAGATGCCTGGTCCTGAGGTCCACGACAAATCGACTGAGATCAATGGGCTCGCAATTCAGCAGCTTCTGTTGGAAAATGTGGGAGTGTGCCAAACCATCCATGGCTGACAGAATATGGGAGGACCAACAATCATCGGACCTTGAGCTCAGCCGCATGTCAGCCTGCAAAATCTTTTTCATTGTCGAGCTGCTGCATCGGGTCAGAGAATTATAAAGACGCATTGCTGCTAGGAACCAGTTGAACTGTAAGGGCTCTAAACCACATTCACGCATGATGCACCAAGAGGGAGTGGTGTCCCTTACCCCCAGAGTTCTTCTAAGCAATGTTAATAACCACTTTCGTATGGGATTGTCCATCTCTTTGCCTTGTCGTAAGTAAGGGGTAGCCCAGATCTGACTTGCATGCATGCCAGCAGGAATCGCGTACGTCTTGAGGAGCCAAACCCGGGCGTGTAGTCTGTTGGCAAGCTCGTGCTCCTGAACAAATTTTTTACTCGGAAAGTACCAGCTGTGAATCTCTTCTCTCTTCTCTCTCCTCTTAGCTAGTTGGCTTTTCTGACAGTTCTCTTTTTCCTAGCGTTATTCAGCTCTTCTGCCTTGCCTGCCTTTAGGACATTGCTGTGTCCGCACGCGTCTTGTAACAAACCAACAAAATGTGAATGGTCGCAATGCAGCATCTGCTGCAACATTCAGGTTGATAGTTTTGTCAAACACCATGCCAAGATATTTGAAAGTATCTGTGTAGGGGAGCTGCGTACCATCAAAGTAAAGTGGGGGCAAGTTATCAGACCTGGAATTGAAGCACATCGCCTCAGATTTCAATGTGTTGACAGTCAACGGCTTCCTTTGGGCGTAGGCTCTCAATTTGTTGAGCATGGCCTGCACATTGGTATGGTCATTGGACACGAGAGAGAGGTCATCTGCGAACAGCAGGTGGGTCACCATGAAATTGGGAATACCGGTGAGCGCCCCCTGCACCCCTTGACTGTTAACCAGACAGTCAATGTCGTTCATGTAAATTGAAAATAGCATGGGGGAGAGAGGGCACCCTTGTTTGAACCCTAAAAATGGCTGCACGTTTGCTCTTTTGTCCCCATCTAGGAGCGTGTACTCATCCTCATGGTACAAGTCTTTCAGGATAGACATGATGTGGCGTGGCATCTGGCAGTTGTGTAAATGCTCCCACAGCTTGCTCCTAGGAATGGAGTCATAAGTTTGTCTGAAGTCAATGAAGGCAGTATAAAGTCGTGATGATTCCCCTTGTACTTTCTGAGCTGCATCTCGCAAGTGCCGCAGGATGAACAGGGGTTGCAAGGTACTACGGCTGGGGTAAAACCCAAACTGTGTGTCCGGAATCTGGTCGTGTTGGCTACACCAGTCTTGAATCATGGACCGCAGCAAGTTGGCATAAAGTCTGTACAGCGTGCCGCTCACTGAATCATCCTGTAATTTCCTGGATCCGTCACTGGGCCCTTTTTGTGAAGCAGAGTCAACTCGGCCTCTTTCCAAGATCTGGGGACGTGGGCTTTCTTTATGAACAGCTTGAACATTGCAGCAATGTGAGGTGCCAGTATATTGACATTCTCACATCCCCTGCCACGTTGTTTGGGCACTTGTTTGAAAGCACGTTTGATAAAGGTAGGTGTGATTGTGTCAAACCCAGAAGAAGAAGTGGTGTCCATGTCTTTGTCAAATAATTTTTGTAAAAATGAGGTTTTTTCGCATTTATGAACTGTCTTTTGCAACGTTGGACTTGGGCTTTGTACTCTCTCTCCAATTTGTCCTTAAGATGTGTGTCCTCCCCCCTCATGGCAGCAGCAAGCAGCATTTGTTTCTTCTCCTGGCAAGTGTCATCAAACCA
>LKMJ01004273.1_pt1 | contig 13415 bp, 9 predicted proteins | sample 643391 | NCBI WGS metagenome assembly LKMJ01 (sample SAMN04112250, study PRJNA286221) | soda lake metagenome | biome: soda lake; feature: Kulunda Steppe; material: water; isolation source: sample PL-Br10 brine of Picturesque Lake | place: Russia: Kulunda steppe | collected 2010-07
ACCGGCCTGAGCATTTTGTCCGACATCGCCCCCAAGGTCGAGAACGAATGTACCAATAACTGCCGCAAGAATAACCGTCACGGCAACCATGAGAATGACACCGACGACGGGTGAAACACCAGCGTCTTCCATGTCAAATGTTTGTTTACCAATCATTGCACTCTACTGTTTAGAATAAGGTACTAAATGTCTAGGGGTTGTCATAAAGATGTCTCTCTATAGTTATACTCTAAAAAATGAAAAATATAATCTGAATTGCTCAGATTATGGAGCGCCGCCTCCTGTGAAGGAGTAGGTTTGGATAACAGACGCTTCTCCGTCTACTTCACCGATGACGGAGATTGTTCCATCATCAAGTTCAGATGTGTTAACTGTTACAGTTGTTCCGACTCCACCTTCGCCATCACGGGTCAGGAGACCTGAACCATCATCGAAGTCGTTAGCATCTGAAGCATCGAAGCCACCTGAATAATCATCTGCTTCTGCGCCATCTGCTTGTACCCAGATAGCATCTGCTGTTTGAACACTGTTCAACTGGACAGAAACGCTGTTGGCGGAGTCCTCGTCAAAGGTTACACCGGCCTGAGCGTTCTGTCCGACATCGCCCCCAAGGTCCAGTACGAAAGTACCGATAACTGCTGCGAGAATTACTGTCACAGCGACCATAAGAATGACACCGACGACGGGTGAAACACCAGCGTCGTTCATTTCGAATGTTTGTCTGTCAATCATTGCGTTTATAAAATAGATTTTAGTGGTTATATGTGTTTGTACCCCTATATTTTTGGAGGTACTGTGTTAGGGGTTGTGTTTGGTGACGAGGTATTTGGTGTTATTGTATTCGGTGAGTAGGTATACGGTAGTGTTGTTTTGGGTGAGGTTGATTCGTGGTGAGGATTCAGGGGGTAGATTGTAGGTTTGGGTTGTTTCGCCTGTATCTGGGTGTTCGAGGTAGTTTCCATCAGGGGTGTAGATGTAGTAGTTTGTGCTGTCGTTGAATGTTGCGGAGATTTCTATGTTGTCTCCGTTGTGTGTAATGCTTGGGCGTGGGCTTTCATGTGGGATGTCGTAAGTTTGTGTGTCACTACTGAGGATTTGGTCTTGGGAGTGTCCTGTTGCGTGGAGTTGTGTTTGGTTGTCGTAGATGCCATCTCCTGTTGTATCTTCGTATAGTTCATCGAAGGAGAGGGTGGTTTGTGTGTTGTCGGGGGTGAGTGTTGTGAGTGTGTCTCCGTCATCGTTATTGACGGTGATGGATTGTGTGAATGAGTTTTCTCGGATGTCTGAGGTGAGTGTGATTGTGCCGTCATTATTTGAGCGTGGTTGGATGATTGTGTTGATGAGTTCTCGTGGGTGTCTGAGTTCGAATTCTGTCTGGTGTGTGGCTCCGTTTTGGTAGGTGAATGTTACGGTGAGTGTGTGTGGTTCGTCAGTTTCTTGGTTGTAGTAGTCTTCGAGGTTGAGTTCGGTGATGTAGCTGGTTTGTGCTTGGTCTTCGAGTTCATCGAGTGCTTGGAGTTCTTGTTCGGACATTTGTTCGATGTCTTCTCGTGTGTATTGTTGAAGTTCTTCTGGTTGTTCAGGGTGGGTGAGGTCTGTGTGTTCATCGAGGATGGTTTCGTCGTCATCGGTGATGGTTATGGATTGGATGTAGTGGTCTTCTGTTTCAATTTCGTGTTGGTATTTTGGGAGGAAGGTGAGTGTTGCTGTTTCTTGTTGTTCGAGGTAGAAGTTTACGCTGTTTTGTTCTGGGGGTTGTGGTTCATCTGGGAGGAGTGTTGGGATGAATGTGATTGTGAATACTGCGAGAGTGATGATGGCGAGTATTGCGAGTATTGCGAGACCGTATTTGTAGGATTTGATGTATTGTTTCCAGTTCATTGTTTGTTGTGTAGTTGTTTGTTTTGGTGTGTTAAAGGGTTATAGTTCGTCAGGGTGTGTGTATGTGATTGTTTGGACGACTCGTTCTGTTCCGTCCGAAGACATAGCGATTACGGCGAATTGGTCGCCTGTTTCGAGTCGGAGTTCATCGAGTTCGTTTATGTCATTATAGAGTGTTTGGTTTTGGTCGGTGGGTGGGAATCGTGCGTTTTGGCCGACTTGTGAGTGTTGGTCTGGTGGGTCGGGTCTTGTTTCTGACCATTCATATGATTCTACTTCTGGGCTGAGGTAGATGTATTGATTGGACTTGGTTTGGTCTTGGGGGTTGTATTGTAGTAGTACATAGTCACCTCGTTCGAAGGAGTTGAGTGTGAATTTGAGTGTGTAAAAGTCTTCGTCGTTTTCGGGGTCGTATTCGTCTTCAGCGAATGTTTCATCGAGGGGTTGGAGGTTGGTTTCGAAGTCTACTTCTGCGTAGGGTGTTTCGGGGGCTGATTGTGTTTGTGTCATGTAGTATCCACCTATGCTTCCGACGAATAGAATTGTGATAACGATTAGAAGGACACTCCCGATGACTTCGTTTTGTCCAAGGTTGGAGTGTTCGTTAGTGTGTCTCATTAGTATTTATATATTCTTGTTTTGCTTATAAATGTTTGCTGGAGTGGGTGTATTTATATGGTTTATATTATTTTAATTTCTTGTTAGTAAGGTTTTTATATGATATTTGTGTTTGGTAGTGTATGTCAAGAGAAACTATGAAAGATGTGTCGCATCAGTCCCCGCTAGGTGAGGAAGTAGAGTCTGTTTTCACTCGTGGAGTTGAATCAGTAGAAGACGAGTAATTAGTCTGGTTGTGACGGTTCAGATTTGTCGTATGTTATTTCATATAGAACTGGTTCTTGGAGAAACATTCCATCATCATCATTCTCGATTTCGCTGAGGTCTTGTATGTCTCTATTTGTGTATCGGATTTCGGTTAATTGTCCATCCTGATTTAGTGTGAGGGTTATTTCTTCAGTAGTATTGTATGTCGTAAAAGTTTGTGTTTCTTCTCTGTGAACTGATTCTATAGAAGTTAGTTCTAGTGAACCATATTCTGTAAGTTGTTGTTTCACTTGTTCAAATACTTCTTTTGGTATATCCCCCTCATATTCATCAATCTCGTAAGTTCGGTTGTTGATGTTGTCGTTTCCATCGATATCAGTTATTCTGTCTATGTGGGTGATTTCAGAGTTTGTTTGTTTTAGATATGATGTGTGAACTTCAGTTTCTGATTTATAAATGTATATATTCTCTGTTTGGTTTCTGTAATATATATCTTGTTGATTTGCTGTATTTGTAACAGTTATTGTTACTGTTTCATCTTCAAGTGTTGTCTTGTCGGGCATCGAGATGTTTTCAGGGTCGTCATACTCAGAAGGTGGAATAATATCTGGTCCAGCTATAAATAGAAGACTTACAATTAAAGTGAATAGTATAACTCCGATAGCGATTCTCTTCATACTTCTTAATGTAATTGTTTTATAATTAAAGCCTTTGGAAGTCTAGTTGATTAATCTTCCGACGACATCTGTTGGATTCTGTCTTCATCGACTGCTTCTGTGGTAAATCGGTAGTGGTCATATCCACCAGCTGCGTTTCGATTTCCTCCATCACCGAGGACCCGAAGACCATTTAAGTCAACTGGGCCGCTATAACTGTCTTGGTCTACAAGATTCCCATCTACATATAGTCTACTAGTTCCAGACCCATCATCAAGTACAATGGCTATGTGTCTCCACCCTCCCGTTTGAATATTTCCACCATAATCAAGGTCACTGCCGCCTGGGATTCCTCGAACTCGAAGGCCACTTCCAGCAATACCATTAGTGAACATTCGGAATCCAGATGACCCTCCTGCTTGGTCGTTCCATTGATAGTGAAGTCCGCTTCCACCTTGGTACTGGAACCACATATCAATTGTAAGGTCTCCATGGAGTTCTTCGACACCTGTATCGACTCGTGTGTCACCGGTAGTTTCGATACTGGATGTAGTACCCTCAAGGCTTGGAGTGTCTGTTTGCCATGAATATGGTGAACCAACTAATTCTCCATCTGGGTAATCAGCAGCTCGGTTTGTAAGTGTATTACCAGAGCCATCCTCCATATCATAAAGGACAATATAGTCTTCTTCAGTTGTTCCTGGAATTCGGATTCGCTCTTGTTCGACATCAATAAATTCGGTGTGAGTGTCTGTTTGACCCCATTGGTCAACAACAGTTAATTCAACTTCGTAGAGTCCTCCTTGGTCATATAAGTGAGTTGGGTTTGCTTGGTTTGATGTGTTTCCATCTCCGAAGTCCCAATTGTATTCAATAATGTTTCCGATTGGTTCGTTGTGGCTTGCGTTTTCAGAGAATTCAACAGGTTCTAGGGAACCTGGGTTGTTTGGTGTGTAAGAGAAGTTGGAATTAGGGTTCCGAGCATCGACTTCAACATCGAATTGCATATCTAATTCTACACCATGTCTATCAACTACACTGTGTGTAACTGTAAATGTTCCAAGGTCATCATATGTGTAACTTATCTCTTCAGCCTCTGATATTTGTGTTCCGTCACCCATATCCCAGTCAAAGACGGTTGTTGATTCATATGGTTCTTCGTAGTGGGAGTCGTTTCCTTCTACTTCTAGAGGGTCTGAGACCCAGATTGAAACAGTATCTCCATCGTCTAATTCTGTTCCTTCATAAATTGGCTGTGGTTCAATAGGACCCCGGTTGATAACATCAACTTCAACATTATCTGTATCAGAAGCGCCAAACTCATCAATAACTTCAAGTGTTGGAGTGTAAGAGTCTCGAACCCGCTCTTCAGTACCTTCTGATGGAGGTCGGTTAATTGTTGGTTCACTGAATCGATAGTCATTCACATTTTCTTCGCTGATATTATTTCCTTCGATTGTCCAGATATAGTCGCTAATAGTGAATCCATTTGGATGGAACGAGTCCTGTCCCAAGAAGTTTGTATACTCATTAAGATTGATTGTTGTATCGAACTGAGCATCAGCGACAGGAGGTTCAGAAGTTACGGATACAGTTTTAGTGTCCGTTGCTTCGAAACCATCACCCTCCATTGTGAGTGTAACGGTGTAATCACCAGGTTCATCCCATGAGTGACCAACTTGGTCTAAGTCATCTCCATCCTCGTATACTGTTCCATCATCCATTTCCCATGTAATGTTCTCAACGAGGTTGTCTGGGTCATTAGAACTAAATGAATCATAAGTTCGGGTAGACCCTGCGTCCACTTCATCAGGCCCGCTGATTACTGGTTCGAATGGTTCACCCCGAACTTCGATATCTGAAACGGCTCTATCAGTTCCAGAAATTGTTTCAACTTCTAGTTCCACTCGGTAGGTTCCTTCTTCACTGAATGTATGTGATACTTGCTCACCTGTTGCTGTAGTTCCATCTCCGAAGTCCCATTCATATGAGCTGATTCCATTCCCATCAGGGTCTACAGAGTCACTCGCATCAAACTCAAGTTCTGTTTCGTCTGCAATTGGTGTGAAGTCATCTGGTTCATAACTAAATCGTGCTGTTGGTGGTTCACCTTCAACAGTAACCGTTCGAGTATCTGTTGCTGTATTACCATATTCATCAGCAATAGTTAATTGTGCTGTAAATTCACCTTCTTCTTGATATGCGTGTTGGACTGTTTCTCCAGATGCTGTACTACCATCTCCGAAGTCCCATTCATAGCTTACAATGCTTACACCTTCTATATCGTGAGAGCTACCACCACCATCAAATGAGAGGTCTTGCCCTGGACTTACTGTAATATCATCTCCAGCAAATGCTGTTGGAGGATATGTTGCGACTTCGATTGTTGTCGAAGTGTAACTGGTTGGCGCTGTCGTTTCATTATCGTTAACACCTAATTGAAGTGTATACCGACCAGATTCTGTGATTGTGTGTGTTAGATTTTCGTCAGTCCCAATCACTTGTTGGTTCCCATCTTCATCAATCAAAGTCCATGTATAGCTTCCATCTCCACTTGGAATCGTTGACTCGGATGCTGTAACTTCAAATGGTGTTCCTGGTTGTTCAACTACATAGGAAGATGTATCCACTGTATCAGCAAATCCACTAACTTCGTTCATTCTAGCAGTTGGAGGTAATGTTGCCCCATCAATACTGGCTGTAATGGAATCACCATATCCGATTGTAGAATATTCATGTGTTCCTGTAATAAATCTGTTAACATAGAATGTTACTGTTTGTGTTTCTCCGGGGTTAAGATTAACAGATTTTTGTCGAATATTTCTATCATCCTCTAATAGGTAAACAAATTCGTCTTCTAATACAGAATCCCCAACATTCTCAACCTCAAAGTGAATCCTCATCTGTTCACCTCTATTGAAGTCGGTCTCTGGGTTTCCTGAACGATTCGTGATTTCCATATTGTTCACATTTAACTGTCCGCTTGTGAAATTAACAGGGTTGTTACTTGATAGGACATCCATCATTTCAATATTGATAGATGTACTTTCAAATCCAGTTGCGTCTGATGTAGGTTGTCCGTCCTCTAGACTAAGCGGTTCTCGTTCATTAAGAGGGATACTATCACCATCAGCATCGACTTTTTCTTCTGGGTGGTGTACGACTGCGTAAATACGACCCTGTGAGTCAACATATTCTTGTTCTTGTTTACTTAGTTGGAAATACCGTGTCCGCTCGGACTCAAATATCTCATTATCATCATTACTTCCGATATAATAAGTTGTGTCAGGGTCTATCTCAGTTCCATTAGCTCGTACAAACCGCACTTCTGCGAATGCGTCGTAATCAGGGTTTGTAATCGTATATCGCATCTGAACTGTGTAGAATCGGTTTGATGGGACATTATTAAATTCAAATCCGATTCTCATCTGTTCATTAATCGGGCTGAGTTCGGCTCCGACTCCACTTGATGTACTTCGGATGTTTTCAAAGTTAAATAGTTCTCCAACTGCTGTATCGACACTGTTTTCAGGGTCTACTGGAGGGATACCTGTTGTATAATTTGGTCGGTCTGCTGTAATAGAGTCCTTGAATCTGTCCACACTTGTTGTAACTTGTTGTCGTTCACCGTCTGGTGAAATTGAAGCAGTAATCGATGACCCTCTGTAATCTGTTACTGCAAGTTGATGGAGAAGCTGGTTGTCAGAGGTTTGTTCATCAATAACAAGTCTGAACGGTTGTGACTCTGTTTCGTTATGCCGTCCTGCTTGAAATAGAACTCTGTATGATTTCTGCTCTCCTGGGTCAAGAGTGGTTTGGTTTGTGAAGTCTCCGTCATCTGGTGAGATAATCCGTGAGCCTGCGGGTGCGTCTGCGATATATGCGTCAAGGTCTGGTTCAAAGGCTCGTTCACTATTGTTTTCGATTGTGAACACCATCTGATTGGTTTGTCCTGGTCCGAATGTTTTAGACCCGAATTCAATATTCTTCACTCGAACTGTTCCGACTCTATCATCTGTCTCCAAAATCCATTCTTCCTGTGTCTCATCTACATCATAAGGGTTGTTTTCTTGGGCTTGCGTTGGTTCGGCGCTAAACCCAACAAAGAGTAAACCTACCAGTAGAGATATTGCAAATAGGCTTATGAAGAGATGACGGTTAGAGAGTCTCATTACTAGATGAAAACTATACAAAAGGTTTTATATCTTTGCTGGGTGTATATTAATTAGTCATCATCGGCAAAGTCGATTGTGATATCAATACTTGTGTCCTCATCGACTTCTGGTGATTCATAAATGAATCGAAGATTTCCATCATCCGCACTCGTTTGGATTCCAGGTTGGTCTAGTCCTGGGCAAATGGATGAATCATCATCAGAGATATCGAAGTTACCGATACAGTCTCCTGTTTGTGTGTCCGTAGCGATTGCTTGTGTTTCAACACCAATTACAGGGTTATTGAATCTATCACGCACTTGTGCGTCAATTTGATTCCGTGATGCTTCATCGATAACTAATGCGTCAGCATCCCATGCGATATATTCTTCGTCTTCAACTGGGATTTGTCCTGCGCTCTCACGAGTTGTGAGATGCACTCTAGACATTGTTAGTGTATACACATTATCACCTCCCGCTAAGTCCACAGTAAGTGTATTGTTTTCTACATCTACTTCTTCTACATTTCCTGTGTTCACTTCATCTTCTAACAGGCTATCCCAAGTCTCTTGGTCTAGTTTTGTTGGAACAGAGATTTCAAGAGGGTCTTCGGATTCGTTTGGTTCGATTGTGATTGTTTGAGAAGGTGCGCTTACTGGGTGGGCTTCAACAGTTCTGACACCGATTGTGTTCATATTAATATCACTCGTAAATGTTGAGAGATTAATGTTGTTATTGTTGACTAGATTTTGCCCGCTTTGTGGTTGATATACATCACTATCTTCATAGTAATCAATCACCATTCCATTTTCGATGTGTGTTTGTGGTGCGTCTTGGAAATGGCGATAATCTGGTTCATATGTGAGGAATCCTCCGACATCTCCGACTCCTTCAGACCATTCGTTACTACCATCCCAATAGTTCCTAGATTCGGCTATTCCTTGGGCATTTTCTATTTGGATATCTGCCTCGGCGTCTTCAAAATCAAGGTCTCCAGCGGGACTAGGTTGGTTAATAGCAGGGATTATTCCAAAGATAATTTGACCTTCGAAGGCGGTTCCAAGTTGGAGTTGTTGTGTTCTAAGGTCGCCGCTGTTTGAACTTCCTTGCATCTCATTATTCAGTTCTGCCATCTGTCCTCGGATAAGTCGATTGTGTTCGATTTCCGTTTCTTCTTCCTGTACAGGAATGACCTGTGTTTGATACTGGGCGGCAGCGATAATAACTACCGTTAGGATAAGAAGGGCACCGATAACAACCGAGACACCAAGAGCAGTTGGCACCTCTGATGAAGAATTTCGTTGTATCATAATTTGAAAGCTTTCTTGTTAAGTATTATTTGGACTTTGGGTGCTTAAATAAGCTCCTTCTGTCTAGACTCTTATGTATGAAAAAACATCAGTTCCATTTAAACGCTTTGGAGACCCAATTATAATCCAAACATCAGGAAAAACAGAAGGTCTCCAACGAAAATCGTTGTGAGAATCGCTAGTGTCATAGGGACAAGGAACGGTAATCCAGGTGTCACCCATACTTCATCTTTCTCTAATAATGTGTCAATTCGGGTGATTTCATCCTCAATATTAGCCTCTGGAGGTTCCTCATTGTTCCACCAGTTTTTGAGTCCTTGAATAAATCCAACTGGTTCAGCTGGTTCCCACGGTGTATCATCAGACTCTAAGAAGTATTTGATATCACGGCCACTTTCAATATCAGTTAATGTGAGTGAATCATCTCCCGTCGTCTCTCGTTTCCAATCCATGAAGTCCATAAGGAATTTCGTATTAAGTCCATTTTGAGATAGTTTAAACGCATCTGAGAAGGATTGTGGGGAATCATAGTCTTTTTCGATATCAATCATCCAGGGGGCGATAATGTTACCGAAATCTGACTCAAGTTCGGAGACAGGTTGTTTATATGCGTACATCCAGACACCGTAGGTTCCAAATTCAATGTCTCTGTTTTTGATATTTCGATAGAGAATTCTTGCGGGGGCAAATGGAAGGAAGAAAGCCATGTTTACAAGAATGGTTAAGACAACAAGCGGGAATACGATATCAGATGGCGGTGTATATACAGGGATGTATAATGGGAGTGCCCCTAATTTTGGGAATACAGGGAGGGCAATTCCGATTGCGATAAACGCTTTGACATCAGCAAGCCCGAATAATCCGCTTATTTTTAGTGCAATAGCAAGGAGTGATGCGGCAAGAATGTTTGCTGTTACTTGGAATCCATATTCCACGGTTAGTGGTTCTGTATATAGGTCTAATCCGATGAATATTAATCCGCCGACGATAAGGATTCTCCACACTATGCTGTTTATTTCACGAGTCAGTAAGTCCTTTTTAGCGGCATAAATGAATACTCCTGTGATAAGGAACACTCGAAGGACATCTACAAATGAAATATCTGTGATTGTTGTTCCGATTGTAGAATACATCAGTATTAGTAAAGGTTTTAGAGACTATTTATTTAAACTTATTGCTGATGTATCTGTGTTCCACTCTTTGAGTTTAGTGAGTAGTCAGAGAAATAGATGGATTTATATGGGTGGATATTGTGTTTAGAGATATACTAATGTCTCTTCAAAACGCAATTAATGAGTCACCGTTTAAACTACGAGAGGGCGATTTTATCGAACATTACTTGTTAAAGTATGACTCGATTCAAGCTCGGGAGTATCAAGTGGAATTAACAACATCCTGTTTAAAAGAATCTACTGTTGTGGCGCTTCCTACTGGTACAGGTAAAACAATTGTAAGTCTATTAACTGCCGCAGAGCGACTACATTCTATTGGTGGACGGGTTCTCTTCTTAGCACCATTAAAGCCATTAGTTCAACAACAGGCAGATTCATTTAAAGAGCATTTAGATATCAAGGAGTCAGAGATTACAGTGTTCACTGGAGATGTTCGACCTGCTCAACGAGAACAGTTATGGGAGGGTGATTCCAAGGCAATTTTTGCGACACCACAAGTAATTGAAAATGATATTGTAGCAGGGCGGATTTCGCTCGAAGATGTTTCACATATTACTTTTGATGAGTGTCACAGAGCAACTGGTGATTATTCGTATACATTTATCGCTGAAGAATATTGGAACATGGCAGACAATCCATTAGTGACAGGACTTTCAGCGTCTCCAGGAACAAATAAAGATGATATCATTTCAATCTGTGAGAACATCGGAGCAACAAACTTAGAGGTTGTGTCAGAAGAAGACGAGTCTCTGCAGAAGCATTTGTTCGAGACAACGATTAGAGGAGAATTCATTACTCTTCCAGAGGATTTCAAAGACGCTAAAACGATTATTGAGACAAAGTTCAGGTCATGTACTGAACAATTGAAAGAGGATGGGTATCTTTCAACAGTTAATCCTCGGCATAATGAATTGCGACATGGGTGTCGGAAGAAGATTCAAAAAGATGCTAATGCGGGTGATAAAAGTGCGTATGCGTCTATGTCTGTGTACGCAGAAGCGGTGAAGTTGTATGAATTACAGAAGAACCTTGAGACGAAGGGTTTGAAAGCCGCAGGAGAGACAATCTCTGAATGGGAAGAGGAAGCGCAATCTGGAGACGCAAGTAAAGCATTACAACGATTAGCAAGAGATAATGCGATTCAGAATATTCGTAAGTTAGCAGATTCGTTTGATGAGCCACATCCGAAGCTCTCTAAACTTCGAGTGTTAGTAGCAGAGACACTTATTGATGGTGGCAATCTTATCATCTTTGCGGAGTATGTAGATACAGTCGATGAGATTGTTGAGTTCTTAACAGATTCAGATATTTCTGCGAAACGGTTTGTTGGTCAGTCAGGGATGACACGAGATGAACAACAGTCTCGGTTAGATGCCTTCAGACGGGGTGATTTCGATGTTCTTGTTGCGACGAAAGTTGGTGAAGAAGGGTTAGACCTTCCACAAGTATCACGGATTATTGAGTATCATCCTGTTTCTAGTGGTCTTCGAGAGGTTCAGCGAGCTGGGCGGACAGGAAGAGCAGCAGATGGTGAAGTCATTATTTTAGTTAATAAAGACACGATGGAGGAAGGAATGTTTTATGCGGCAAAGAAAAACAAGAATAAGATGCGGGAAAATCTCACTGAACTCGCAGATATGGAAGAGGATATTGTTATGGAGTTACAAGAGAACCAGACAGTACTACAAGAACATGCGAAGACACTAACGCAGTATTCCGAAGAGAATGACGATTCAGAGGCACAGGATGAACCAGAGGGGCAACTAACATTAGATGATATTGAGGATTCGATTGAAGTCACAGATGATGTAGAAAGTATTGATACTGGAGATACTTTTGACTCTGAACTGGTTAAGATTATCGTAGATTCACGAGAAATGAAGTCCTCTATTGGGCGTCGTTTACATAAAGAACCAGGCATTGAAGTCTCATTAGAAACACTTGAGGTAGGGGATTATATCCTAAGCAATGATTGTGCTGCTGAGAGAAAGGAGGTAACGGACTTCCTTGATACGCTAACTGGTGGAGATAGGTCTCTGTTTGAACAGTTAGGGGATATGGTTTCAGCATATGATAAGCCTGTATTATTCTTAGAAGGTGACACAGATGAGTTATATTCGGGTCGTGTTCACCGTAATGCGATTAATGGTGCGTTGGCATCGCTCCGCTTGGACTTTGGTGTACAGATTATCGAAACCGACTCAGAAGAAGAAACAGTTGAATGGATGAAATTAATTGCGAAGCGAGAACAAGATGATTCGACCTCTGAGGTTCAAGCTCACGGGAAGAAGAGTACAACGACAATGACAGACCAACAAGAGTATATTGTATCGAGTTTTGAAGATATTGGTGTCAAAACGGCTCGTTCATTATTGGATGAGTTTGGTACTGTTGAGGAAATAATGTCGGCAGATAGCGATGAATTACAGGGGGCAGATGGAGTTGGCCCAAAGACAGCAAATCATATTCGGGAAGTTGTGACAGAGGAATATTCAGGGTAGTTAGAGTCCGATTCTTTCGGAGATGTCTTCGATGTCTGCGACTAATTCATCAAAGACTCGTTCAAGTTCTTCTTTTGTTGATGCTCCTGGGAGAATTACATTCCCATTACCATAGATGAGTGTTACAACATCATATTCACGGGAAATAAGTGCGGGGAATTGTTCAGTTTCGTATTCTGTATTCTCTAAGCCAAACGCAATAGAGAGTTTGATAAGGTCAACTGAACGATTAAGTTTACCGTGACCGACAAAATTACAGATTTCGAACTTGATATCATCTCGGCTTCCAATTGGAAGGTCAAGGTCTAAGAATTCATCTAAGAGTTCGTTGTGTGTCGCATAGACTAATTCTTCGTTTGCGGCTCTGATGATGTATTTTCCACTATCATAGAGAGTGAGTCCTCCGTTTTCAAATACAAAATCCTTTCCGCTTCCTTCATGTTCTTTTACCTCTGCGTCGATATCTTCTGATAACTGTTCTAGATTGAGTCCATCAAATGGAAGTTCCCCTGAACCAACTACATTCACAATTTCTAATTCGGGTTTCATTATTTTGTCTAACTAATGATAATTTTTCAGACATATATAAAGTTGACGCAGAGCCGACTTCAAAAATTAATTGCAAAATTATCCCTTTTTAGACGCTTAAAATAAGATTTAAAGCGTTATGCGTCTCTCATCGCCGCATCGATTTGCGAAGCTAACTCGGAATAACTCTGGATACTTTCGAAGGTTGTTCCTTCCATATGGAATCCAGGTGTTCCAGGGATTGAGTAACCCTCTGCTAAATCACCGTTGTCTTCGATAACTGTCTGATACTCTCGATTCTGTGCCCGCTCGATAATTTCATCCGTTTCGTCACTAACTTCAGCAGCGGCTTCTTCAAGTAAATCCCATCCTAATCGATTCTGATTCT
>LKMJ01004274.1_pt1 | contig 13412 bp, 9 predicted proteins | sample 643391 | NCBI WGS metagenome assembly LKMJ01 (sample SAMN04112250, study PRJNA286221) | soda lake metagenome | biome: soda lake; feature: Kulunda Steppe; material: water; isolation source: sample PL-Br10 brine of Picturesque Lake | place: Russia: Kulunda steppe | collected 2010-07
GACGAGGTCGACGCGGCCACCGCCGGCGAACCGGAGCGTTCGACCCTCGAGGCTTTCCTCGACGCCCTCGAGGCCGGGGAGATCCGTGCGGCCGAGAAACGCGGCGGGAGCTGGGAGGCAAACGAGTGGGTCAAACGCGGCATCCTGCTCAACTTCGGGCTCCGGGAGAACCGGGCGTTCGCCTACGGCGGCGTCGATCACTACGACGTCCTCCCGCTGCGGGAGACCGCGGATCTCGGTGCACGGGGTACGCGAAACACCCCCGACGGGACGACGATCCGCCGTGGGGCCTACCTGGGGTCGGACTGTATCATGATGAGCCCGAGTTTCGTCAACGCCGGCGCCTACGTCGGCGACGGCACGCTCGTCGACTCCTGTGACACCGTCGGCTCGTGTGCCCAGATCGGCGAAGGCGTCAAGCTGGGCGCGAACACCCTGATCGGGGGCGTCCTAGAGCCCGTCGAGGACGCGCCGGTCGTGATCGAAGACGGCGTCTCGCTGGGGGCGGGCTGTCGGGTCACCTCGGGGTTCGTCGTCGGCGAGGACACCGTGGTCGGTGAGAACACCCTCCTGACGCCGCGGATTCCGGTCTACGACCTCGTAGAAGAGGAGATCGTCTACGGCGAACTGCCGGCGGAACGCCGGGCGTTCACCCGCTTTGTCGACTCCTCGATCGGCGACCACGAGCTCTTCCCGGGTGGCGCGTACAAACCCGCCGTCGTCGCCACCGACCTCGAGGACCGAACGCTGGAGCGATCCGAGCGAGAGGAGGTGCTCAGGGACTGATGACGGACGGCGGGTCGGAACCGGCCGCCGACGGCGGGTCGGAATCGAGCGCCGGGGTAGAGGCCGGAGGTCCGCCGGTCCGCCGGCTCGCCGACTGGAACGCCGGCGAGCTCCGGACGCTGGCCGGGGAGTACGGGACGCCGCTTTACGTCCTCGATCTCGATCGGGTCCGGGAGAACTACCGTCGGCTGGCCGCCGCCTTCCCCGACGCCGAACTCCTCTACGCGGCGAAGGCCAACGCCCTCGGCGACGTCCTCGAGACGTTGCTCGCGGAGGGGGCTGGAATCGAGTGTGCCTCCGCCGGTGAGCTCGAGCGGGCGCTCGCCGCCGGCGCTCCGGGGGAGTCACTCCACTACACGGCGGTGAACCCACCGGCACGCGACCTCGAGTACGCCGTCGACGTGGCCGCCGACCACCCCCGACTCACCGTCGTCGCGGGCGCGACGGACACGATCGATCGGCTCGGAGAGCGTGGCTACGACGGTCGGCTCGCCCTCCGGGTCAACCCCGGCGTGGGTGCGGGCCACCACGAGAAGGTCCGGGTCGGCGCCGACGCGAAGTTCGGCGTCCCGTACGACCGTGCCGTGGAGGTCCTCGCGGACGCGGCGGGTCGGGGTTTCGACGTCGTCGGCCTCCACGCCCACGTCGGCTCGGGCGTCTCCGGCGAGGCCCTCGAGGCCCACCGGGAGTTCGTCTCCCGGATGGGCGAGCTGGCCCGGACGGTCGAACGTGAACTCGGCGACCTGGAGTTCCTCGACGTCGGCGGCGGCTTCGGCGTTCCCTACCGGGACGACGAAGAGTCCCTGGACCTCGCGGCCGTCGCGGAGGCGACCCGGGAGGCCCTCGGTGGCGTGGACGCTCGCCTGACGGTCGAGCCGGGTCGGTACCTCGTCGCCGACGCGGGTGTCCTCCTGACGCGGGTGAACACGGTCAAGGAGGCGCCGGGAACGACGGTGGTCGGCGTCGACGCCGGCATGACGACGCTCGCCCGGCCGGCGATGTACGACGCCGTCCACGCGATCCGGAGCCTCGAGCCGGACGCCAGCGGCCGCGAGCGACGCCCGGAGACGGTGACGGGCCCGATCTGTGAAGGTTCGGACGTCCTCTGTCGTGACCGGCCGTTGCCCGCGAGCGAGCGTGGGGACCTCCTCGCGATCGGCAACGCCGGCGCCTACGGCTACGAGATGGCGAGCGTCTACAACTCCCGGCCCCGGCCGGCCTCGGTCGTCCTCGAGGGGGGACAGTCGCGTCTCGCCCGCCGCCGGGAGACCGTCGCCGACGTCGTCCGTCCCGAACGGACGGCGAGCGAACCGAGGGATTGACAACGGGGGGCACGCTTTTGGGTTCAATGAGCGTTCCATTCGAGAAGTACCACGGCACCGGGAACGACTTTCTGGTCGTCGACGCGACCGAGCCGGTGCCCGACCGCGGCGCCTTCGCGATCCGCGAGTGCGACCGGGAGACCGGCGTCGGCGCCGACGGCGTCCTCTTTCTGGCCCTCGAGCCCGGCTTCTCCCCGCCGCGGGTCGTGATGACCCTCGTCCAGCCCGACGGCGACACGGCACCGATGTGTGGCAACGGCGCCCGCTGTGCCGCCGACTGGGCCATGCGCCGGACGGACGCGAACAGCGTGATGATCGACACCCAGGCGGGCACGCGCCGCGCCGATCGCGTCGAGGACGGGATCGCCGTCGACATGGGCCGGCTGAGCTTCGATCCCGACCGGGTGCCGGTCGACGCCGACGGGCCCGTCGTCGAGACCGAGATCGAGGGCCTCGAGCTCACCGCGATCGACACCGGCGTCCCCCACGCCGTCGCCGTCGTCGAGGACGTCGACGCGGTCGACCTCGAGGCGGTCGCGAAGCCGGTCCGTCACGCCGGGAGCTTCCCGCTGGGGACGAACGTCACCCTCGCGAGCCCCGACGGCGACGGCTTCCGCCAGCGCACCTTCGAACGCGGCGTCGAAGGCGAGACCGACTCCTGTGGCACCGGTGCGGTCGCGGTCGCCGCCGTCGCCCGGCGACTCGGGCTGACCGACGCGACCGAGATCGCGGTCCGTCCGCCCGGCGGCGAGCTCCGGGTTCGGTTCGATGGCGAAGCCGCGATGCTTTCGGGTCCCGTCGTCCGCGAGTTCGGCGGCGAGCTACCGGTCGGCGCCGTGGAGCCGTGAGCGCCGACGACTTCGACCAGATCGACTTCCTCGCCGGGGCCGTCCGGCGCCACTCCCACGAGGAGGTGGCACCGATGCGGGAGTTCCTGGTCGAGACGCTCGCCGACGGCGGCGTCGAGGCGCGGGTCGACGAGGCGGGGAACGTGCTCGCGAGCCGCGGGGACGGGACGGGCGACGGCGGACACGTCCTCCTGAACACCCACATCGACACCGTTCCCCCGGGCGTGCCGTTCGAACACGACCGGGAGGCCGGCGTGATCCGGGGACGGGGCGCGTGTGACGCGAAAGGCCCCCTGGCGGCGCTGCTCGCCGCCTTCCTCTCGGTCGATCCCGGCGAGGGGCGGCTGACCCTCGCGGTGACGCCGGACGAGGAACGGCTCTCGACCGGCGCGGCCGCGCTCGCCTCCGGGACGGATTCGCCGCTCGAGGACGTCGACGCCGTGATCGTCGGCGAGCCGACCGACCTCGACGTCTGTGCCGCCGCGAAAGGCCGGTTCGAGGGGACGATCGAGCTCTCCGGGGCGAACGCCCACGCTGCCGAGCCCGAAAGCGGCGTCAACGCCATCGCCGCGCTCGAACCCGCCCTCGCGGCCCTGCGGACGTTCGACGACCGGGCCGACGCCCCGCCGACACACCCCGAACTGGGCGCGGCGACGCTCACCCCCACCGTCGTCGACGGCGGGACGGCGACGAACCAGGTGCCGGCGGACTGTCGGCTGACCGTCGATCGCCGGAGTGTCCCCCCCGAGACGGCCGCGGGGTTTCGGGAGGCGCTGCTCGAACACCTCCGGGCGGCGGTTCCGGAACCGGTCGACGTAGCGTTCGAGTTCACCGACCGGCCGACGCCGTTTCTCGAGGCGTGGGCGACCGACCCCGGCGCGGCCGTCGTCGACGCGCTCGCCGCGTCGAGCGGCGGCGAGGTCCGCCCCTTTACCGCCGCGACCGAGGCCTCCTATTTCGCCCCCTACGCCCCGACGGTCGTCTTCGGCCCCGGCGTCCTCGCCGACGCGGAGGGTGCCGTCGCCCACGCCCCACGGGAGTACGTCCGGACCGAGGACGTCCGCGCGGCCGCGGACGCGCTCGCGGCGGCGCTGTCGACGCTCGTCGACGGCGGCTGACCCACGCGGGTCGGTTTCGACGAACGGCTTCGACTCCCGGACCAGACGGCACTTGACCGTGGCCCGCCAAACGACGGTTGATGAACCCCGACGAACTGCCGATCGGCAGACGGCGCCTGCTGGGGACGGTCGGTGCCGGCGTGGCCGCCGGAATCGCCGGCTGTGTGGGCGAAGACACCGAGGACGACCCTGGAGACACCGAGGACGACCCCGGAGACGCCGAGGACGACCCTGGAGACACCGAGGACGACCCCGGAGACGCCGAGGACGACCCCGGAGACGCCGAGGACGAGGACCACGAAGAGGAGGTCCCGGCGGACGAGGCGGCGGAGTTCCCGGAGGGACTCGAGTGTGTCGTCTGTGACATGATCGCCGAGGAGTATCCCGAGTGGAACGCCCAGCTCGTTCACGAGGACGGCGAGCGGGTGTTTTTCTGTTCGGCCGGCTGTATGGCGGCGTACCACGCCGCTCCCGAGGCCTTCGACGGCCCGGACAGCGAGGTGGCCGACGTGTGGGTCACCGACTTCGAGACGGGGGAGCTGATCGACGCCGCGGACGCCCACTTCGTGCGCGTGACCGATCCCGACCACGTCGACGACGTGATGATGCGCAACCCGACCCCGTTCGCCGACCGGGTCGACGCCGAAACGTTCGTCGAGGAGTTCGAGGAGTACGACGACGAAGACATCATCACCCTCGAGGAGTTCGACCGCGAGCTCGGCGAGCTCTACCGCGGGGAGCTAGTCGAGTACGACGAGGACGGAGACGGCGGCGAGGACGGAGGTGGCTACTGACGACGATGACCACCGATCCGGCCCGGCGGCCGCCGTCGGCGCCGACCCGCGGGAGGAACCGAAGGGGTGAGGTGTGCGGCGCGCTTACGGGACGGCGATGATCGATCCCACGCTGCTGGGCAGTGAGATCGCCCTGTTCTTTCTCATCGGGCTGCTCGGCGGCGCCCACTGCATCGGGATGTGTGGCCCGCTGGTGACGATCTACGCCGGCAAGATGACCGGCACCCGGGCCGACGGCGGCACCGCGAGCCGGCGCGAGCGGATCCGTGGCTCCCACCTGACGGTGTTCGAGGTCCGCCAGCACGCGCTATTCAACGTCGGCCGGGCGGCGAGCTACACGCTGATCGGCGCGACGATGGGGCTTCTGGGGAGCCTGCTGTTTCTCGGGGCCGACCGGCTCACCGCGACGGCCGACCTGCTCCGGGGGGTCGTCGGCGTCGTGATCGGGCTCGCCGTCATCCTCGTCGGCGTCAACTACGTGTTCGGCCGGATCTCGGTCGGCGTCGGCCTCCCCGGCACCGGCCGGCTGTTCGGCTGGCTCTCGGCGCGCGTCGAGGGGCTCGCGAACGGCCCGGGGATCGTCGGCCTGGGCGCCGTCCACGGCCTGTTGCCGTGTCCGATCCTCTATCCGGCGTACCTCTACGCGTTCGCGGCCGCGGATCCGGTCGTCGGCGGCGTCGTCCTCGCGGCCCTCGGGCTCGGCACCATCCCCGCGGTGTTCGCCTACGGCACCGTGATCGAGAGCGTCGACGTCGTCCACCGCCGCCGGCTCCACCGGCTGCTCGGGATCGCGTTCGTCGTCCTCGGCTACGTCCTGTTCACCCACGGGCTGATGAGCCTCGGCTACCACGTCCCCCACCCCGAACTCCCGTTCTGGGATCCCCTCGACGGGCCCGGCGGACACGACCACCACTGACGGGAGCCTCACCGATCGCGGAGGGAAACGGCCTCGACGAGGACGGCGAGCGAGCCGACGACGGCGACGGCGATCGCTCCGAACCGGAGCACGCTCGTGAACGGTCCCGGACCGTCGTCGGCCGGTGTGGCGTGGTCGTGGCCGCCCTCCTGGTGATCGTGGTCGTGGGCGTCCCCGTCGCCGTGGTCGTGAGCGCCCCCGCCGTGGTCGTGGCCATCCTCCTGGTGGTCGCCGTGGCCATGAGCGTCCTCGCCGTGGTCGTGGCCGTCGTCCGAACCGGACGACGCGTGGACGTCGACCCACTCGCTGACGTAGCTGCCGGCGGGCTGGCCGGTCACCCGGACCTCCCACTGGCCCTCCGCGGACAGCGGCTGTACCGCCGCGTACGTGCCGTCGTCGGTCCCCTCGAGCTCGAGCTCTACCGTGTCGCCGCTTTCGCCGTGGTCCGCGAGCAGCCGGACCGGTCGATCGGAGGCGACTCGCTCGCCGTCGGAGACGAACGCCACCTCGAAGACCAGGGGGTCGTCGATCCCGACGGCGATCGGCTCGCTGCCGTCCGCCGGGACGACCGTCAGTTCGAGCGTGACGTCCTCGCCCTCGCGTTCGATCGTCGTCTCCCCGGGACCGTCGTCCAGGACGGCCGCGGTCGGTGCCGAGGTGAGCACCCCCGAGAGGACGACCACGAGAAGCAAGACGGCGAACTCGAGGCGGACCGTCCGGACGAGCGCGGACACCGGGCCGGTCGCCGAATCGTCGTCGCCGTCCCCGGACCGTCTCCCGTCGGCCCGTCCTCCACCGTCGGTCCGGGTTTCGCCACCGTCGGCCTCGACGGCGCGGAGGCCGGACTGGCGGTTCGCGGGAGGGTCGAGCCGGGCGAGGAGGACGAAGCGCAGGAGGCCGCCGAGGCCGAGGGCGACGAGCACCGACAGCGTCTTCGCCGAGAGGACGAGCCCGTAGAGGGTTCCGGCGAGGTCGGCTGCCGTCGGGACGTGCCAGGCGGCGAGGGCGAGTCCGCTCGCCCCGGCTACGGTCACCCCCGCCAGCGCGAGCAGGGAGTACCGGCGGACCACCGCGGCTGCGAGCCCGGCCCGGTCCGGACCGGGCGCCTCGCGTAACGCCGGAGGAACGACGACGGCGAGCACGAGGAGGCCACCGACCCACAGCCCGGCCCCCGCGAGGTGGGCGAAGTCGACGGCCGTCCCGGCGAGCCGGTCGACCGCCGTCGCCGAGTGGCTCCCCCAGCTCACCGTCGTCGCCAGGGCGAGCCCGCCCGCGAACGAGCCGGCGAGCCAGCCCCGACGTGGGAGTCGACCGGCCGCGGCCGCCACGAGGAGGGCGACGACGGCGCCGGCCAGCACGAGCTGGAGGAGCCAGAGGCGGCCAGGTGCGGTCCCGAGGAACCCCACGAGTGCGTCCGCTGGCGGCTGACCGGCCGCCACGGCCCTGGAGGGGCCGAGGGCGACACAGCCGAGGGCACAGACGGCCGCCGCCGCGAGGAGGCTCCGGACGAGCCGCCGGTCGACCGCCGCCGTCGCCGGGCCGCCGGCGAGGGCCGGGTAGACCGCGACCCTCGCGGCGACCGGGGCGCCGACGAGTCCGACGAGCCCGACGAGCAGGAGGGCCTTCGCCCCGGCCTCGACGGCCGCGACCCCGTCGTCGTCCGCCTCGTGGCTCTCGAGGACGGCCTCGTGGTCGAGGGTGTCGTCGCCGACCGAGAAGAAGAACGTCCCCGTCGTGGTGTGGCCGTCCTCGGCGAGCACCTCCCACTCGACGACGTACATTCCGTCGCCGGCGTCCTCTATCGGAACGGTGAGCTCGTCGACCTCGATCGCGAGTTCGCCGGCGACGTCGTCCCCGTCGGGTCCGCGGACGGCGACCTCGGCCTCGACGACGCCGTCGCCGGTAAACGAGAGCGCGAGCGACTCGGGGGCGGCCTCGAGGCGTTCGCCGTTGGCCGGATCCGAGCCGCTCAGGTACGCGTGGGCGCCGGCCGGCGCCGCGAGGGCCGAAACCGCGAGGGCGACCACGACGACCGCGAGGAGGGCGACAGCGAGCCGACGGCGATCGACGACACGGTGGGTGACCGCTCCCGACGACGGGGGCGACCGGCCGGCAGGGGGGTTCATCGGCCCGTGTAGCCGACGCCGGAGTCGCCGACGTACTGGATCGGGCCGACGCCCTCGCCGACGTCGGCCCGGCCGACGAGCTCGCGGTCTGTGGCGTCGATCACGGTCACGGTCCCGTCGACGTCCGCGGAGGTGAGAACGTAGTCACCGCCGAGAACTCCGGGCCGGCTCCGACCGTCGACGGCACCGGCGTCGATCCGGTCTGCCACCTCGAACGCCTCGAGGTCGAGGACGGCGACGTCCTCCGTCCCGGGGTTCGCCGCGAACGCGTGGTCGCCGTCGGCCGAGAAACGGACCGCCGTGGGCCCACCGTCGACGTCCACCGTGCCGACCTCCGTCGCGTCATCGCTCGTGGCGTCGAGGACCGTCACCGTCTCGCCGTCGACGATCGCGAGCAGGCGCTCGTCCGGCGAGAGGAACATCGCGCCGGCGTAGGGGAGCTCGCGGATCACCTCGTCGGTGGCCGTGTCGACGACGACGGTCCCCGTCGCGTACTCGGCGTACAGCAGTCCGACGTCGGGTGCGAACGCCTTGTAGTGGGTGCCCCCGACCTCGCCGAACTCGAGGAAGTCGACCCGCTCGTAGGCGTCGAGGTCGACGACGGCGACGCCCGGATCGGCGACGTTCGTCGCGTAGGCCGTCGAGCCGAGCGCCTCGTGGTGGAGGAGCTTGCCGTGGCCCTCGCCGTCGAGGCCGGTCTCGACGATCTCGATCACCGCGTGTTCGTCGACGTCGACGACGTAGAACGCTCCCTCGTCGTCCGCGTGGACCCAGATCTCCCCGTCGGTCGGGTGATAGAGGTGGTTCGCCCCGGGGCCGACGTCGACCGTCGAGACGAGCTCGCGGGTTCCGGTGTCGAAGACGTACGCCTGCGAGAGCGACTCCTCGACGACGTAGATCTCCCCGTGGTCGGCCGTGATCCGCGGATCGGCCCACCGCTCGTCGTCGATCCCGTCCTCGATCCGGTCGACGACCTCGGCCGTCTCCGGATCGACGACCGCGACGTCGTCGGGAGTGAACGCGTAGACGAGGCCGTCGCTGCCGACGACCTCCGGCTCGTCGTCGGAGCCCTCCCCGTCCGGATCGCCGCCGTCGTCCGAGCCCGCCCCGTCCCCGAAGCAGCCGGCCAGTCCGGCGGCCACGCCGGTGCCGGCGAGCCGGAGCAGCTCCCGCCGGGTGGAGTGATACATATCGGTTGTTCCGCCTCGGCCGTATAACGGGTTGTGGTTCACCAGCCGAACGGGCGCCGTCTACCGCTCGCGTCCGACGCTCACCGCCGCCCTCTCTCGACCTCGAGGTCGTCGACCAGCTCGGAGGCGAGGCCGGTGTACGTCTCCGGCGTGAGCGCCCGCAGCTCAGCACGGACCTCCTCGTCGACGTCGAGCTCGTCGAACAGCGTCCGGAACTCGGAGAGGGTGACCCGTCGCCCCCGGCTCAGCTCCTTGACGCGCTCGTAGGCGTCGTCGAGCCCCTCCCGGCGGAGGATCGTCTGGACGGCCTCGCCGATCACCTCGGGGGTGGCCTCGAGCTCCTCGCGCATGACCCTCTCGTTCGGGGTGACCGCCGCGAGGCCGTCGGCGGCCTTCGTGTAGCCGATCAGGCAGTGTGCGAGGGCGGCGCCGACGTTGCGTTTGACCGTCGAGTCCGAGAGGTCCCGCTGGAGCCGCGAGCGGGTGACGTAGTCGGCGAGGAAGACGAGGTCGGCGTTGGCCTTCGAGAGGTTCCCCTCGCTGTTCTCGAAGTCGATCGGGTTCACCTTGTGGGGCATCGTCGAGGAGCCCGTCTCCCCCGCCGTGGCCTCCTGGCCGAGGTAGCGATCGGAGACGTACAGCCACATGTCGACGTCCAGATCGAGCAGGACGTCGTTCGCCCCGCGGAGGGCGTCGAACAGCGCCGCGAGGTCGTCACAGGGGTTCACCTGGGTGGTCAGGGGCTCGAACTCGAGACCGAGCCCCTCGACGAAGCCGCGGGCGAACGCCGGCCAGTCGACCTCCGGGCAGGCGGCGACGTGGGCGGCGTAGGTGCCCGAGGCACCCCCCAGTTTTCCCCGGAGGCCGTCGGTCGCCTCCCGGATCCGCCCGGTCCCACGGCCGAGCCGGGAGGCGTAGACGGCGAGTTCCTTGCCGAACGTCGTCGGCGTCGCCGGCTGGCCGTGGGTCCGGGCGAGCATCGGGACGTCCCGGTGTTCGCGGGCCATCGCCGCGAGCGTCGTCCGGAGCTCATAGAGGGTGGGCAACAGGACATCGTCGATCGCTCCCCGGAGCAACAGCCGGTGGGCGAGGTTGTTCACGTCCTCGCTGGTCAGCCCGAAGTGGATCCAGGGGGCGGCGTCGGTCCCATCCGGGAGGTTCTGGCGGATGAAGTACTCGACGGCTTTCACGTCGTGGTTGGTCGCCTCGTAGGGACCGTGGCCGGAGACCTCGAGTTTCTTTATCAGCGCGGCGTCCTCCTCGGCGAAGCTCTTGTACAGCCGCCGGAGCCGCTGGCGTGTCCCCGTATCGAGGCTGAGGGCGGTCTCGTCCAGATCGGCGAGCGCGACGAGGTACTCGACCTCGACGCGGACCCGGGCGCGCATCAGCGCCGCCTCGCTGGCGTACGGCGACAGCGGCGCGGTCCGGTCGGCGTACCGGCCATCGAGCGGCGAGATGGCGTACAGCGCGTCGGTGTCGGTCATGCTCGACCGTGCCCGGCCGCGGCTGAAAAGCGTATCGGAGGTGTTCTCGGCCCGGCCGTCGTCGGAGCCGCCACAGAGGGACTCGGAGTCGGAGCCGCCACGGAGGAGCCTCCGCGGACGGGACCGCAACCGCTTTGATCGTCGGTGGCGCTCGTCTCCCCATGATACGAGTGGCCGGACTGGCCGGCAACCGCGGACGGAACCTGCTGAACATCGACGACGGGCGGCCGGGCGGCGCCGAACTCGCAGTCGTCGTGACCGACCGCGAGGAGGCCCCCGTCCTCGAGGCGGCCGGAGAGCGCGGGATTCCGACCGAGGTCGTCCCGCGTTCGGCGGGGATGGACCGGCGGGCCCACGAGACGGCGATCCTCGAGGCACTCGACGGTTACGGCTTCGAGCTCGTCTGTCTCGACGGCTACATGCGGATCCTCTCGGATACCTTCCTCGAGGCGGCGCCGACGACGCTGAACGTCCACCCGTCGTTGCTACCCGCGTTCCCCGGCGAGGACGCCTGGGGGGCGGCGCTCGCGGCCGGCGTCTCGGTGACCGGCTGTACCGTCCACGTCGTCACGGACGCGACCGACGAGGACGGGGCGGTCCTCACGGAGCTGATCGACGACGGCCCGATCGTCACCCAGGAGCCCGTCCCCGTCTACGCGGGCGACGACCGCGAGACGCTCAAAGAGCGGGTGCTCTACGAGGGTGAGTTCCGGGCGTATCCGCGGGCCGTCCGCTGGTTCGCCGAGGATCGGGTGACCGTCGACCGCGAAGCGGGGGCGGTGGCCGTCGCGGGCGACGACGACGGCGACGGGTTGGCGGCCCGCCGGCTCGTCGGCGCCGACCGGCTCGACCGGCTCCGGTACGGCGAGAACCCTCACCAGGAGGCCGCGGTGTACGCCGATTACGGCTGCCAGGAGGCGTCGGTGGTCGACGCGATCCAGCACAACGAGGGCGCGAAGGGGCTGAGCTACAACAACTACAACGACGCCGACGGCGCCCTCGAGCTGATAAAGGAGTTCGAGACGCCCGCCGCGGCGGTGATCAAACACACGAACCCCGCGGGCTGTGCGACCGCCGACTCGCTCGCGGAGGCGTACGACCGGGCGCTCGCGACCGACCCGATGAGCGCGTTCGGCGGCGTCGTCTCGCTCAACCGGCCGTGTGACCGGGAGGCAGCCGAGGCGATCGTCGACTCGTTCAAGGAGGTCGTCGTCGCCCCCGGCTACGAGGCCGACGCCCTCGAGGTGCTGTGTGCGCGGGAGGATCTACGCGTACTCGAGGTCGGGGAGCTCGGAGAGCCCACCGAACGGTTCGCCGAAAAACCGATCGTCGGCGGCCGGCTGGTCCAGGAGCGGGACCGCTCGTCGATCTCGGCCGACGACCTCGAGGTCGTCACGGAACGCGAGCCGACGGCCGCGGAGCTGGAGACGATGACCTTCGCCTGGAGGGTGCTCAAACACGTCAAGTCGAACGGGATCGTCCTCGCGACCGGCACCGAGACCGTCGGCGTCGGGATGGGGCAGGTCTCCCGGGTCGACGCCGTCCGGCTGGCGGCGATGAAAGCCGACGAGCACGCCGAGGGGAAAGGTCCCGAGGGATCGGTGATGGCCTCCGACGCCTTCTTCCCGTTCCCCGACGGCCTCGAGGAGGCCGCGGCGGCGGGGGTCGAGGCGGTCGTCCAGCCCGGGGGATCGGTCAACGACGAGGACGTGATCGCGGCCGCCGACGAGCACGGGATGGCGATGGCGTTTACCGGAACGCGCTGTTTCAGACACGACTAGGGTCGTCCGGCCCTCAGGGAGGCCCCATCCGGTCGAGTACGTCCCGTCGTCCCCGTTCGAGAGCCAGGGCGGCGAGCAACAGGACGATCCCGGTGATCACCAACACGGCCGATCCGGAGACCGCGTCGGCGACCGTCGCGGCGAGGAAGGCGAGCACCTGGAGGAAGAAGGCGACGGCGACGAGGTTGACCAGCGCCGGCGAGCGGCGTTCGACGGCGACCGCGACGGCGGCGAGCAAGACGCCGAGCAGCCCGACGTGGACGAGCGCGAACGCGAGGACGGCGGGGGTCGGCGGGACGAGAGCGACCGCGGTCGCCGCGAGCGCGACCGCGACGGTGCCGAGCGCCGTCAGCGCCGCCGTCTCCCGATCGAGCCGGTCCGCGCGGACGAGCCACCGGGTCGCCGCGATCGCCCCCAGGGCTCCGGCGGCCGTCGCGATCCCGACGGGGGTTGCCTCGGGGGCCACGCGGTCGTAGCGCCACTCCTGGCTGCTGACGAACAGCAACGTCGCGGCGAGCAGGGCGACGCCGACGAGCCGGTAGACGTCCCCGAGGTCTGTGCCCCCGGCCCAGTCGGGGTCCGTTCGACGGCCGTCACCCGAACCGGCGTCACGACCGGCCACAGCGCCGTCCCGCCCGCCCGCGCGCTCGCCGAGGGCGATGACGACGACCCCGAGGAAGCCGACCGCGACCGGGAGACCGGCGGCCGACTCGATGACGGCGATCGCCCCGGCCGCGGCCGCGAGCCCGAGGGCGGTCGTGAGCCGCGAGCGGCGGGCGTGACCCACGGGGAGCGCGACCGCCGCCCAGACGACCAGGAGCCACTCGGTGCCGGGGTCGACCCCCCAGAGGTCGACGAGGACGGCCGACGCGGGGCCGACGACCGCCACCGCGAGGATCCAGAGGGCGTTCCCGACCCGCGGGGCGCGGTCGCGGACGAGCGCCTCCCCGGCGACGGCGAACGTCGGCGGTGTGAGAACGAGGATCGCGGTCCGGACGAGCCGCGGGATCGCCTCCCAGCTCGTCGCGAGCGCCCAGATCACGCCGA
>LKMJ01004276.1_pt1 | contig 13411 bp, 13 predicted proteins | sample 643391 | NCBI WGS metagenome assembly LKMJ01 (sample SAMN04112250, study PRJNA286221) | soda lake metagenome | biome: soda lake; feature: Kulunda Steppe; material: water; isolation source: sample PL-Br10 brine of Picturesque Lake | place: Russia: Kulunda steppe | collected 2010-07
GCGACGTCGACGTTCGCCTGATCGACGATACCGGCGACCATCTGGTCCAGCAGGAGCTCCATCGGGTGATCCGGAAGCCGAAGCTGGCCGACGAAATCACGATCCCACTGGAGGAACTCGTCGACCGTGCGGCAGTCGAAACGGCCACAGTTACCGGCATCGACGTTGACGCGAAGAGGGTTGAACTCGACCGCGGGCGGACGATCGAATACGATTACGCAGCCGTGGCTCTCGGTGCGGAGACTGCCTACTACGACATTCCCGGCCTCGAAGCGAACAGCTATCCCGTTAAGCGAGTACCGGACGCAGAGCGGATCCGGGATCGGTTCCTTGACGTCCTCGACGCCACCGGCGGACGAGTGATCGTCGGTGGGGCAGGCCTTTCCGGGATCCAGGTCGCCGGCGAGCTCGCCGAGCTGGCCCGAGAGGAAAACGAGACCCTGAACGAGGACCCCGAGATCCAGTTACTGGAGATGCGAGAACGGGTCGCGCCCGGGTTCAGCGAGTCCTTTTCGGCCGCGATCGCTCGATCCCTCGACGAACAGGGTGTACAGGTGCGGACGGGCGCGACGGTCGCTCGTGTGAGCGACGACGCTATTACGCTCGCCGACGGGGACACCATCGACTACGACCTGCTCGTCTGGACTGGCGGCCTCCGCGGTCCGGCCGCACTCGACGGAACGCGACCGGAGACAAGGAGTACACTCAAGTTCGGCGATGGGACCTTCGTGCTTGGAGATGCCGCACGGGTCGTCGACGACGACGGGGAGGCCGTCCCGGCGAGCGCGCAGGCAGCCGTCCGCGAGGCAAAACCCGTCGCGGACACCATTGTCCGATCGATCGACCACAGACGGAACGGCGGCGGGCTGTTCGATCCACGCCCCGAGCGGTTCACGTTCGATTCGCCCGGTTGGGTCGTCAGCGTAGGCGACGATGCAGTCGCACAACTCGGCCCGGCAGTCGTCACTGGGCGCGCTGCCGCGGCGGCAAAAGCGACGGTCGGTGCGTCGTATCTGTCGACGATTGGGAGAGTTCGGGATGCGGTCAAGCTAGTCGACAGCGAACTGGGCCCGGAGCCGAAACCCTAGCCGGGCACGCCGTAGGCCCCGAAGCCACCCAGTCCGACCGTCGAAAGGATCACAAGCGTGACGAAGATCGCAATCCAGGCGATCAGCGTAATCAGAATGGCGTCGATCCAGCCGCCGGGATAGCGGCGATTGATAAGCCAGAGGTACGCGACGAACGCTACCAGCCCACCGATGAATGGGACGATGAACTCCACGATACCCCACAGAATACCGCCGATCAACGCCGTGATCAGCGCGTACGAGTAGTCCTCTACGTCGGCGACGACTCTCGCACCGACGTAGATGCCGATACCACCGATCAACAGGCTAACGAGGAACGTAACGAGTGATCCGACGACCATACTGGTAGTTCTATCTCGCACCTGTTAAACATCCGCATATCGAGACCGGCCTGCGTTCCGGAACGTTTAGCATCCACAGACGGTGAGTACCCAGTATGGGCCTGTTCGATTCCCTGTTCCGGTCGAGCGAAGTCCTCGGGATCGCCCGGGAGACGCTCGAGTTCGCCCTGCAAGCGTCAGAACAGACACACCCCGACGAGTACATGGGAATGTTGCGGGGGACGGAAGCGCGGGAGGTCGGCCTCGACCGGGACGGGCTCGTCATCACGGACGTCCTCGTGATCCCCGGCACGGAATCGAACAGCGTTAGTGCGACAGTCAAAACGAACATGATCCCGAACGACAACAAGTCGCTCGGCTCGGTCCACTCCCACCCGAACGGCGCACTCCGGCCAAGCAAAGCTGATCTGGCGACGTTTACTCGTGGCGATGTCCACATCATTATCGGTGCACCGTACGACTGGGGCGACTGGAAGGCCTTTGACTCGGACGGCCAGCCGACCGAGCTAAACGTTCTCGATGTCGACCTGCCCGACGACGAGGAGTTCTTCCACTTCGACCAGCACGATATCGACGCCGAACTGCGTGAGGACGAGTTCGACCGGGGGCGACGATGGTAAAAAGAGTTGTCGCACAGGGAACCTTCGACATCCTCCATCCCGGTCACGTCCACTACCTGCGGGACGCCGCGGCGATGGGTGACGAACTCGTCGTTATTGTAGCCCGCGGGGAGAACGTCACCCACAAGGAGCCGCCAATTCTGCCGAATTCCCAGCGCGTCTCGATGATCGAAGCGCTGACACCGGTCGATCAGGCCATCCTCGGCCACCCTGAGGATATCTTCTCTCCGATCGAGGACCTCGATCCGGACGTCATCGCGCTGGGTCACGACCAGCACCACGACAGTGAGGCGATTCAGGCAGAGCTGGAGCGGCGCGGAATCGACTGTGCGGTCGAACGCGCCTCGGCGCGTGAGCCGGACTCAGAGGAAGAGTTGCTCTCGACCGGTCTGATTATCGACCGGATTATCGAGCGGCGTGGGCGATAGAGTGGGTTCTTCACCGGTGTTTCGGATCCAGATCGTCACGTAGCTCCCGGTACATGATATCGGAACTGAACGCTCGGATACAGTCGACAAGCTCCGACTCATCACCGTAACTGTACACTGCTGCATCCCAGCGTCTGGCAATCCCCTGGATCATCGCGCTACGAACGCCCTCCTCGTGAACGAAAACCACACGTTCGCGTTCAGCATCATTCAGGTCGGCAAGCACGGAACCGGCCTCGATACCGACACCGAGATTCTTTCCAACCGCTGGAACAACGAACACGACGACGTTGCTGGCACGGGCGAACTCGATTGTCTGTGTTGCGGCGTCTAGCTCGTCGAGATCAATTCCTATATCGACCGCCAGAAACGCATTCAGTCCCGGAGCAGTCCGCAATGCTCCCTGTACCTGCCGAAGCGTCGCAACGACATCGTCATGATCGTACGTTCCGTCCGTCTCGTCCCACGACTGCAAGAGTCCATTGGCCGTATCGAATTCAACATCATCAGGAACCAGTTCCTCGATGGAGAAGGATTTGTACGGCCCCATCAGATACACGAGGAACTCGTCGTACGGAACGTCTCCGAGATTCTCGACGATCCGACTACGCATATTGCGGACTGAGTGCGGACAATTCATAAAAGATGGTGTTTTCAGTATATCTTGAGTCAATAACTGTTAAGTCCTCAGAGAAAGAGATTTGAAGTGATGGCAACGAGTGATCCGATCGACGAGCGGACTCCACCCGAGGACCCGGAAGAGCTACTCCCCGAGCGGAGCGTGCTGAGCTTTGAGGAGTACCTCGACATGCAGCGAGCGATCGGGAACCCCTCGCGCTTTCGGATCCTCTACGCGCTAAAACGCGACGGCGATCTGAGTGCGAGCGAGCTCGAAGCAAGGCTAGGACTCGCGGCAAACAATCTTCATTACCACCTTGACGAACTCGTCGATGTCGGGCTGGTACAAAACCGAAAGCAGCGAACTGCCGACAGTGACGGGCTCTACTCGTACTACAGGGCCACCGCACTCGGAGGAGCAATCCTCGAACACGGCGTCGAGGAGTTGATGAGGATGGAGTGGGAGTATCGCGACGCCTACGACAGTGATTTCTGAAGGCAGCTGTCACTCGCTGCTAAATGCTCTCTCAGGGCCGACCAATCGAATCAAAACGCGTAGAGCAACTGACGGCCGGCGAAACCGCTAGAAGTAGCCTTCAGCGTCGAGTCGCTCGACCGCTTCCTCGATCCGCTCTTTACTATTCGCGTAGGAGATCCGCGCGTACCCGGGTGTCCCGAATGCGCTCCCGGGGACAGTTGCGACGTGTGCGTCCTCGATCGCGCCCTCACACCACGCCTGGTCGTCCTCATCAACGGGGACCATCATGTAGAAGGCCCCGTCGGGCACGGCGACATCGACGTCACGTTCGGCGAGCAGGTCGACCAGGAACTCGCGGCGCTCGGCAAACGCCTCGACCATCTCGGCAACGGCGTCGTCAGTGTTCTCGAGTGCCTCGATCCCGGCGTGCTGGACGAAGTTGACCGCAGAGGAAACCGAGTGGGAGTGGAGCTTGCCAGCCTGCCCGATCAGCTCCTGGGGGGCGGCGACGTAACCGAGTCGCCAACCTGTCATCGAGTACGCCTTCGAGAAGCCGTTGATCGTGACCGTTCGGTCTTCCATCCCCTCCAGCGTCCCGAGGCTCGTCTGCTCGACGCCGTAAGTGATCTCCTTGTAGATCTCATCGGAAATGACGGTAAAGTCGTGTTCGACCGCGAGATCACGGACGCCTTCCAGCGCCGCGTCGGAGTAGACCGCGCCGGTCGGGTTCCCTGGCGAGTTCAGGACCATGAGTTCGGTCTCGTCCGAGACGGCCTCGGCGAGCTCGTCGAGGGCTGGTTCGAGATCGAAGTCGTACTTCGAGGTGTCGACCCGGTTGAGCGAGCCGCCAGCCATCTTCACCATCGCCTCATAGGAGACCCACGCAGGATCGAGCAGGACGACTTCCTGGCCATCCTCGATCAACGCCTGAATGGTCTCGTATAGCGCCATCTTCGCGCCGGGCGTCACGATGATATTTTCGGTTCCGTACTGGTCAAGCCCGTCATCGTGGAGCTTCTCGGCGATGGCGTCTTTGAGTTCGGGAACGCCGTTCGAGGGTGCGTAGCCAGTGTGGCCTGCATCCATCGCGTCTTTGGCCGCCTCGACGATGTTCTCGGGGGTCGGGAAGTCCGGTTCGCCGACGCTCAGATCGACGACGTCTGCGCCCTCGGCTTCGAGTTTGGACGCGAGGTCGCTGATCGCGAGCGTCGCGCTCGGTTCGACACGTTCGACTCTGTCTGCGAAATCCATATTATAGGTCCTCCAGTTCGGTTGCGAGATCGATCGCGCTTTCGACCGCTCGTGCACCGTAGTCGGTACGCGCTCGGGCCTCGTCGGCGCTCTGTCCGGGACCGGTAATCCCCATCGCAACGGGCGTATCCCGCTCCAGACTCACCTCGGTGAGCTTCTGGGCCGCCGCGGTGCCGATCACGTCGTCGTGGTCGGTGTCACCCGTGATAATCGCGCCGAGAACGGCGACGGCATCGACATCGTCACGACGCGCCAGCCGATCCGCAGCCAGCGGCGTATCGTACGCGCCGGGGACTTCGATCTCAGCAGCGATGTCGACTCCCGCTTCCTCGGCGGCCGACCGTGCCGACGCAGCCATCTTCTCGGTGACCGGCGCGTTGAACGTCGCGACCACCAGACCGAGCGTTACCATATGGTGCGGGTAGTTTCGGCTCCTAAAAGAACTACCGTTCCAGTGTCGGATCGTGGGAACGGAGCGCACCAGAGAAGCCACCCGAGCAGTTAGTAGTGTGGAACCGAAACAGTGGGGCGATGGACGTCGAGGCGCTTCAGGCGTACGTCACCGAGGCACAACAGCGCATTGCGTCGACCGACTCACTCTCGAAACGGAACACCCAGCTCCGGCTTGTACAACCGTTCCTGACGACGCTGGGCTGGTCGCTCGACGAAATCGTCGCCGAGTACGAGGTTCCGGACTATGGTCCGGTCGACTTCGCACTCCTCGTCGAGGACGCGCCCGAGATTTTCGTTCAGACGTGTGCCTGCAGTACGGATCTCTCAGAACAGGACGCCGAAGCGCTGGGACGGCTTCTACTCGATACTGGCATCGACTGGGGGATCCTCACGAACGGCCGACAGTTCGTCTTTGCCGGTGTCGACGACACTGGCGCAGTGGACCGTCGTGGGATTGAACTGGCTGCGTTGCCGGACCGGGTGGATGTCGTCGAACGGTACACCGAGGCGGCGGCGTCACGACGAGCCGCGCACCGTCAGGAGCGGTTTACTGTCGCGACACGGCAACTGGACAATGACCGCGAGGCGATACATGCGGACCTCACCGAGCGCGTCGTTGCGACGGCTGGAAAAGATGTCGCCGATACGGTCGACGATGCCGTGGACGAGTTTCTCGATAGCCTGTACGAGACGTTTCGGACGCGCGGCGAGACTGCAACCAGACCGGCCGTCGCTGATACGGACAGAGGAGAAGCCAGCCACGAGACACGGGAGCATGCTGGCGGAGCACCGGAGACGACTGAGGTCCGGAAACAGCAAGGGGACGAGCGGCAGATAGAGGGGGCGGATCACGGGCCAGAGCAGGGAGTCAGCAGGGCAGCCACCGATACGATCGACGAACCTGTCACACCGGAAATCGGGGACGAGTCCGAACAAACACTACTCTCGGATATCGACCACGACGAGCAGTTCGTCGTTCGGTTTTTCGATGATCGAAGCTCAGTCGGCGCTGTTGGACACCGTAACGCAGCAGCGGCGACTCGACTTGCGATCGAATATTTGCTGGAACAGCGGGCACTCGGAGGCAGTATCACACTGCCCTGGGGACCACACGACGGTCAAATCGTACTCGATCACGAACTCGATGGACCCTCGGTAGTACTCCAGAACGGCTGGCAACTGGATACGACACGTTCACTGGCGACTGCGCGGGAGACAATAGAGGCGCTCGGCAGAAAAGCCGGCTTGCGAACGATGTTTCAGGGGAACTGGTCGACAGACCAGTAGTCGGTCACAACGCGCCGAAATACAGCAGTAGCAGCATCGGAGTCAGCATCAGTATGACCCCAAGCAGTGTTTTGATTCCGACGACCTGTGCCACCTTCAGCGATGCACTAAACGCGCCCATATTTACACATTACAACGAGTCTTTTTATTTGTTTTGATATTGGGCAATTTATCTAAATAGGAGATGTATTATTGCCCATCGTCTGGTTTTTCAAGCAACCAGGTATCAGGAGGGAGTGTCAGACATCGGAGCCGGAAATCGACGGGTGACGACGATGGGTATTAGCCACGGGAACCCCTCTCGAAAGGTATGCATATGCTTCTCGACGGGAAGTGGACACGAACAGCGTTCAAAGCGACCGACGACTCCGGCGCCTTCCAGCGCCAGAAGACATCGTTTCGTGAGCACGTCTCCGCGAACTCGGATGCGGAGTTCCCTGCAGAGCAGGGGCGGTACCATCTCTACGTAAGCAAGGCCTGTCCCTGGGCGCATCGAACTCTGATTACGCGGGCGCTCAAGGGACTCGAAGACGTCGTCTCGGTCGACGTTGTCGACCCGATCCGAATCGTGGACGGGTGGCGATTCAGGCCCGAAAAGGACGACTGCACCCACGATACAGTCAACGGAACAGACTACCTTCGTGACGTCTACACGGCTGCCGACGACAGCTTTACCGGGCGCGTGACAGTCCCAGTGCTCTGGGACAGAGAGCGCGAAACGATCGTCAACAACGAGTCCGCCGAAATCATGCGGATGCTCGACACGGCGTTCCACGATCTCGGCGAGCGTGACGTAGATCTGTATCCCGACGGATACCGTGACGAGGTCGACCGTGTGATGGAAGCGATCTACGACCCGATCAACAACGGCGTCTACCGCGCCGGGTTCGCCAGATCACAGGAAGCCCACCAGCAGGCCATCGCAGAACTATTCGACGCGCTCGATCACTGGGACGACGTGCTGGCTGATCAGCGCTACCTCGCTGGCGACGTCCTCACCGAGGCCGATATCGCGATGTTCACAACGCTGGTCCGGTTCGACGAAGTGTATCATACCCACTTCAAGTGTAACGTCGCCCGGATCACCGATTACGAGAACCTCTGGGGCTACCTTCGCGAACTCTATCAGCTTCCGGGCGTCGCCGAGACTGTGAATATGGACCACATCAAACAGCACTACTACGTTACCCACGACGATATCAACCCCACCAGACTCGTACCGGTGGGTCCGGACCCCGACTTCGAGGCACCGCACGACCGTGACGAACTGCCAGGTGGCCCGCCGGACGCGCTGCGGTAAGATCAACACGATACGCGTGATACATCCCATACGTTCTTGTACGGTAGCGCGGCGAAAGCGCGTGTGTCGACAACGGAGCGCCGCCGGTATACGCTGGCCGCCACGCTCGTAGCCCTGCTACTGATTGGAGGAACCCTCGGTATCACGACCGTATCGGCAGCTAGCGACCTCGATCCGCACGAACCATCCCACACTGGAAACACTACCGAATCCGGAGAACCACGTATCATCGAACTCTATCCCAGTCCGGTCGCCCACGGCAACGTCGGCGAGTTCGTCACGATCGAGTTCCCAACAGAGACTGAGCCAAACGGCTGGACGCTCCACGATGACGGTCGACAGACAGCGCATCTGCCGAGCGATGCCCTGGAAGGAACTGTCGCATTGAGCCACGAGCCGGCGGAAACGCGACAGCACACGGACCATGACGTCTATCCGCTCGACGGACACATACAGTTCGCCGAAGACGGAGAGACGGTAACGCTCAAACGCAACGGAAGCGTCGTTGACAGCGTTACCTACGACCGTGCGGCCGAAGCAGAGCTCTGGGAGCGAACGGAGGATGGTACGGGGTCCTGGTCGCCAATCGAAGCGACCGATATCGCACCGGCAACGACGAAAAACACGGACGCTACGGCGTTCGTGTTGCCGGACGCTCCCGAAGCGTCGGTCGAGTTGATCGAGCGTGCCGACGAACGGATTATGCTCGCTGCATACACCTACTCCGATGCACGTGTGACAGACGCACTGATCGCGGCACACGAACGCGGCGTCGATACTCGGGTGGCAGTCGAAGCATCCCCCGTAGGGGGAACAGGTGAACGTTCGGTTGATCAGCTTGACGAACTGACCGCGGCGGGAGTCGACGTGGTCGCGTTCGGTGGTGACCACGCGAGATATCGGTTCCATCACGGGAAGTTTGCGGTCGCCGACGACGAGGCGCTCGTCATGACCGAAAACTGGAAACCATCCGGTGCTGGTGGGCAGGCAAACCGTGGCTGGGGCGTCGTCACACACGACGCGGAGACTGCAAACGCGATCGCAGATGTGTTCGAGGCGGACCTCGATGCCAGCGACTCGCTACAGTGGGATGAGTACGGCGAGACTGTCGATCCAGTCGAGGAACCGAAGACGGAGGGGCGGTATCCTGCGGAGTTTGACTCCTCGCGGCTCGCTGTCGAAGAGACGACAGTGCTCACAGCGCCGGACAACGCCGAGCCCGAAATCCGGAGGGAAATCGAGGACGCGGATGAGTCGATCTTGCTCACACAGGTTTCGATCGGTGGACATGATGACCCGCTACTGCAGGAGGCCATCGAGGCCGCACATCGCGGAGTCGAGCTCCGCATTCTCCTCTCCAGCGCGTGGTATACCGACGACGAAAACGCGGAACTACAGGAATGGCTCAACGAGCTTGCTGATACGGAGGATATCGATATAGAAGTCCAGGTCGCTGATCCCGGAGACAGGTACGAAAGACTCCATACGAAAGGAGTTATCATCGACGACGAAACGGTGATTCTTGGGAGTGTCAACTGGAACACTCATTCACTCCGTGAGAACAGGGAACTTGCGCTGGTACTCGAGGGTGACGAGGTCGCGGAATATTACACCCGTGTGTTCAACTCGGACTGGGCTGGGATCGTCTGGCGCTTCCCAGTCGGACTCGGGGCAGTGCTGGTAGCAGGAACAACCGGTGCAGTTATAATCGCACACAGAAGAGTCGAGTTCGCGTAACGGGCCTCAAACCGACGATTTCGTACTGCTGAGCGCTTCGTCGATCTCGGCCTCGGCCATCTTCTCGACGAGCGCATCGAGCACTTCCTCACGCCGCCCTTTGACGAACTTGATCGAGCCGACGACCAGATGGCCGCCGCCGCTGACGCCACCGCCGACGATCTCCTCGTCGAGTTCGGTGACCATCCGGGGGATGTCCAGCCTGACACCGTCGCTTCGGAGCACGGAGAAGTCAGGGCCGTAACCGATCGTGATCACTGGGTCACCAGTTTCCTCGACCTTGTGATCGTGAATCGCGCCGGTCGTCTTTCCGGGCGCAGGATACGTAAACCGGTGCGTATCGTTCTCGACGTCGACGCGGTAGAGATGAGCACCGTTATCGAGTCGCTCGTGCTCGACGTGCGGTAACGCCGCTTCTAGCTGATCGTCGATCTCGTTGCGAGACTTCTCTGCCAGGAAGTCCACCAACTCGTGGTGTCGCTCCTCGTCCTCACAGCCGACGTTCAGCGCGTCGTTGACGAGATGTCGACCGGAGTCGTAGCGAAGCCAGTGTGCGGCATAATCCAGCGCCTCGCCCACGTCCTCCAGTTCATCGGGGTCGTAACCGACTTCCGAAGCCAGTTCGAGATAGTCGTCCATCGCGTCGGCGGCCGAGCGATCGGAAATCCCTGCAACAGCGGGGACGTGTCGGAGTTCGTCCGTCATCTCCGGATCGATCATCCGGGCGAGTTCGACACACATCATACCCGTCGTAATCCGGTAATCCTCGTCGTAGAGATACGGGTTGACGTGCTCTGTCAGGAGCGGTTCGACGGCCTCCGGGTCGGGGTGGTGATGGTCGAGGACGACGATCGGGATGTCGTAGTGTCGAAGCGTTTCGTAGGCTGGCGTGTCCTCCTCGGTGCTCCCGTTGTCCAGCATAAGCAGGAGCGGGAGCTTCTGTCCGTGGCGCTCCCGGTCCTCGAGGGCGAAGTTGAGGTCACGCGTCGCGTCCTCCATCTCGTAGAATGGTGCCTTGCTCGGTAGCCGCTTGAACAGGTGACGTTTGGCTTCGGGATCCTCATGAACCTCCTCGATGAACCGCTCGAGCGCCAGTTCGACCGGAACACTCGCACACATTCCGTCGCCGTCGGCGTGATGACGGATTCGGATCGGACGCCCTTCGAGAACGGTACGGCGAAGCAATTTAGCGACCGATTCGATATCCGGTCGGAGTTTCTCGAACGCCTCCCACTCGATGAGCGGGTCGACGTCTGCAGGGGCTGCACGCTCCTCTACCGCGGCGTCGAGGCGGGCTTCAATCTCGGTCGCCCCCTCGTCGTCCAGAGCGGTCAGGGAGTCGGCTTCGATCTGGATTGCGCCTTCCCGATGCTCGGGGGTTCCGCTGACGCGGACGTAATCCTCGACCGAAATTTCCGGATAGGCACGTACACCAGCGGACTCGAAAATTGCACAGGGGACGATACCTGATTCGTCTCGCACGTGAAACAGGGTGGGACCGCCCGTCTGTTTGATCTGAACGACCTGTCCCGCGAGATAGACCGTACTTCCGACGGCGTCCTCTAGCTTATCGACCGGCGTAATATCGTACTCGTGAGCGACACTTTCGAGTTCGTAGTTCTCGATATCGACAGATCGGAACGAAACATCACCGTTCTCTCGTACGTCTTCGAGATCGACGACCAGCTGATCGCCGATCTCGTACTCTCCATCGAGTTTCGATTCGTGTACGAGTCCGGAGACGAACTCGGAAAGGTCGACAAAGACACCGTATTCGACGACACCGTTGACCGTCGCAAGATACAGACCGTCCTCCGTCACCTCGTCGAGCGTACACTCCGGGTCGAGATCGTAGACCACGGGTGACTCCATATCACCCGTACTGGTTGGCTCATCGTCAGTCATCGTTATCGAAGAATGGCAACGACCGTGTAAAACGCTTTGCAACTCGTGTAGATGCCAGTCCACTCAGCAGACGATTCGGATTTATTCAGGGACCGAAAACTCGACCGATCCCATATCCAAAAATGCAGTTTCATAGCCGTCGTGACGTGACACACGGGGATCTGACGCGATGTCGAGTTGGAGCGTTTCAATTGTATCGAGGGAATCGACCGCCAATCCGTAGTGGTAGTCGACATCGTGGTCGAGTGCCGCCGCCAGCGGCTCATCGGAGAAGACCGCCTCACCGTCTTGATATCCTGTCGCCGTAATCGACATCTCGGGGAGTGGTATCCGATTGTACGGTGTACGCGGCGAGACGAGGAGATACGCCCCCTCGTGGAACCGTGAGCTCGACTCGATGAGGCTCACCACAATATCGGCATCACCGCTGGACTCGGTCCCCAACAAACGGCCGGGGAGCGATTCAGGCTCGGGAACGGTCGATACGGGCACTTGCATATCGTGTCCGTCGTGCTCGTCATGCCCATCGTGGTCACCATGATCGTCGTGTTGCATCAACGGTACGGCAGCGCGGCGTCCTCTCTCGTCCTCATCGAACTCCTCGAACGAAAGGTCGTAGATATCATCGACAGTGTACTCGAAGTCGATTTCCACGGTCGTACCATCCTGAAATAGTCCCTCTAGCTCCCCGACCGGCTGGGCCTCGATCGGTGCTGCCTGAATCTCAGCAGTGTATCCCCCCTCGCTATCGAGTTGGACATTGTCGCCGTAATGGAAGCCCATCCGCTGCGAGATCATCGCCCACGGCCGGAGCGACGTCTCAAGTGCCCCCTCCGAGTACAGGTCCAGCTGAAGCTCGGTCGGCAGTACCGTCTCGGTTTCACGATCCCAGACGGTAACCATCAGGTGCATAGCATCCGATTCCTGAACATCAACGCGATCCATACCGCTCGAGGTGACGTTGTAGAAGCGATGCGGGAACGTGTAATGAAGCGCAAAACCGTAGTCACCACTATGGGCAATGCCGTACGTCGCCATCTCTTCGACACCCGCGGGTATATACACGGCATCCGGGCGGTCCTCGACGACGGGAACACTCTGCCAGACGGACTCGGTCTCGAAGGTGTCCAGACAGCCAGCGAGAACGGCACCACTGATCGCGGCTCCCGATTGCAGTAGCGTCCGTCGATTCATACCTCAGCGGAGGGGACAGGAACTATTACGACTTCTGGTCCGTATGACGAACGGCGACAGAGTTTCAGTTCCAGTATCGCCGCCCGATGACGATTACGAGAACGCCGCCGATGAGAAGCCCTGCGACGAGTTGTTCCGACGGTGGGATGTGCTCCGAGACCGACTCATTGGTGTCATATCGATACGGGTCGTCCGCAGTTGGGTGCGCGACCGGCTCGAATTCCTGACGTTGAACCGTTACGTTTCCGTCGACTTCGCCACGGAACCAGACCTGATCTCGAACGCCCGCGTCTTCGTGGATTAGCTCAGTAGTATATCGGATCTCCCCCTCAATCGTGCCATCCGGATCGTCATCTAATTCAATATAACTCGTAGCGGATTCTTCATTCCTCGGAACGAGTGCAAGGTCACTTTCGCCGTGAGTTTCAGTCGTATGGACGAATACATGTCCAGGATTGGCATGTGGAGAAGGGTTCTCGAACGTTACAGCCGCTTTTGCAATACGATCACCTTCTTCATCTATTTCCTCATTCAGATGGACATCGGTGATCTGCTGAGCCGGGATGTCAGGCTCTGACAGATCGAAGTCCTTCTCAATATTGGCTTCGAGATCAGGGCCAGTTGTGGATACCCTGACCGAATGTGTGTCATTGGTAACATCGTACTTCTGGCTAAAATCCCAAGTAGTGCTCCAGTTCTCTCCCGGTTCTA
>LKMJ01004277.1_pt1 | contig 13410 bp, 17 predicted proteins | sample 643391 | NCBI WGS metagenome assembly LKMJ01 (sample SAMN04112250, study PRJNA286221) | soda lake metagenome | biome: soda lake; feature: Kulunda Steppe; material: water; isolation source: sample PL-Br10 brine of Picturesque Lake | place: Russia: Kulunda steppe | collected 2010-07
AAGACGCGAGCGGACACAGCAATGTCCTTAAGGCAGGCAAGGCAGAAGAGCTGAAAAACGCTAGGAAAAGGAGAACTGCCAGAAAAGCCAACTAGCTAAGATGACGCCCCCAAGGCTACGAGGACAGGTCAGGCTGGGGCTACCAGTTGGCCTGCGGGCAGGCCGGCTTAGGCTCAGCTACCACTACGGCTAAGAGCTCGCACCAAAGAAAGCCTTTGTGGATTGGAAATTTGTGTGAGCAAATGTTTGCGGTGTGGAGGGAATTGGATAGTGCAGACCCTGGGAAAAACGCTCACAAACTGGCTTCTCACCATGCATCATGCATCATGCATCATCCATGATAGATGACCTCGCCTCTCAAGCCAAGCACTACGCAGGGCCCTGCCATATGCTGCCTAGATACCTACAGCTGGAAGTGAGTAGCATGTGTTTCATAAAATTGCTCGTTTTCGCTTGAAGTTGCGTGCCCATGCGCTGAGACTTGAAACTTGCTGTTTGCAAATCCACAACAGCCACTGTGACAAATGTGACTTGCATGACGTCCAGGATGAACAATATTCCTTTTTATGCCCTTGCTTGGAAATGTGCTATTTGAGAAGGAAATTTGCAGAATAATAATTTGCTGCTGCTTTTACTGGGACTGATAGGATTTACATTGGTGACACAGGCGCTTTTTACTTGGACAACATCAATGCTCAGGATGTGACATTGTTTCTCTTGAAGCAGACGTACAAATCACTCCTTTTTCTTTTTGAGGCTATGGATATTTTAACTTAGATTCTTAAACCTACGGATATTTTGTCGGGCTGGCAGTGTCCTGCAAGCCCAGCAGTCAACCCATCTGGCTGAAGGTCTAAACCCATTGTAACTTGTAAAAACTTGTTACATAAACAAAATCCTGGGAAGGGCATCCTGTCCAGGAATTGTCATACATTGAAAAATTTCAGCTCTGTCAGGCCGAGAGTCTGCTGCATGCAGAAGCCTCTAGACATAACCACTACATGGTTTTTAGAGCATCATGATGAGGTGTGTTGTGTGGACTGGCTGCAGACAACGGACAGCGTACACACCGCGCAAGCATGGCGGGCTTGCAGACTGGGCAATCACGGAACTTGCGGCCCTGCTGGACTCTCTCTCTCTTTCTCTTTTCAGCGGCTGAATCTCAGCTTCTCAGGAACGTGTTCTACTCACACTGTACTTGGACCACACACTTGGACTGTTGCACTGGCGTGCCGTGTTCCCCAAGGACCTGGAGTGGACTACTCCACGAGGGTCATTATTACAAGGTTGCTTCCAGACTCAACAAGTTATTACTGCGAGTTCGTCTTTCCTTCAGATGCGAAACTAGACGTGCTCTAAATACAGCGATAGCTGTATTGCCACCCGGTCAAGTACTCAGCCAACCAACTCCAACCGACTGAACATGCAGTGCAGCACACTTCTGGCTGCAGCACTTATCTGGTGAGACAGCTTGAAACATCCAGACTGTGCACTGACATGGTGTCATGCGCACCATTGACGACATGTTCGGATCCACTTTACGACAGAGAAACTGTCATACACGTCACACAGAGTAAGAATTCCTAAAAAGCAACTGACAAAAAGCATCGCACACAGTAGCAGCACTGTCACAATAGACAAACCAATTAGCCTCCGATGCATTGTTGCTTTCTTTGTCTTTCTATGTAAGCACCCCATCCATGCCTCTTTTAGCAGTGCTCAAAGACAGTCGCAGGAGATACCAACGCATCCTTCAAGCTCAATATCGGTGCTCCTCTTTCACATTGACAACAACCTGAATCGACTCAGTACCCTACGCATTGACAGCTTTCACACAGTCTCACTGAAATTATGGCTGGTTCCTTTGTAGAGCACATCTCAGAGCATCAAACACTAACAACATTCCTTGCCCGTCAGACTCAAGGTGCACCAGAAGCATGCTTTGCAATCTTGCTGGCACTCAGGCCTTCAATATGTGCATCCTAATGCCTTGTTTAACAGTTGCACACAAGACACAATTGCAGGAGGACTTTGCAATTGAAGCTCCATGCAACCAAAAGGTGAACCATCAACGACACTCCTATCGTGCATCTTGGATTACCTGGAGCAGTTAATTTTTCAAGGGCTCGCCCATGAATGTTTCAATGTGGAGTCAAAATGCAGACATGCATCATCAAACTTGTGCAGATCAACTCTAGTTGGGTGTACACATGAATCTACTTGGTTCCGTCAGTATGCAGGCTATCAAGCTCTTAGAGCAAAACTAAGCTGGACTTGGGCAAAACCTTTCTACCTGCCACATGGCAACCAGCCAAGCCTAAAAACAGATACACCATTGAGTCATAAAGCCCCAAATCTCAATTTAAGAAGGAGTCAGCAAGCATTCTTCAGCTTCAAATTTGTATTGAAGTATTCAACCACTACACACGACCAAGATGAGAAAACTATGAATCGTGGCAGTAGGTGCAATGCTCACAAATAAGGAGATGAGGCAAAGAGAATGCAATGCAGGTCATGTGCAGCTGCCTGCATGGCATGGAGAATGCCCGACGACTTGCGTAAGGTGAGTGAGTCCATGAGTTGCAAGCAAAACACAACAGGTCAAGCAAGTCTGGGGGCTCGCATGGATCAGCACAGGAATGGGTTCCTGTGTGGTGCTGAAATCCGTTTCTTTCTTTCTGCTAGCCCGTGTGCCCTGGTTAATCCAGGTTACTTGCACTTCAATCGCTGTTATCCAAGCAGTTCTGGGTCAAGGTGCCTACAAAAGTTGCACGCAAGAGCACACTTGACCTGGGCCATATTGCTATATCAGACTGGTCGCTGCAATGGCATCTCCGCTCCTGCCTGCTAGCGCTGCCTGCACAACGAGAGAGGGATTGCTGCGTGAGAGGGGGATTTCACAGCTAATAAAACCATCCTGCACACTAAGCCAGTGAAGCGAGCAGTCGGCCAAGCTCAGCATGCCTCAGCTCCACCACCTTTGGGCTCCCTACGCACCGTGCTCAGCCAAAAAATGCCTCCAGGACGGCACGCACACCCTTGGCGGGGGTTGGGCCATGGCATAAACCCACGCAAGCCCGTGCGCCCCTGGGCCAGTGCCGCCCACCCATGATGGAGGCTCGGGCGTTTTGCAGCGCCGGGAGCACAGAGCCACTGGACTTGTGGTTCTGGAGTGCGATGCGATCAGCTACGCTGGCAGCAAATGTCACGCTCCGTGTCCGTCGGCCGATGCCCTGCACAGAGCACACAGCGATGCAACATGGCCGCGCGAGCACCCCCAGCGCACATGCTCTGCACAGCTGGGTCGGGAGTTTGGCCCCTGGGCGTGCCCTCACTACCCCAGCAGTGCTGCTTGGGACACATATCTCACTCTGAGCCAACACATCGTGAGTGCTTGCCAGGTAACCCATCTGGCTGCAAGACGGCAGCCAGAAGCCTCGCATTACGATCCAGACACAACACCAGTTGATGGCAGCTAGCCTACAAGGGGGCCGCATCCTGTAAATGACGTCTTGGCCGGGGCTTGCCTGTCCTGCTAGTCCTACATCCTGGCCCCCCCCCTAAAACCCCTGAGTACGCAGAGTCGCTCAAGTGCCTCAATCACAAGGTTGGGTATGCCCGGAATGTGGCAGGCAGAGAGAGGGAGTTACACCTGACAGGCCATACGGCTGACCCAGCTGAAGAAGTGTCGCATTTACTTTGTAAAATCTGCCCTAGCTGAAAGGTCGCCAGTCGGCCCTGCCAAGCCTAGTATGGTGGGAGTCCTCGTGCAGGTAGTCGCTGAAAGCCCATGAGGGCTCTTCCAAACTGCCACGACACCTGTTCTTCCCTAGTCCCAGGTGGCAACAACCAGCCATCTGACATGGTGGATGGAGCCAGTAACAAACAGCCCACCCCCACCCAAGACATGTACATGTCTGTTTGATCAGTGGCATCGCTGCAGTGCGTGATCCCTTTCCTCATCCCTCAGCCCTCCAGCCATTCATGAGCACCACTGCGGCATGCAGGCTTGGACAGGATGCGTTGGCATGGGACCTAAAGAGTTAGCAGGAACGCAGTACACATGCTCTGATGGGCCTAAGAGTCACAGCAACTAAGCCATTTACCTCGACAAATGGAGGCCCTGCAGTGCTGCCCACCCTGAGGATGGCTCCTTCGGGGACTCCCCTCTTTTTGCTGCCGCCATCGCTGCTGTTGGTCGTTGGAGCAGCGTGCATGAGGGAAGCAGCACGCATGAGGCCTTGTTGCTGGACGCCCACACTGTGTGTCCCCAAAGGCTTTGCTCCCGCCACCCCGGCACTTCCCAGCACCTGCTGGCCGGCGGCAACCCGCCCTTCAACACCATCAACAATGCCTGGCAGCATTGCCTCCTCACTCGTGTGGACCTCGCCCTCCCTGCTGCACTGCACCGTACGCTTGCCAATAGCGTTTATATCGAGCCTTTCTTGACTTCTTACCTGCTGCCGCTGCCGCTGCTCCTGCTGCCGCCGCCGCTGCTCCTGCTGCTGCCGCCGCCACTGCTCCTGCTGCCCCTGCTGCTGCTGCTGCTGCTGCTGCTTGTCATGCTGCTTGTCATGCTGCTTTGTCGTCATCGCCGGCGGCAGCGGTGGTGTGTGATGAGTGGGTATGGGCGGTACACACGCATGGCTGCGCAAGGGTGGAAGAGCTGAAGGCGCCTGGGCTTGGCTCTTCATCATTGGCTGTAGTTGTTCGTAAGGTGGTGATGGAAGTAAGTGTGTGACCGGCTGAAGTTGTTGCTGCTGCCTTTGATGCAGTGGTGGCGGCAGCGGCAGCAGAGCTGACGGAGGTGGTGACTGGCTGTGCCAATTGGCTTGCAGTGGAGGGAGTTTCATTGAAGGGCAGGGCTGCAATAGAGACAAAGAGGGTAAGGGCGCAGAAGGGCCTGGGAAGGGGTACGCAGCTGCGTAAGCCTCCAGCTGCTGTTGCTGCTGCTGCTGCTGCTGGGTTAAACAAGTCTGCTCCAGCTGCAACTGTGCCCAGGGGAGTGAGGGGCGCTGCTGCAGCTGTGGTGGCCCGTCCAGCCCTGGAAGGGGGAGCATGGGGCAGCCTGGAAACACAGTGAGTAGAAAGGGGCCAAGGACATTGAACTGTAGCCATGAGAGACAGGCCGGCAGCTGTGTTGGAAGTGTAGTGCAGCAGCATGTTAATGTGTCTCACTTTGTGGGGCTTGCAACCCCTCCCAGTGGTCGCTGCCTGACTTTATGTATCACAACAGCACCTGCCAGCATTCAATTCATGCGCATCAACAGAGCTTGAGCTGACTCTGCTACCATGCTGCCAAGTAGCCTTGGTATGATTGGGATCGCCTGATGGTCACTGCTACAAACAACAACTCTAACAAGGAAGCCTTCAGTACTAACGAACAATGCAAGTGCCTCCTAGAAAGAAGCCCCAGCATGCTTTCAAGGTTGGATGCTTGGAAGCTTGCGCAGAAAACGCTCTTCAAGCCGCAGGTGTCTGTATCTATGTGCTAGCCTCTCAGCAAGCATGTGTCCAAGCATGGGCTGCACCAAAGTACAATGTGCGGAAGCTCCCTAGACAAACCTTCTACCAACTCGGCAGTGTGCTGGAGACCTTCCCATGCTGGACAGGTATATTCCACAAGGCCTGATGTCTAAGTCTGCTGGCACTCTCTTGGGGTGGCAAGGCAAAGCAGCCTGCTATGTGTGCCGTGCACACCCTCACACAGGGCTGTGTCACCTGCGTGCACACCAGGTAGTCCGTCAGCGCATGTGTCTCAGCCAGGTAGGCTGGCATGCAGGCATGGTGGTGCTCTTTCCTTGTCAGCACCATATCCCGTCTGTAACTCGCTCCTGTGAGCACTCATTGCCTGACAACTCTTTGTGCAGCAGGCAGGAATTAATGTGCTGGCAGGCCTGACTGACATGCCGCGCACGCCATGAGTGCAAATACATGAGCATGTACGCTGGAGAGGGAGGCACATTCGCGCTGCACGACGCATCACACTTCAGAGACATTTCCTGCCTTCCTCTGCTCGGACCCTCCCTCAAAAATTAGGATTGCATGTGAACTGACTTGTGATGACTTTTGGAGATGTGGTGGCTTCTGTCAGGGCGGCCTTGCGGCAAGGTGCAACGCTGGGAGCAGGTGCCCTGAGCCTGGCCTGCGAAGTGCAGCATGTAAAGAACTGTCCAAATAAGGAACAGAGCACGTGAGCAAGCGCCCCTGGCTTGAAAGACCCCGAAATGGAAAGGTAAGGCTACTGGCTTGCACATGTAAACTTATACTTGCATGTCTCTCACGCGCTCAGGTGCATCTGTTAAATTGACAAACCACAGTCAAGTCATCTTTGCCGTATCTCCTTACCTGGAATTCAAGGCCGGGCAACTTGCCCCTCCCGACACCATGATGTTCACCTATGAGTACACATCAGTGCTTCGCTCGATATGTATTATTTTATTTCTCTAAAACGGTAGACTGTAATTTGGGTTCAGGAATGTCTTCTGAAGACAAGAGCCCACCTTCAGAGGCAGAGCAAGAAGGAAGATGCACTCGCAGAAGCACCCACAAGTGCACATGCGCGCACACACACTAACAAACACACACACACACAAACACACACATACACACATGCACACGCAGACACACATGCACACGCAGACACACATGCACACGAGACACACACTAAATATACACTCACGCGTACGCACGCGTGCGCACTTGCACACACGCATGCACACACGCACACACACACACGCACATGCACACGCACACGCGCACACACACACACACACACACACACATACACACACACGTGTGTGTGCATACCCATGTGTGCACACATGCGCACACACGCATGTGCACACATGCGCACACACATTGACATGCACGCACGCATACACACGCACGCACACACACACATGCACACACACACACACACATGCACACGCAGACACACACTTAAACACACATACACACGCATATGCACGCGTGCGCATACGCACGCACATGCGCACACTTGCACACACGCATACAAACAGGCGCACACACATGCACGCACATGCGCACGCACAAACAAACACAAACACAAACACACTCATACACGTGTGTGCACACACCCACCCCTGTGCGTACACATCACATGCATGTGCACACATGCGCAAACACACCCAAGTGTGCGTACACATCGCACGCATGTGCAAACATGCACACACACACTCACACGCAGGCACGCATACACACGCACGCACGCACGCACACACACACACACACAGACACAGACACGTGCATGTGCACACATAGCATACACACGCGCACACATGCGCACATGCATACATACGCATGCGCACACACGCATGCACACACGCACACACATGCGTGGGCACACACCCATGCACACACACATACACATGCATGCGCACACAGGCACATACACACACACATGCGCGCACGCATACACACGCAAACACTTGTGCGCAACATACAAAAACACACGCACACATGCACACATGTGCGTGTGCACACATACGCATTCATACACGCACGTTCACATGCGCAAACATGCCCGTGCATGCGTGTGCCCATGCGCGCGCGCACACACACACACACACACACATGCACACACACGCATGCGCACACACGCACATACACGTATGTGTGCACACACACAGTATGTGCATGCACACACGCACGCACACACAAACGCGCACAGATACGTCCACACACATACACACACATAGGAACAACACACATTAGTGTTACAATGCAAACATAGCCCATGAAGTGTTCAGTTTTGATGCCAAGAGGGAGCCTGTCACCTTATTTGATAAATTTGCTCCCATTCTACTTCCCACAGTGGCAGCAACTTCCCTTGCTTACAAGATCCTTACTGACAGAGAATAGCTACAAAATCTTTCGTTAAAACACATGCGTAGCCTCTCACAATTTAGGGCTGCTGCATACAGAGCAAGTTAGCACTGATGTAACTGCCGCTTCTGCAGACATTTGTATTGAAAACCCGAATCTCATCCGATGAGCAAATGCTGCAGCTTTGCTGCTGTTTATGTTGCTGCTGCTGCTGCTGCTGCTGCTGCTGCTGCTCCTGGGGTGTATGTGCATGTGTGTTAATTTCAACAAGCATTGTAGGCTGGCGTTTCATCTAAAAGGTATTTTAAGCAGTTTGAAGAGCAATTTGTCAGAGCTGCTTTGATGTAGCCTGGAGCTTATCCATTTAGTTGGATCCGAGCAGCAGCACGGACTTATAGCTCTCTGGTGGCCAGCCACAGCAAAAGAAGCAATAAGGGTGCTGCGTGCTGATTTCGCACCTAGTGCCTGGAGCAATAAGTGCTGGACTGCTGAGGCTTGAAGAGGGTCAGCGCAGAATGTCACAAGGTGCATCCATGCACAATTGACGGCACCTCCGGGCACCGCAACAAGGGACGTGGCTATCCCTGTGGGCCAGAATCATTTCTCCCAGGTGGCACAATTCTGGCAAAGGCAGGAATAAGGGTGTGTGGGTATGAGAGGCGGATACCTTCGAGATGCCTGATTTGGGGGACCTGCAGAACCTAGTACAGTGTGCATGTGCGGAAGATGACCTGAAAGCATTTCCTGGTTTTGGTTGCGTTCTGGCTCATCAAACATGCAGGGACGACGTGCACATGAGAGAAATTTCAAATGGCGTAAGGATGATGGCAAGACTTTAGATACCCACCGCACAGTTTGGCTTTTATCCTGGCCATAATTCATAGCGTAATGTATGCAGCCTTTGTGAATTTGCATCTCCAACATGCAGCCCAGACTTAGCAGCCGCGCAAATACTTTTTAAGGCTGCATGCGGCTTGTATTGGCTTCAAGCAGGCCTTTGGCGCAATTTCCAGAGAGGCTCTCCGGGTACGCTGACACCGCATCAGCATACCTACATGCTTGCTTAATGCCATAAAAGCCATGAACGACCAAGATGAATACATTCTGGCTGATGGGCACTAGCTAGAATATGGCCTGCAAGTGGTGTGAAGCAGTGCTGCCTGTTTTAACATCCCCCCTTTGTAGTATGATACTCTGTGCATGAATGATAAGCAAATGATGATGCTTGCATTGCTAAGGGTGGAAGGGGCTGTGACGGGAGCTGATGAGGTGCAAGCCACACTTAGGTTAGGTTACATAGCTGAACCTGCCGAATGAGGGCAGCTTAGCTGAAGCCAAACGGGCCTGCAACCAAAACCAATAATGGCAAGCTAGGTAGTGTTCTGAAATCTAGGCACAGTATTCTGGGCACTCATGCTCGTATAAGGCTAGGCCTTTGGTGTCTGCCTGGCAAATAAAGTCTCTTAGCCTGTTTGAGCTACTAAATACTAGATGGGCTGCAGAAGAGTTGGTGATGCTTGACCCGCAAGTTTGCCAAGTCAGGACTTGGGCAATCTAAGAGGACATGCTCTTCATCTTGCACACAGTGCCAGTTGCAATTAGTACAAATTCTAAGCTCATAAGGAACTCTGTCCTGTTGCTGCCGGAGACGCTCAATATTCAAGCTGTGACCAGAGAGTCTGAGTCTGGAAAGAGCACGCAAAAGATGGTAAGGGATAGTCTGTCATAGGTAAGAAGTACGAGTTGGTTTGGTTGCGCGTTTCTGATCATCCCACCAGCCAGTTTGACTCCCTATGGGCACTCCGAAATGGGTGTGATGTGTCCTCATGACTCTGCTGGAAACATTTGCATCATGTGGATGAATCTGGTCCAGGTCTCTCCATTCTCGAATGTTTTGCTCACGCAGAAACAGTTCAAAGTCAATCATGTTAATTTTGGAACTGCTCATGGTAGCAGAGATGTGCACATCGGCCCCAGGTATTTTATGAACAGCATACAAGACCTCAAATGTCCAACTAGCTTTTCTGCGTGCCAGCAAATCAGCCTTATTAATCTTGCTCAGCAAGGCATTGTCGGTTGTCAAAAGGCATTCCAGAAGCGAGCACCACAGCGAAATCAGTAGAAGTACAGGGGCAGCTGACCTGTCTCTCTCAGTAGGCAATGCGTATTTATGCTTCGTTTCACACCCAACAGCATCTTTAGAAAGCAAACGTGGTGAAAAGCAAATGTGGTCTTTGGTTGTAGCAGAAGATTTAAATGTGAGAGTATTTGTAGCCCAAACTTGACATCCATATAGGCCTGCAGAGAGTGCTAAGACTTGAAAAATCCAGAGCATAGCATGCTTCCTGTTTTAGATACCCAACTTTGAGCAAACCCTCCACACTCTAGCTATGGCACCAGCAAAATTGCATGCCAATTGGTTTGAGGCATTTGCCATCTTCCCATTGTGGCTGAGGGTCGTGCCCAGGTATTAAAAATCTCGCACATTCTTAAGCAGAGTGCCACTGTAGAGAAACACCGGTGGGTTGGTGTAGAAGGAGGCCATGGTTTTGATCTTGTGCGCGCTCAGCGTCAGCCCTTTCAAAGTCGTGTAAGTATGGAATTGGTCTACTTGGAGCTGGAGGTGATGGGCAGTATTGGAAGTAAATGCAATGTCATCTGCGCATTCACAGTGGGAAACTTTAGTTGTTTGCAAGGCTGCCATTGCCCCATAGTCGGACCTATTCAACAACTTGCCCAAATCCTTTGTGAAGAGAGAGTAGAGGGCTCAGCAGGCATCCCCGCTTCAGTCCTCGAGTTGCCATTGCCTCATCCGACACCATTTCTCCGTCAACAAGGATGTACACTTTCTTGGTACAAAGCCCTTACTGTTGAGATCAAGTGATTAGGAACATGGATATTTTGAAGGTGGGTCCATAGTATCTCTCTTGGACACTGAGCCACACCGCATTGCCAATTACTCAAGCCCAGATGAGCAACAGCCATGCTTGCCATGCTTTCCAATGACTCAGCCCAGATGAGCAACAACCTCAGAAGATATGCTCTGGACCTGCCTGAGTGCCTGGAGGCTAGTTCTCTCAAATCATAAGTGGTTCAATCCAGTTCTTGCAGCATGATGTTCCTGTGTTCTGCTTGGGGTGGTTGAAGAGTTAAAAGGCTTGAGGAGTCTATGCATCTTTTTGACTATGTCCCCATCGTGTCAACGAGCAGATAGTGCTCTCCATATTTTCTCAGGGTGTCAACATCATCTCTGGTATGATCACTGGACACTGTAATGTTGCATGCAGACTCATCATGAAAGCCGTGAGCAAAGGCTCTCTAGCAGGTTGTTTGGTCCACTTGGATGCCGGCAGCACTGACTGTTTGGCCGAACAAAACCTTCAAATACCTCAGCATGCTAATAATAGGACATCACTCAGCTGGAATTTTAATGCTTGTCTATCTGTCAGCAACAGATATACTTCTCATCGCCCCGATGCCAACCTGGTTACTCCCTTACTCACTAAATCCAAATCCCCTACCACTGCTCATTTGCACCATGCTCTAGGCAGCCTAATAGAGAAGTGTGAAGAGCCCACGAGCTCAATCTTAGCGAGAGGGAAACACACCTCACAGAGGTCAAGCACTGTTATGATACACGGCCTGGACACCAATTGGAGGCCTCCAGCAAACAACATGAGATCCTGTGCAGGCGCCGGAAGGCTAAAAGTTGTTTCGTCATGGTGGGGGAGGAACTATTTAAAACACTTCTGCATATCTTCAAGAGCTTGGCCTTGATCCGCAAAGAGCCCACATAAGTGCTCTCAAACATACATGCTCACCCTGTGCATTATGCTCACAAACTGATAAAAAGATGTTGGCAAGGTCATGGTCTGGAGAGGGGGCGGCTTGTCACCCTTCAAATCCTCAATAGTTTTTCTTTTTTTCTTTTCTCTGGTGGGCTCACAGCTTTTTGGGCCAATGTGTCTCCTTTTCCTTTATCGATGCTGGGAGTTTTCTGCTGCCCGTGTAGTTTCTCTCTTTTCCCTGGGCAAGCAGTTCACACAAAAAGAGTTTAAATCAAATGAGGCATTCACACACACGCTTAAATGAATGAGCATCAGAGGACTCTGTCACAGGCTGCCTTCCAATTACAAAGAGGTATGCTCGTAATGTCTTGCTATGCTTTGCAAGCCTAAGCAGTGCAGCCCTGACCTCTAAATGCCGCTTGCATTGGAGGCGTACCTCAGAGCCCACATCCAGGCATATACATGCAATTGCCATGCCTGCGCTCCTGGCGCCTCTACATGGCATTTGTGTAGCTGCCCTGACAGCACATGACTCACAAGTAGCTGGCCAAAAAAGGAGCATGAGGACACCAAGCAGGGCAATGCCACATGCCCTGCCATATGGAGGCTCATTCAGGGTATGGGAGGTGTGGTTGAGACTGTGCAGAAAGCCATGAGACCCATTCATGTGCACTGGACGGCTCCTCCAGCCAAATCTGTGCGGGATATAGCCACCCTTCTGGGCTGGAATCATCCATCCAAACAGGTACAGTTTTAGCGAGGACAGGAGCAAGGGTGGACACACAGGGCGGATGCTTTTCAGGTACTGAACACTGAATGCACCAATTGGTTGCAACATTTCTTTGAGTTGTCGTCAGCGTGGTGTGTGGAGAGATGCGAAGGAGTTTGACGCAAGGGACGCTTGAGCATACTAGACACCTTGTCACGACGAATTGTAGTCAGCGATGAATTGTAGTCAGAGTGCCTGAGTTAGTTGGAGGGGGTTATATTTGAGGTATGTTTCCTAGTTTATCCCTCTTTTAAACCCCCCTTACGTTCCTGGATTTAGTTTTTCCTGTGGCTGGGCGAGAGCACCTCTTTTTCTCCTCATGCAACACCAACCCGAGCTCGATTCTGGGATGATGCAAGGTTCCAGTTGCGCGCCTACACCTGGAGTTGAGACAAACATCTGACAGGAACATGAGGGATTGCGCAACAAACGCAACACAAATAATGTCCAGGATGGAAAACGTGTTCTGTTTACAAATCGGCCCAAAAGCGCGTGCCCTGCCCTGCAAACTTGAGGATCAATCTACTAGTGTGCAGCAGCGCAGGAATTATTCCTTTCTTTTGATTGAGCACCTGACTAGCTTCGGTTCAGGTTGCAGGCCTTTCAGGTCTCAGCTAAGTTGCCCGGGGCCCTCTTTCAGTAGGTACAGCTGTATAACCTTGCCTAAAATTTTTTTGGATGACAATTTGGGTGCCTTGGATTTCAGGCTGGGAATTCGAAGCAAGCCCAGCAGTCAATCCATTTGGCTGACAGGCCACTATGTATACTTACAACACAATATTCCTAATCATCTGTCGGCTTTCTGTTTACGCTCCTGGATTATGCAAGCGGCGAGTGAACACTGTGTGGGCATGTGCAAGTTTCAGACCTGCATTTTGCGTAAGTCTGTTGGTGGGGGGATGAGGAGACCAGTGTGGTTTGATGCTGAATGCAAGCATAAGAGACGCGTCTTTGTAGAAGCTGTGCGTACTGGTCAAGCTGTGCACGCCTGCAAACATCTAAAAA
>LKMJ01004278.1_pt1 | contig 13407 bp, 10 predicted proteins | sample 643391 | NCBI WGS metagenome assembly LKMJ01 (sample SAMN04112250, study PRJNA286221) | soda lake metagenome | biome: soda lake; feature: Kulunda Steppe; material: water; isolation source: sample PL-Br10 brine of Picturesque Lake | place: Russia: Kulunda steppe | collected 2010-07
ATGCGGTGTTTTTTAAATCAGAGCAACTATAAACTCTGCTATTTCTTGCATGAATTGCTAACATTTTATGAACAGGCTAGCAGTCAGTCGATTTGACTGGAGGCCTTCTTGTAATTCCTAATTCCTACTGGTGGCCCACCCAGGAGGGGTAATACAGTGCCCTAGCCCCAAGTGGCCCCTATCCCTCAATCGATGCAGGAATTGTCCTCATTGCCTGGATAGCTTCTATGTTAGAGCGTTTATACAGCCTTTAAAACTGAACACAGCACCTGATCTAAGAGAGGCATCGTCTTCTGCCATATAGGATCATCCTATGTAGGCATGATGCTGCCTGATATTGATAATCACAAGACTATCGGATGATTGATATTACCTTATTGCCCGCACCCTGAGGGCCCCCTTCATTATTTTTCCAATCAGGATTGCCACAAGGTGTTGGGCATAACCATGCCACTAATGGGGTGCCCTGAGGCCACAGCCTTCGCTCCTGTCTAGTTCTGTTGTTTATTTCTTTTCTTTTCTTCACTGGTGAACCTGCATGTATGCATGCTCATGAATATACCATGTGAATATACGGCGCTTTGGACAGCAGACAGCCCCATTTTTTTCTTCACTGGTGTTGCAGCAATAAAGGGGTCCGTGCATCAAATAACCCTCTTTAGTAATGACTTCACCTAGGACTCAAAATCTCGCGAACAACGCTCAATCTTACTACTAAGCTTGAAGTGGCAAGTCAATGTGCAATAAAGCATACAAGAATATGCATAGTAAGGGCCTGATCTGTCCCATTCAGGCATGTCTCCTTGTCATACCACCAACCATCACTTCAGTCATCTGATGAGTCATGGATAAAACTAAATAATCCCTGTGCTTGCAATCATTGTGCATGTCAGACAAACAAGCTTCCTTTCAGGCGAAGTATCCCCATCAATATGCTTTCCCAACAGCAAAAAACCCCACCACCATTGCCATCATGGCTGCTGCAGCCATCATCCATAACAAGCCGAGTGGGAAGCACGCCCGTGGGTTGTTCCAGGCATCTTAGGCGGCAAGCACAAGAAGAAGCTATCTTCCTAGTCAGAATGTCCCACCTTGACGCATATGAACATTGAGCCACAAACTGTTGAATGCTTCAATATCGTAGATCAGATCATTCAGTTGCATGAGCAACGTAAGGGTCCCTCAGCTCAGCGGGGCCGCTCCTCAGTTTGCCAGTAGAACTCTTCCCAGTTGTTGCTGGTCTTATGTGCCACAGCGCCGCTGGACACATCTTTGGCTACCGTTGCTCGTAGCTGCATCTCCACATCCCTTGCCATCACCGGTGTTGACTGCAGCTATGCAAGCGCACAGGAGGTCATTTTACATGGACAGAGTAGATGCATTCTAATGCAATAAATAAGTATGCGTATGCATTGGTCCATGTGCGAGTGGGGAGATCAATGCCCATTCAAGTGCTCTTTTAAGCTAAACTTCAAGCTTGTTACTATCTATCACTAACAACTCTGAATTATTGGCAACATCTGCGTAAAGTAATACTTATCCAAGGTCAAAATTATGCCAATGAAATTACACTCATTTCATTTTATGTGCATCGCCTGCATTTGTTGTAAAACCCCATTGTGTTGCACTTCAACCCCTTCAAATAGTTTGCTTCTGCTTCCCTGCCATTTTCATTTTCTTCACTTGCTTCTTCCCTGCACCCAACGTGTTTCTGCTGCCTTTTCAGTGTTGCCAAATCATTTCAAGCCGATGCTGGCTCTGCATTGAAGCTCTCTGAGCTCCCTAGCCTTTCTAGGACAGGCTGCAGGGCTACCTCATCTGATGAACACTCAGATAAGCCGTTAACAATAGTCAAGTGCTTGGCATTCCCTGTATACCTTGCTAGAGGCTTACTGTAAGTACTGGTATGCACCATTGTAAAGCACAGACGAGGTATTGAAATTCCTGTACAGGAATCTCAAACGCCCTCCATGACCACGTCTCTCTAAAAAAATCCATGCATGCGAAGGGTGCAACAAAGTGAGGTGAGTCCCAGGTGGTGCACACGTGTGAATATAGCCATTTGTAACGTCTGTGTGTCTGTTTCAAAGCAGTGTCTCATGCCTCGCCCTTCTTCTTCCCTTTTTTGGGGGAAGCGCTAGGGCTGGCTTGTGCCCTAGGCCTTGTCTTGCCGCTGTTGCTGCTGCTGCTGCCGCTGCAGCTTTCCCTGCCCCTTTTTCTTCCGCTGCTTCTGCCTCAAGGGCTGAGCCCCTTCATCTGCATGCTGACCGGCTGGCTGGTGCTGCACAATCAGCTCACAAAGAGCTTCAATGGCTGTATTGGAGGGGAAGGGGACTTCAGCATCAATCAGCCACTGTCTGTAGTCCTGGGCTTTGGGCATCTGTGCCCAGTCCACCCCATGGCCGTTCGTGCTCGCTCCTCATGCTGCTGCTTGTTGTCCTTTTCTTCCTGCTTTGCTGCTGCTGGCTGGAGCTGCAGCTGCTCATTTGCTGGCTGATGCTTGCTATTGCTTTTATAAAAGTGCGGGGCCCTCCTTGCAGTGTTCTGCTGAGCCCTGAGTTCCTGGATATGCTTTGTCCTGGCTCTGCTGTTTCCCATGCCTTATTTCTTGGCCCACGGGAGTGCATCTGATGAAAGATTTTCATTATACGGTGCTACAAAAAAGAAGTAAACTTTCCGATTCTTGAACCTGTATGCGGTGCTCCTGATCTGTCTGTTAAGCCCGGATCTGTCGGCTGCTGCTCGATTTCGAAATCATACTTCTTTTCCAAATGACCTGAATACTCTATTTGCTGCCTCACATCTCCATCTGTCGGCAAAATTTGAACGAAATTGGACTTGGAGTTTCTACCTTCCCACCTACCCCCGCGGACAAGCCTAAATTTAAATAAATATTATAAGAATTTCATCCCCTTCCATCAGCAATCCTGGTTCTAGACTTTGGAGTTGCCCTCTGCACAGCCCCCCTCCAGCTCGCACCAGCTGGACACCTGGGCACTCTGGACACGTCAGGGAGTCATCCTGCGCGCTTGGGCGTGCAGCTGGAGGGTTTGGGCACGCAGTTTGTGAATTAAGAGAATTTCCCTGCGTGAAAGCAGGCCTACCGCGCAGGAGGGTTCACCAATTGGAGCCACCTCAGCCTTGAAAATTTGCTTTTTTTAGTGGCTTTCAGATGCTATACTTAGAGTGTGCTGGGGTGCTCTGGTTTGACCACGGCAGGATATCACACAGGGATTGTGGCGCCTGACTGTAAGGCTTTAGTTTTAGCTGTAGTTCTCGTCTATACCTGAGGGGAACCCTTGGAACTACAGCGCCTACGGTGTCATATTACCATCAATTACGGTGAAATTCATACTGACGGCGGGAAATCATAAGTAACGGTGCTGCGTCAGGAACTCCATGGCTCAGAGGCCAGCGAGCTCAAGCTCAAGAAGCGCGCTCATCGCTCCTACTCCTCACAAACAAAAACTTAAAGCAACATGTCCTCCGACAATCAAGCTAAGAGGGTCGTGTGGATTTGGATTATCGAGCTTGGCCTGGCCTGGGCAGCTGCTGCAAGCACCACCCCCCACAGGCCTGGTAGTGGGTGGGCAGAGGAGGAGGGGTGGCAGGAAGGTCAAGAGCAGCTTGGTAAAGGCAGAGTATGAGAGGAAGGAGACGTAGCAGGATGGCAAGACAACTAAGGAGTACAGCTGCGCATGCCTGCACTGCCAGAGGACGCTTATGAGTGATCACTGGGCTGAACGCAACGCGGCTTAAGAACCACTTGCTCAATCCTGGCACCTGCAAGTTCCTGTAAGCCCCTCTGCACAACAGGTGGCTAAGCAGGTGCCTGAGTTGATCATGACGACAGCGCCGGGAGTTTGCAGCATGCATGACTGGACAGTCCATGAAGACATCTGTCGACAGTCCAGCTGGACTGCAGCATCCGGATGCTGCAGAGCCAGTTGCAGAGGGGGTTGCAGCAGTGCACATAGATGTGGAGCGGATGCAAGTGGATGAAGGGGGGGAATGAGCAGCAGGGGGGTGAACAGCGGGAGGGAGACGAAGAGAGGGAGGGGTGAGCTCACCTCGATGAGTGGGAATGGGAAATTTGAAATTCAGAGGAGACCTTTGGAAATAGTTGGATGGAGCAAAGGAGACAAATTCTGTCTCAGATTGCTGCCGAACTGTGCTCTTAAATTGCAGATCTGTAATTTCTGAAGGTTTTGCACTGTAAGTATCCGGAAACCCGACCGTCTGACGTCAAAAATTAAAATCACCGTAAATTACGCCTGCAACTCAATCTCTGACGGTCAAAACCGTAAATTACGCCGTTCCGTCAAATGACATTGACGGCATCAGTAAAGTGCACAACTCTGAGCGCCATGAGCAGCTAAGTGCAGCTTGAGCATGGCATCACGAGCGACAAAACTTTGCAGGCGCAGCTCTCCTTCCCTGTATACAGCATTCAAGTTTTATGACGAAATTTGGGCTGGCAGAGGGGGATCTGATATATTTTGCGCCTGAATTGTTGCGCATTTCACCGTTTTATATCGTTTAAGATTTAGCACAGTAGATTGGTCCGTCTAGCGCTATATAGACCTCAGGTTGTTTATACATTCTGAATGAATGGACTGTCCCAATTAAAACCCTTCCTAACAAGTGAGGAAGTTTTGGTGTCAGTCGGTGCCACCGAACCCTCCTCCTCTAGCAAGCTCACAGGCAAATATAAGTTCAAAGCATTCAACTTTTTTGTATAGGTCCAGTGAATTTGCAAATTGAAACAAAATTGACTTATCCCTGTCTTCACCCCATTATAAAAGATCCTTTGAATGTCCTCTCATAAGCCCCCCCTTGCCCTGGTTTTCCTTTGGCGTCTGTGATGCATAAAGCTGGAGCCAATTACTTCTGACACAAACTCCAGGGCTGTCCTCTGGATGCAAAGGATTTAGCATAAAAACAATACCTTTTTGCTTGGGCTTGGTGGGGGTAGTTGTGACACATTGTCAATGCCAATGACATGGCTTGCACCTGCCCAAATAAGAGTAATGAAAAAGGAAAAGGTGGACTCCTGAAGCAAGAAGAGTTTGCACTAGCATGGACAAGCGAAGATAAACAAGTTTATCACAATATCCTACATGTGCATTCTGCACATCATTCCATGCACATGCGCATTTGCTTGTGCGAACAAGACCTGATGTCCCATGTGCTTAGGGTTTGAGCAGCAGCAGAATTGATTCACCATTTGTCAGGTCAGCTGTAGAGCCATCTTCTACGATGGCTGGCATGCCCCCCATGTGCTGCAAGCAAGAATATAGAAAGGAGGGTGGCGTAAAATCAACTGTGCGTGTGTATTACAAACAAACTAGGTAGTGGATTTTTGCATGAATACCAATTACCAATTTTACAGTGATAGCAGGATATGCGTGTGCTGTAGAGGTGTGCTCTCTGTGTGCTGCCTAGATCATGAGGATGCTCAAGCCTATCAAGCAATTGGTTGTCATTTCCGGGCTGCAGGACTTCCACACATTTAAGAATGCCATGGAGACATATAATTATCTCTGGTTGCCTAGTAGTTCTGGTGCAATCAAATGCAGGCAGCTCAATGCACTATCATGGAAAAGAAAACAAGACACTGAAAAGCTCCCCAGGTCCATTGATGGGCCTGGTCATCTGGACTTTCAGGATCAATCCCAGGATTGATCATGCCTGCTGCTCAAAAAAATACCATGAACCACATCACTCGTTGATTGTTGTGAGTATTAATTACAATTTTCGCATTTGTTAGTATTCGGGGTCTGCGCAAAGAAATCCATTTGTAAATAACAAAGAAAGGTCTTGCAAATCATTCAGCTTCTGGTCAGGCCAGACTTGGGCCTGATTATGGAGCTCCATGCTCCCAAGGGGCAAAGAATGCTATTTAACTGTGTTGCACAAAGTGGAAGCGTTCAGAGACCGATGGGCAGACCAGTGAGCTTTGTATCTGCCTCGAACCTGATCAGGGTAGGGTCACGCAAATATATTGCACATTTCCTAATTCATTCGTTCATTCATTGCTTATTGTTTTGTGTGACATCAATTTTCCTGCCTATTTCCCAAGATTTTTGCCGAAATACCATAATGTTTAGCCTGAATTACGAAGAATATTGCGTGTGACCACGGCCTTATATATAACAGCACCTACCTTATGGTTTCCAGCAACCCTACTCACGCCCTTTTTCAACCAAACATGTATTTACTTGTCCTGTCACCATTAGCGATAATCATGGTAGGAATTTTCTGTCAGGCAGCAGATCCTTTTTCTTGCGCCTCTGGGGCAACCATCAGCCCATCCCCTTACAGTCTTGGGGCAGTGAAAATTAAAATTTAAAGCCCAAATCAAATGCACCATGGCTCCCAGCCTGCTCAGACTGAGGTGAGGACCTTGCAAGTTGGGCGAAGTAGGGTTGCTGTTCAGTCTCCAGGGCCTCCCTGACCTCCTTCTTTGTGCCCTTGCAGTACTTGGACCCAGCAGAGTTATTAGTGCTGTGTCACTCCTAGGGTCACTCCTAGGGTCACTGTATTTAAGTAATTATTGGGTGTCCTCGCTATCAGGAATCAGTTCAGAAACTACTTTCATCAAGACCTTGCGTAGCGTCCAGGTTTTGATCCATGCTACCCCAGGGGCCGAACATGGAACCACATGCTCCAAAGGGTCAAAGGACACTATTTGATGTAGTTGCACAAAACGGAAGCGCTTCAGCGATGAGCAACTCAGGGAGCTTTGCATCCGCTTGGATCCCAACATTGCTCGTCGGGTGGAGGAGCATGAGAAGCAGAAAGCAGCGGCCATAGCAGCCCAGCCCCCTCCCCCACCTCCCAGGCCTGTTGGCAGGCCAAGAAAGCTGCATGTTGTTGAGGCGCCCTGAGGGCGAGGAGCTTGTTGTACCACCAGAGCCCATTGAGAGAGATGAAGAGCTGCTCAGCATGGAGTGGCAGCTGAGGCAGCAGCTAGACGCACATCAGAGGCAGTGCTTGAAGGGTAGGCAGGCTAAGAGGAGGTTTCAGCAATGGAGGAGGCTGCAGCGATGGATGAGTTTGAGGATCCAACAGCCAAAGCCGCAGTCAGGGGCAGGGGCAGGGGCAAGGGGGTGGCAGGGGCAGAGGCTCGGGCACAAGGGAGAATGCTTCTGAGCCAAGCAATGGAGGCAGGGGCAGGGGCAGGAGCAGAGGTAGGGGGAGGGGCAGAGGGAGGGGAAGGGGAAGAGGGGCTGAGCCAATGGAGGTGTCCTCGGAGTCAGAAGAGGACACGTCTGAAGAGGACACAGACATGCAAGAGTAGAGGCTGCTGTGATGCTGGGAGAGAGTGCCAAAAAAAAATGGAGAGAGTTTGTGTTCAACGTAATGATTGGAGGTGCCTTCAGAAGCCAAACACATGCGGGAAAATCATTGAAATTATTTGGAGACCTCGCGTAAAGTAGGATTCACGATCACAAAGGAGCGATATGGTAGTAATAATAATGATATAATGATGATAATAATAATAGTGAATAATTTATGCTCCCATTTGGAGCAAATGCTGGATACAAGAGGAGAAGTAAGGTTGCCAAATCATTGCTGTGCTTGCACCAAAGGGGCGGAACCAGCCCATGTCAGCCTTATTGCCTGCAGGCAATGGCAGCTGCTTTCACACTAACATTGTTGTTTGAATCCAATCGCCAAGACTATCCTCAGCAACTTTAAAAAACGAGGACACTCGGTAAGAAGACCACAAACAAGTTGAGTGTTGCGCGCAACTGTCTGGACTTCCCTGGTGAGTCTTCGTACGAGCATCAAGAAAGAGAAGCACATAAATGCGATGATTGGGCAGTCATGCTCCCGGCAGAGTAACTGAGAGTGCAGCTCATCCAGGATTACATGGAACAGGCCTAGGCATCTGAACCTGCACTGCCAAGGTTATGTGCTTTTGAGCACATGCGCTGTATAGGCTGCACTGTGTTCTTAGGAGCCCCAAAAAAACTTGCGTCAACTCCCCATGGAATAGCATTGAACCCAACTGGAGTATGCAGGCATACAAGCGCACCTGTTTGGGGTGCTGTGTGCCCTCTGGCGAAGCGGTTGGGGTGTAGCCAGGTATGGGTGGTAGATAGCCCCCGCTAGCCAGCTACGCAGCATAAGGATGTGCACAGCACATGAGCCGGCCAACAGCTCTGCAGAAGGCATTCTCAAAATCAATGCGAAGGAACTGGCTGCTCATGCCTCAACATCCTTGCAAACCACCCCTACATGCAATTACACAAACTCATAAACATGCACACGACACAGCACACCTGCCCGTGTGCTTGCTTGACCCTGCTACCCCTCCATCAGGGCTGCAGGATGCACACCTGGTGTGTAGCGTCCATAGCTTAAGAAGCAGCACACTTTTACGCACCTTGGTGTCGGCTCTAGGGTCAATCAGCCTGCCCTCCTGGTCAGCCCCTGCCTTGCGGTCCATGCCCATGGCCTCCTCCTCCAGCCGCACGCGCAGAATGCCCATGAAGCGCATGCTGAAGAACAGGCAGCTCATCCAAAAGACTGCATGCACATATATATTACATGCATGACTGAAAAGGGGACATGAAATGGCTAAGCAACCTGCAGCGCAGTCTTGTAGCTCACCACGATCCCAGCAACGCTGCCACGGGCCCCAGGAAGAGATAGAATTGTGACCTAGATCCTAGGGTAAGCTCAAACTCACCAGTCCAGCCAACAATGACAGCAACAGCGATGACTTGGTTCAGAAGGAGAGCTCCACTGCCATTGTAGAACGCGCCCTTGTGGCGCTCCCCCTTCGGAAGATCATATATTCCTACCACAAACTGCGAATTGCGTACATTATAAGTTTAGCAATTGCTTGAGGTCGACTTCCTGCTTTCTCGTGCTGACAGGGCAATCACAGGCTAAGACATGAAACCGGTTCAGGCTTGAAGGCGTAAGGAAAGAACTGGCAGATATTCTAGTTGCTGTAGGCAGTATTTAAGAAGTGCAAGCCATACAGACACACCAAAGACTGATCAGTTGCGGTTTTCATGCATGATGAGCTCACCTCTTCTTTTGCAAGGAATCCCACAAAGATCATGCCCCATATCCCATTCAAGCCATGAACAGGGAACGCTGACACCTGAAGACACGAATTCAGGCAACAGCTTGCTTGATATCGCAACTATGAGAAGATGCGAGGCAGGCCCACTATCAGTCTTGCCCATGTGCAGTACAGTTAGCAAGGGTTGGCTAAAACCATACATTGCAATCCTTGATTGGATGTTACACTGTACAATGCCCGTACAATTGTATTGTCGCCGTATTCCATATGTATTAAAAAAGTGGAACCCCGTAGAATTTATTGATATGGTGGCAATTGTGCAGCTCTTGAAGAGCTGAATATGCGTACCCAATTTAGTTATACCAAGTAACCAAAGGTTGCGTGGCTGTACCAGCCTGAAGTGCATATCCAGTGAGTACACACTGCATGGCCGGTGAAGAACACGAGCTCATCCTCCCAGCCATTTAAAGCAGCTGCCTGCTTTCAAGCCCATTGTTTCCCACGTAACTGAATCTGCGTGATTCGACAACTTGGCTGTGCACCACTCATTTTCATCCACAACATTAATCTCAGAGAGCAAAATCTCTTGGTCAGCCCCCATGCTGCCGTTGCTGTTGCCCCTAACGTATGCTACCTCCTGGTGCGCTCCAGCGCCAGCCGGTGCTTGGTCTTGCTGAAGATGCTGCCAAACATTGACCAGTTGCGCTCAGGTGCACAGCTGGTCACATGTGCAGAGAGATTTTGGCCAGCCACTGCTGAATTGAGGGGAGCTTGCTGCGCTCTGTCAGCGCTTTGCAGAGGTCTTGCTGCTGCTGCTGCTGATGCTGATGCTGATGATGATGCTGAGGTCCCCATGCTGTTGTGCCCTCTCCTGCTGCAGAACCCCTGCCCCCACCCCTGCTGCTGTTGCTGCTGCTGCTGCTGCTACTGCTACTGCTACTGCTGCGAGCCTCCCCCTGCCGACGACCCTTCACCTCCATATGAGCCCATGCTGAGTGCCTGTGCTGCAATATCTCGCATCACATCATTGTAAATTTTTACTTTCTTATGAAATACCACTAGAAAGACGTAGAATGGTTGCTTGAAGGATGTTGTGTGTTGAACTTAGCTGCAAATCCGTAGATCTGTTGTTTGACCCGTTTCAAACGTTTAACACAGTACATATGGAATTACAAATTATTATACGAGATATGGGGTACGGACGGGGGGTCTAAATTATACCGTATAATGCCTATTCCATACATTACGGAGAATCATGACAATATGATCTGCAAAACCATACAGATAGCACAAAGAGCTCAACATAGGGTTACTTTCTGCTCACCTTGTGGTGGAGCATGTGATTCCCAGACTGCAGCCCATCGCATCTTCCCCCCACAACCACCACTCCCACTCCCACCCACACGAGCATATGCACACAGTAAGGAGCACTGAAAGCTGCACTGTCTGCACCTAGTCTTATCCTACCCGCTTGTGTATACACACACCACAAGCGTACGCATGCACGCACCGGGTCGTCAATCTTCAGCATCTCCATTGCCACCTCCCCATACACCAAAACAGGCGCGGCCACCACACCACATACGACTGCTGCCCAAGGAGTGACCACAGCACACCCTGCTGTGATGGCAACAAGGCCGCCCAAGGCTCCAGTGCACACCTACAGGAACAGATGAAGACCACGTTTTGTGCATCAGCATGGAGCGATGTAAGTTGCTCCGGATGTATAGACCCACTTGCAGATCAAGCCAGCTGCATTGAGCCGGCATAAAGCCCCTTCTCTTCCTCTAAGTTGCTCAGATAAATCCCTACCCTAAAATGCTTCAACGCTTTGGTGGGGCTAGTCCCATGCATGAGCATGCAACTAAAATAAAGACTAAAATAAGGATTCTAAACGTGTACTTTTACAAAAAACATTTGCTCTCTAGGGTCAGAACCTTCACTCACTAGAGATGCTTGCGTTGGGTTGATATTACTACTTATAAATCATTACAGACAGGCAGCCAATTTTAGCACAAATAGTCAACAATTAGGTCACTGTCAATTTTTATAACAAACACACCGAAAGCAGGTCCCAGGTGCGAGTTCGCCAGTAGGACAGAAACAGCGTGAATATTGCTGCTGTTCCTGTGCAAAGGGTGGTTGTTACAGCTGCACGGCTGACACCCTCGGCGAGCTTGAAGTTGTGGATTTGCAGGAAGGACCCTGGGTTGAAACCATACTGCAATGAGACAGAAGACAAGACAAAAAAGTAGATGCTAGACTATAGGTGAGCTCTTGCGTTCATTGACGGAGTACCAATTAATCATGTTGTGCTTTTTGCCGACCACAAGACTTGTGAAATGTTAAGGAGATGAAGGTAACTTAAATGCGGCAGATAAAGGTAACTTCAATGCAGCAGAGCTGCAAACATATGGCCAGACGAAAGGATCTGCACTTACCCATCCGAACCATAGAAGCAGGGTGCCCAGCACAAACAGAGGTGGAGAGCCACCTTTGAAAGCTGCCTTTGGAAGTAAGGAATCAAAACGACCAGTCCTTGGACCAGTTGCTATTGAACCCACTAAGGAAGCAAATCCTCCTAACATGTGGACCACACCTGCGCACAAGTGCACACAAACAAAGGTTCCATGAGCTTCGCACATGGGTGCATGCATTTGCAAACATGGATGTTATTGTATGCATAATGCATGCTTGCGTGCGTGTGCGTGCATGTTCTTGCGCGCTTGCATGCATGAAATGTGCAGCGCATATGCACGTGTGCTTGTGCGAGTATCGTGTCCATTACCAATAATGTCTAACACTCAATTAAGAGGAATGATTTGAAAGGGGTACTAGTTTTATGATGGAATACCCATACAAAATGAGAATTCACTCTTCAAAGGTGGTCATCTCCACTCTTGTGCAGTTCTAAGTGTACCAATGTTCACGATCAGTTCGTCAGAATTCTAAATTTTTTATTCATCTTATTTTTTTCAGTTCGTTGTGGGTTCAGGACAGCCCCACCACTGAACCCCCCCAACATGGCCAATTAGCATTTCCGCCCACTTGCTGGCCCCATTTCCAGACCCAACCATGCACAACATGTAGATATGTCATGAAAAGTCAGGCTGTGTGAGAAAATGCGAGGTGGGGGCGCGGCGTGTGCGCCTTTGGCCATTCTGGCACCCTTTTGCACCCTTTTGGCAGGCAAATGGTGCATCCCCAAACTTGCTCCAATCCTGCCAGCCGCAGTAGCTGGAGCTCAAGGAACGGGTGCAAGCAGCGCCAGAAGCAGCTAAATGAGCTTGAGCAAGGCTTATGAGTGGCACAACTTCACCAGTGCGCTAGAGCTCTCCTTCTCTCTCCCTCACCGGAGTAACGCTTTGCCACATGTATCAGGTACGTACACAATCGCATCATAAACAAAAGCTACAACTGTATGCTTACACACAAGTATGCATGCACCGGTAGTACTCACGCATGCTTGCATGCATTTGTGTATGTGCTATGGGCACAAACACTTGCCAAAACAAGGTGTGACACACGTGCTCGTGCCAGCAAGAGGTGTGGGTAAGCTCCAGGCAGAAAGCTGCCGAGATGGAGGTGCAGGGGTGCAGAGAGAATGGTGTACATTGGGCACCTGCCTGGCCCTGACTAGTAGCACAAGTGCGACACACAGTGCTTTATCAGACCTCATGACGTCATAATCGCGACCAGAGGAATCATCATATTTCACTTTTTGCAAGGGGGGTGCATACACCTTATCCCATCTGACATTCATGATGGAATTTGGGCTTGCAAGGGGGGGCCAGTACACATTGCGCCTGCCATATAGCTTATCTTAGCATTGTATTGCTTCGTATTGCTACATAGCAAAATAGAATTGCCCTTTTAGCGCAATACGCTGGCCCCTTCTAAGTCATTTACATAATACATCACATAAAAAATTACACCACATCACAGATTGAATTATGGCAAACTGTCAACCAAGTCATGAGCTTGAACAGCCTAGCTGGTGTCAATTCAAGATTGTCTCCTGGACCACCATCCTGCCCCCGTCACCAAAAACTTGCAGGGAGCTATGCTGAGTGATTTGCTTCGTAACATTGCTCGTTTTCGCTTGCGTGCCCTTACCTTGAGAGCTGAAACTGGCTGTTGGCAAAACCACAATAGGCACTGTGACAAATGTGACTTGCATGATGTCCAGGACAAAAATCATGTCCTTTTTAATGCTCTTGCTTAATGTGCTATTTAAGAAGGAAATTTGCAGAACAACTTGCTGATTCTACTGATAGGATTTACATCGGTGGCACAGGCAGTTTTTCCTTTGACAACATCAGTGCTGAGGAGGTGAAATTGTTTCTCTTGAAGCAGACGCA
>LKMJ01004279.1_pt1 | contig 13405 bp, 11 predicted proteins | sample 643391 | NCBI WGS metagenome assembly LKMJ01 (sample SAMN04112250, study PRJNA286221) | soda lake metagenome | biome: soda lake; feature: Kulunda Steppe; material: water; isolation source: sample PL-Br10 brine of Picturesque Lake | place: Russia: Kulunda steppe | collected 2010-07
CTCGCGTTCATCGAAGGCGGTGCAGCTGCCCAGGCAGTGACCATCTTCGCCCGGGGTGGAACGGACCACGTCGTCGACGAGCTCGAGCGCGCCCTCTCGGACTCACTCGACGTGGTAACTGCAGCAATCGACGCCGGTGGCGTCGTGTACGGTGCCGGTGCGACCGAGATTGCTGTTGCCAACTACATTCGAGAGGAGTCCGCAGGAATCGAAGGTCGTCGACAGCTTGCCGCCGAGGCGTTCGCCGACGCGCTTGATGTGCTCCCGCGCACCCTCGCGGAGAACACAGGAATGGACCCAATCGACGCCCTCGTCGACCTGCGCAGTGAACACGAGTCCGGTACCTTTGCCGGTATCATCGCTGCCGACGAGACCGGAGTCGTCGCAGAACCAGCCGAGTACGGCATCCTCGACCCCGCAGCCGTCAAACGCGAAGCCGTCGAGAGCGCGACCGAGGCTGCCACGATGATTATCCGCATCGACGACGTCATCGCGTCGAAGTGAGTTAGTCGTCGGCCAGCTCCTCGAACAGCCCGATTTCGAGCGCTCCGTCCTCGTACGCGATAAGCACCGAGTCGTCAGTGTCCTCGATCGTGATAGGTTCTGTGTTCGTCAGTCTCTCGTCGACTTCAGCCGTCACCGTGTACTCTCCCGGAGCCTCCCAGATATCCCCGAAGCGCATAGTCGATGTCTCATCCTCCGACTGTTCGTCGACGCCGTCGAGATGGCCAGTCTGTTCGAACACCAGCTCACCATCGGCGTCGACGATTTCGAAGCGAATCCCGACAGGCTCCTCGGAGTTACTGATCAGGTTTACATCATCCAGCGCGCGAGCGAGCAGCCCCTCGATAATTGCTGAACAGCCGGCGAGGGCGGTCGTAACTGTCCCAGCAAGCGCTCCGACGTACGTGCGTCGCTTCATGGAGTTCGCCTACACAGAGCTGGACAATAATACGCGCCCAGTGTTTCAGGGACAGAAACTGGGATGTCCGTACAGCTCTTCGGAAGTGCCGAAACCGGCACCGCCAGCGATAATTGCTGCCGAAGCCAACAGTGCAGCGCCGAGTACGACGTAGTCGTCACTTGGCTCCAGCCCAGCGATGGCTGCTGCCACGTCGACGATGAACACGGTGATAAACAGACTCAGGATAGCGAACACCAGCATGACAACTGCCGCGATGAGACCACTTGCCAGCGCACCGAGGGAATCGAGTACTCCATTGCATCAGCCAGTAAAAGCGGCAGTCATAAATAACCAATTGGCGACGTTGCGGAGACGACGGTACTGTCCATGGTCAGCAACTGCAACGGTCCAGCGTCAACTGAGTGTGACGGTAGCGTTATTTCTCGCCGACAAGTTCGCTGATATCTTCGCCCTTGCTCTCGCCCGGCAGGATATCACCCAGCGTCGCACCGAGCGCCGCCGCGGCCCAGATGACGGTAATACGGGCGAACTGTTCGACTGTCGTCGGGTCCTCCTCGTGGAGACGACCCCACATGAACATCGTCATCGTGGCGACGATAAACGAAATAGCGAGAACGGCGACGAGGCGACGCGGGATGAGCCCGAAAAACGGGTTCGTGATTTTCACGTCCCGGATATCGACGGCGTACAGCAGCCCGGTAGTCAGCGCGAGAACGAACAGGACGTTCAGTACGAGAAACACGGGAATCTGCGCGACCGTGACCTCGATAAACCACTCGGCAATCTCGAAGACGCCGTCTTCGACGAGCAACGGCAACGAGAAGACGATGCCGCCGACGAACGCCTCCCCGATATCCCGGGTCGTGTACTTTCGGATTCGGTCACTGCCCGGAACGTGTTTCAGCATCCGTTTCGTTCGCTCGACTTCACGCCGTTCAGTATCGCTTGTTACCGTCTGTTCAAGACGCTCCAGCTGGCTGAATACGTCGTCGATACTGTAATCAGCCACTGATTCTCCAGCGGTAGATGGCTCCGATGATGACGACTCGGACGACGTATCCTGGTCGGACATGGATTGGTATGCCCACGGTTGGAGTCAGGAAGTATAAAAGCCGGTTCTTTTTTGAGACCAACAGGGAGCTTTCGAACCGGTAGCACGCCCTCAACCATTCTCCAGCACGGTCAGGAGAAGACCAGTGCAGAGTACCCGACCCTGCGGTCGGTAGCGCGAACTGTACCTGGAACCAGGAGAGTGCGACGGTACTCCACGTAGCGAATGGGTAGGACACAGCCCTGCTACAGATGGTGGTACTGCCAGACCTGACGAAACGCGGCACCCGGAGCGTGTCTGGCTTCGTCTCGCCAGTATACGTCACGAACATGCAGACACAGTACCTATTCACAGCAGGGCTGTTGGACAAATTGAGCAAGGTATAAGGGATTGTCTCTGCTGTCTCTTGCATGGTTGTTGCAGGGTTGTCAGACGGAGCCATCGTCGTGTTTGCGCTCATTGCTGTTGCGCTCGTGTTGTTTGTCTCAGAGGTCATCCCGAACGACATGACCGCGGTCGGAATTATTGTCTCTCTGGTCGCTCTCGAGTCGTATACGGGTGTAGCGCCACGTGATGGGATTTCCGGGTTCGCAAACACCGCGACAATAACGATCATTGCAATGTACATGTTGAGCGCGGGTGTCCAGAGAACCGGACTCGTCCAGCGACTCGGCATCTCCCTCGCCAAACTCACGAACGGAAACGAGAAGCGAGCGCTCGCTGCGACCGTCGGAACGACAGGGCCGATTGCCGGGTTCATCAACAACACGCCGGTCGTCGCGGTGTTCATTCCGATGATATCGGACCTGGCGAAGAACGCGGGCATCTCGCCATCCAAGCTCCTCTTGCCACTCTCGTATGCAGCAATTCTCGGCGGGACGCTCACACTCATCGGAACGTCGACCAATCTACTGGCCAGCGAGTTTGCCGCGGAGTTGCTCCCCCGTGGCGGTATTGGAATGTTCGAGTTCACTGCACAGGGGTTCGTCATTCTGTGTATCGGTGTCGCCTATCTGATGACGGTCGGACGGTGGTTGACACCTGCTCGTATCCCGGCGGACGCAGACCTCGTCGACGAGTTCGACCTGAACGACCACCTCACCAAGCTCCGGGTCGACAGCGATTCCGCTCCAGTCGGCCTCACGGTCGACGAACTGGAGGAGCGGACAAAGGCCGAGGTTCGTGTCCTACAGATTCGTCGGCCGGACGACGGTGCTTATATCGCCTCGGAAACGGACCAGAAAATTCAGGATGGCGACGTGCTCACGGTCCACGGGACGCTGCAAGCAGTCAATCGGTTCCGTGAGAATCAGGGACTAACCCAACTCCTTCGGAAAGAAGTTACCGAGAACGCGTTCGAAGAGCTGCCGAGCGAGGACGTTCTGGCCAAGGCTGTCGTGACCGAGGATTCGTCGTTCGTGGGCGAAACGGTCGAAGAGGCACGCCTCCAGGAGTTTCACCGTACGACAGTGCTTGCAGTTCGTCGGGAGAAAGAACTACTCAGGACGGGCGTCGAAAGCAGAGTTCTCAGGCCAGGAGACTTGCTTCTCGTCCAGACAGTCCCCGATTCGATAGCGTACTTTGACGAAACTGGCGACCTCGTTATCATGGGCGGTGTAGAAGACGAGCTACTAGAGAAAGATATCGCGGAAGTCGCGCCGCTTTCACCACACACACCGGCCGCTGTCGCGATCATGTTCGGCGTCGTCGCTGCAGCAGCTCTCGACCTCTTGCCGATTGTCATCGCAGCACTCGGTGGCGTCTTTCTGATGGTCGTCTCCGGCTGTCTCACGACAGCGGACGCCTACGATGCCGTCTCGTGGAACATCATCTTTCTCCTCGCGGGGGTGATTCCCCTGGGGACGGCACTCGACCGGACCGGTGGGTCGGAGTTCATCGCCGCAGGAATTGTCGCGACAGAGGCGTATCTGCCGCTTATCGGTGTGCTTTTGCTCTTCTATATCGTGACGGGGCTGCTCGCAAACGTCATCACCCCCGTGGCAACAGTCGTCCTGATGATTCCAGTCGCAGTCGACGCCGCGAGTTCCCTCGACGCCAGTGGGTTCTCGTTCCTGCTGGCGGTGATGTTCGCAGCTGCTACGTCGTTCATGACACCGGTTGGATATCAGACGAACCTGATGGTCTATGGCCCTGGTGGCTACGAGTTTACCGATTTCCTGAAAGTCGGGGGGCCCTTGCAGTTCCTGTTAGCTGTAGTGACGACGGTCGGTATCGTGCTAATCTGGGGACTGTGAGCGCGCTTCGCAATCTTATTGCCAGCCTGTGTCTAACCCCGCAGTGTTGTGGAGTACGTAGCACGAACTGACAGCAATCCCTTCGGCCTCTCGCCGCCCTGTGAACGGGCCGTTCCGGGGTACGGCGACGTGAATGCGGATTTTCACATCATCGGAGACCACCCTGGCGTCCACGGCGGGCTCGACACCGGTATCCCCTTCACCGACCGCCCGTGGTCCGAACAGTTTTTCGACGCGCTCGTTCGAGCCGGCCTGTTCCAGAGCGCGGACCTCGACTCGGGAGCAGTCAGCAGTTATCGGACCTATCTCTCGTATCTCCACATGTGTGCCCCCGATACGGAGGGGCCCGACGACGACTCCTACGGGCGGATGGAGCCGTTTTTCGACGCCGAGCTCAGGGCGATTACGGCACACGTCCTGCTGCCGGTCGGCACGCGTGCGACCGCTCACGTGCTGGGAACCTACACGGCGAGAGTTCCGGACGACCCGCCAGACATGGACGCGCTGCACGCGAGCGAGTTGCGTGGCTCTGGCTGGCTCATTATCCCTATCAAGGACCCGTCTGACTGGAACGAGGCGGACTCGAACCGTCTCGTCGACCGAATCGGATCGCTGGACGATGCAGACTACCACCAGGTATCCGACCTCGGTCGGTTCATCCCGGGTGGGGACCCCTATCTCGTCAGGTAGTCGTCTGCCCCTTACTGTCGAAAACCGGCGGTGTCGAGCCAGTTGTGTGCCACAGTGACTGCGTGGTCGGCGTGAAGCGGCTCCGGTCCGAGCGAGAGCTGTCTGTCACGGACGTCTGCCAGCGCGTCTGCATACCCCTGCTGGAGGTCCTGATGGTTGGAGAGGACGAACACCGGGTTCGACGGTGGCTCCGTTTCCGTAATCGGGTCGCCGTTCTCGTGGAGCTGACAGACCGTTCCGTCCTCGGCCGCACGTTCCAGCGTCGCCTCGAAGCCCAGCCGGGAGAGATACACGCCTGGAGAGCTCTCGACCTCCATGTGTCCGATAGCCTCCTCGCGCTCCCCGAGAGCCGTCCGTATCAGTGCAGCTGCCGACCGTTCGTCGGGGTGAAGTCCTCGGAGCTCACGGCCCTCGAACCGGAGCGTGAACTGGTCGTCGAGGACGAGAGTGGTCCGAACGTTCTCGCGGATACCGTGAGAGAGCAGAAACGACGCGGTCACACAGCGGGCGAGCAGGTCCATCCGCCCCGCCTCTGTCAAGGCGTCCAGCGAGAACTCGTCGGTTGTGGGTGCGTCCTGCCCCACGATGATGAACTGGCGCATACAGGCACTCGACGAAACTGACGCTTAGCTCCGTCGAATCTCCGCGAGGTTACAGTTTTTTGGGACGCGCCATCGAAACGTGAGTATGGACGAGCGCATCGACTACGAGCAGTACGAACGTGGCCGCTACTGCAACTACTGGGAGCTCGACGGCACCATCCAGCGGGAGCTCCAGCGTGTCTACCCCGAAGACGAGTTCGAGTGGGCCGCCCCACGTCTCGCGGAGTTCGGCGCGGTCGTCGGGAACACGATTGCAGACAACGCCGATTACGCGGACAAACACGGGCCAGAACTGCACACCTACGACCGAGACGGAACCGTCCAGAACTACGTCGACTACCCGGAACCACTGAAGGAGACGGAACAGCTCGCCTACGAAGCTGGGGTCGTCTCGGACTCCTTTCAGGCACCGCCGGGACGCGACGAACCGCTCTCGCACAGCCACTACTTCGGAATGTTGTATCTCCTCTCGTACGCCGAAACCACGGGGTTCGTCTGCCCTGTGGCGATGACTGCCGGCGCAGCACACGTGCTCGAGCTGTTCAACGGAGGCGGGGGCCCACGTCCTTCGCGCAGTCGGACTGCGTCTGGCGACGGGAACCTCTCGGGATACTACGACGGGCTGACCAGCCGTGACCACGAGAACCTCATCGAAGGCGCGATGTTTCTCACCGAGAAACAGGGCGGAAGTGATGTCGGGGCGAACGAAACGCGTGCCGAGTACGACGAAGAGAGCGGATACTGGCGACTCACCGGCGAGAAGTGGTTCTGTTCGAACATCGACGCCGAAGGGACGCTGGCTCTGGCGCGCACTGAAGACGCGCCCGAGGGGACCGCGGGGCTCTCCATGTTTCTCGTCCCTCACGGTGAACCAGACGAGGGCGTCCTGACAAAGGGGAGACGTGAGAGGTTCGACGGCCCGCCGCCAGCAGCGGTGTTGAACGACCAGTACTACCGGCGGCTGAAAGACAAGCTCGGGACGACGAACGTCGCGACCGGGGAGGTCGAGTTCGAGGGGACGAAAGCCTATCTCGTCGGCGATGAGGAACAGGGGTTCAAGCAGATGGCAGAGATGCTGAACCTGGAACGGCTCTCGAACGCGACAGGAGCCTGTGGCATCATGGGTCGTGCGTTGCTCGAAAGCAAGGTTCGCGCGGCAAACCGCGAGGCCTTCGGCAAACCCATCGCGGAGTTCCCGCTGATGAAAGCCGACCTCGTGAACATGGCTGTCGACCACGAGGCAGCCACCGCGTTCACGTTCGAGGCGGTCCGATACTTCTCCGAGCGCGAGCGCGCGCGACGAGCAGACAGTGACGACACGGACACAGACACGGCGTATCGGCTGATGCGCCTGCTCACGCCGGTTGCGAAGCTCCGGACAGCCCGGATGGCAATCGAGACCGCCTCCTACGCGATGGAAGTTCACGGCGGCGACGGCTACGTGAACGAGTTCGTCACCAACCGGCTGCTCCGTGATGCGCAGGTGCTCCCAATCTGGGAGGGGACCGAGAACATCCTCTCGCTGGACGTGCTTCGAGCGCTCGACAGAGAGGCGGCCCACGAACCGTTCGCCGAAGTGATACAGTCTCACCTCGACAGCATCGAGCATCCGGCACTCGTCGACCCTGCTGCAACAGTGGAGTCCGAGTACCACGACCTGATGGAAGCGATGGTCGAGGTTGCGACACAGGACGAAGAGTACGCACAGCTCTCGGCCAAGCGACTGGCACACTACATCTTCGACGTGTTCACGGGCGCACTCTTGCTCTCACAGGCACAGCGAGAACTCGAAGACGGCAACGCCCGTCTCGCGCTGGTCGCCACGAGATTCGTCGAACGCGAGCTCGAATCGGCAACCGCTCGGGGAATCACCGATGGGAGCCGGTTCGCTATCGAACAGTTCGGACCTATCGTGCAGTTCGAGCCCGTCTCACCGACAGAGCTACAGCAACGCTCCGACGCGAGCGAGTGAGCTGCTCCGTCGCCGTCTCAGTTATCGACAGACTGCTCCGATTCCACGGCCGGGACGATAATCAGCGGGATATCCGACAGCTGGGCAAGTCGTTCCGTCGTACTTCCGAGAATCGCGTCGGCGAGTCTGTCATTGCCCTGTTTGCCTGCGACAATCAGGTCCGCATCGATTTCCTCAGCGTAGTCGAGAATACCCGAAACCGGCTTCCCGCGACGAACGTCGCCATGAATCTCGACAGCCTGACCCTCGTGGACGGTGACGATGTCCTCGACCAGTTCTTCTGCGGCCTGGTTGAGCTCGTCGACCTCGGCGATGCCAAACTGCATCGGGTTATCGGTGTCGACCACAGTGAGAACGTACACCACAGCGTCGACATCGGAAGCCAGTTCGAGCGCGTGGTCGAGTGCGTCAAGCGACTCCTGGCTACCGTCTGTCGTGGCAAGCACAGTTTCGTACATAGCTGGCAAGTCGTGCTGTCTTCAGTTGTGGTTGTTGATTGAGGGTTACATATACATCCTGTCGACGCCGAAGTCCCGACTATCAACAGCGCCGTCGGTCTCCTCGAGCGCCGCTACTTGCTCGGAGAGCGTCGAGTAGTACTTGTGGATTTCGTCGGAGAGGTCCTCTAGCTCCGTCAGGTCCACAGAGACATCGTAGACGGACTCGACGGCGTCGAGAAGGTACAGCGCCGCGTCGATATCCGGCCCCGGCAGGTGTGCCGGAGTTACGTAGACGCCGACCGGCGGTGCTTCTCCCGAGAGGCTTCGGCTCATCAACTCGCCGGGAACGCCGTCGAGGACGCCGCCAGCCAGCGGCCCTAACTCCGAGCCTTCCAGCCGACGCTCACGATAGCTATCGGTCGCGGCGTAGAACACCCGGTGTGCAGCGGGTTCGTGTGGGTAGGGAACCGAGTGGAGAAACACGACTTCGTCGATTTCGACGCCGTCTACCCACTCCAGGAGCGTGTCGACGAACGAGCTGGCGGCCCACGTCGGGACGAACAACTCCCCGATGAGCACTGTCACGTCGAAGTCGACGAGGTTGTACAGTCGTGTGTGATTTCGTGGCGTTCCGTCTTCGACCGGTGTGATTGCAGGAAGCGCATCGGGTGTGACGAGCCCTATCTCCTCGGACTCGAGCTCTCTGACGAGATGATCAGCAGCCGTCAAGCCTCCCATTCCCGGGTTCGCAAGACCGACCAGCAGCGTCTGTTCGGGCTCTACATTGGGGAAGAGGTCGACCTCGAAGGAAGTCTGTGGTGACATACAGATACACAGTCGTGGAACAGCAGTATGAAAGTTGACCAGCGAGACGCCGATGCACGTTCACAGCTGCAGCGGTGTAAAACGACTGCAACTGACAGGAAACTACTAGTAGATGCTGTGCCATCAGCCGAGTCATGACAGAGATTGCAGCAACGGAGCTCTACGACATCACCCGGATACTCGATGTCGCAGTCTCCCCAGACGGCAACCGTGTCGCCGTTCTCACCAGAGAGTACGACGCCGGCGAAGACGACACGGTCACCACGCTATGGGCCGTTCCCACCGACGGTTCACGGGACCCGCATCGACTGACGCGCGCCTCCGACGGCGGGAGTCCGAACTGGAGTCCCGACGGGTCGAAGCTCGGGTTCATCGCCGCACGCGAGCGAGACCCGGAGCTCCGGGTCGGTACAGACGAGAGCAGAGATGAGTCCAGCGACGAGAGTGACGACGGGGAAGACGACAACGATAGCCAGAGCAAAAGCGAGGATGATGGACCGAAACCGCAGGTGTGGGCGTTCGATATGGAGCGCGGCGGTGACGCTCGACAGGTTACGGACCACGACGAAGGCGTCTCGGCGTTCGACTGGAGTCCGGACGGTGAGCGCGTGGTCGTCGCCGCCCGGGACCCGACCGAAGACGAACAGGAGTACCTCGACCAGCGCAACGAGGACGGCCCAATCGAAATCGAGCGACTCCAGCACAAGTACGACGGGAACGGATATCTTGACGAGGTGACGAGCTACCTGTTCGTCGTCGACGCCGAGAGTCGAGAAACCACGCGTCTCGACGATGCGAACGACAGCGGGTACGGGTTCATGGGCGGGCTGCGGCCAGCATGGGGGTCACACGACCACATCGCGTTCGTGGCGAACCACACCGACTGGCCAGACAACAACTACGTGCGGGACATCTACACCATCGACCCCGACGGAGAGAACCGACGGAAGCTGACCGACAGCGAGCTCTCGGCCAGGAATCCGGTCTGGAGTCCGGACGGCGAGCGACTCGCGTTCACCGCGAACGAACCCGAGAACTGGTACCGTCCGACAGAGCTGTTCGTCACGGAGGGAGAGGAGTACCAGTCGGTCTCGGAGAGGGTAGACCGGACACTCGGCCGCGTCGCTCCACAGTGGGTCGACGAGGAGACGGTGGTCGCCCTCATCGGAGACGGTGGCTGGACGCGCTTCGCCCGGTTCCACGTCGAGGGCGAGCCGGAACGGGTGTTCGAGAGACAGGACCGCCTCGAATCGGTCGGTGCGATGGACAGCAACGGCGAAATGTTCGTGTTCGAGAGTTCACAGCCACGAGCCGGGAGAGAGCTGTACGCAATCAGCGCAGACGACCTCGACGCCTCGGCTGAAGCCCAGGACCCGCGGACGAAACTCACAGCAGTGAACGCTGGGTTCATCGACGACCACCAGACCCCGGACTGTCGCCGCCTCACGTTCGAGGGGGCACGTGGCGACGAGGTCGAGGGAATCGCGTATTACCCGCCGGATTTCGACCCTGAAGAGCCCGACGAGCGTGGACTGATACTCGATATCCACGGTGGGCCGATGGCCTACGACGCACCCCGGTTCTCGTTCCAGGACTGCTATTTCACCTCTCGCGGCTACATCGTGTTCAAGGTGAACTACCACGGCTCGACCTCCTACGGGCGGTCGTTCTGCGAATCGCTGAAAGGGGAGTGGGGAACTCTGGAAGTCGAGGACCTGCTGGCCGGTGTCGACGAACTGCTCGAGCGCGGCTGGGCCGACGCCGACCGACTGTTCCCGACCGGCTTCTCCCAGGGCGGCGTCAACACCGGCTATCTCGTCACTCAGGACGACCGGTGGTGTGCCGCCGCCGCAGAGCACGGTATCTACGACCTCCGCTCCTCGTTCGGCACTGACGACTCCCATAACTGGCTGGAAGCCGACTTCGGCCTGCCCTGGGAAAATCCCGAGAAGTACGAGGGAGCGTCCTCGATTACAGATGTCGAGAACGTCGCGACGCCGCTGCTCGTCACTGCCGGTGAGAACGACTGGCGGTGTCCAGCGTCCCAGTCCGAACAGCTCTACGTCTCGGTCCGGAAACAGAGCGTCGATGCAAAGCTGGTCGTGTACCCCGAGGAACATCACAACGTCGGGGACCCGGAGCGCGCTATCCACCGTCTCGAAACGCTCGACGAGTGGTTCGCTACCTACGACCCCGAACGCGAAGCCGAGCGCTGACCACTCGGTGAAGAAACTGTTCTGTCAACTCAGTTGCCACAAACGTTAATGTACGATATACCTACGTGCAAGGTATGCGTTCACTGCTGTCCAGGAGTCGCTTCAGCCGCGGAACAGCAGTGTTTCTGTGTGCGATTATCATCGTCGGCCTCGTCGCCGCCAGTATCCTCTTCTTCGGTGGGATGGTCGGTATCTCAGGCGACGATGGGACTGAGAGCCCGATATCATCCCCTGTCGAGAATCACCAGCAGGACAGCAGCACAGATGCCATCCCGAGTGATACGGAACACGACGGCGAGGAAACGAACAGCTCGAGGGAGCGACTGGTCGTCAGGCTCGAGCCGCTGAGCAAGGACTCGGAGACAGTAACGACGAGCGCACTCGAAGAGCACGCAAACACGACACAGGAGGCGTTTGTAACGAGCTACGAAGACGAGCGTGCCGTCGAGATAGTGGAGCAGTTCTGGATGGCCAACGCGCTTCTCGTCGACGTACAGACCGACCGGATATCGCGCTCGGAGCTCGAAGATGCGCCCGGTGTCGTTCACGTTCACGAGAACTTCGAGGTAACACCATCAGCGTCGACGATTGAGACCGGTCCCGGAGACGCGGGTGTGGGCACAGGTCCCCCGTACGCAGTCAGGAACACCACAACAACGGCAGGTCCGAGCCCCACGGGTGGAGCAAACCGATACGCGTACGGTGTCGAGATGGTCCGGGCACCGACAGTCTGGGAGCGTTTCGAAACGCGCGGTGATGGCGTGACCGTCGCTGTTCTGGACACGGGAATCGACCCGAAGCGCGCAGACCTGACCGTCGATGAGTGGGCGGAGTTCGACACCCACGGGGCGCGAATCGATTCCACGCCCTATGACAGTCACGGACACGGGACACACGTCGCCGGGACCGTCGTCGGAGACGACGCGAGCGGACTGGCTATCGGCGTCGCCCCCGACGCAGCCCTCTACGGTGTGAAAGTCACCAACGACGACGGCTCCGGAACGTTCGCACAGATACTCGCCGGGATGGAGTGGGCCACGGCTCAGGACGAAGTCGATATCATCCAGATGAGTATGGGTGCGAGCGGACGAGTTCAGGCGTATCACGAGCCAGTGATGAACGCCAGGAACACCGGTGCACTCGTCGTCGCAGCCTCGGGCAACGACGGGCACGGAACGTCGAGTTCGCCCGGAAACCTCTACGATACGCTCTCGGTTGGCGCAGTTGGGATGAACGGGCAGGTGCCGCCGTTCTCGAGCGGTGAGACACTCGATACGACAGCGGAGTGGAACTGGACCGGCTCCCCGCCGAGCAACTGGCCAGAGAGCTACGTCGTTCCCTCCGTCACCGCGCCTGGCGTGCACATACCGTCCGCCGCTGCGGGGTCGGAAACGTCAGTTCGCCACTCCAGCGGGACCAGTATGGCCACACCACACGTGAGCGGTGTTGCGGCGCTGATGCTGGCAACAGTCGACGCTGAACCCGACCCAGAGGAGGTTTCCGCGGTAATACGGGAGACGAGCGTCCACCCCCGCGGAAGCGAGACTCCTGACGACCGCTACGGACACGGGGTCGTCGACGCCCTCACCGCGGTCGAGAGGCTAACCGAAACGTCGACAGCGACGACCACGTTCGATGTAGAGGTCATCGGGACGAACTCTCCGGTCACTACTGGAGAGATACTCGAAATCGAGACGGAAATCACGAACCGGGGAACCGCCGAGGGTACTCAGGAGATAGCGCTCGACATCGATGGAATCGGACCGATAGACACCGCGAACGTGACGCTCGCGCCAGGTGAGAAGACGAAGCGGACGCTGTCCTGGCAGACTGCTGCGTCGAGTATCGGTGAGTTCACCGCAACGGTCACGAGTGATGACGACGCCGATAGCACAACGGTAACAGTGGATGCACTCCACCCTGCACAGTTCGAGATAGAAACCGTTGAGTTCGACGAGCAGGTGACGGCAGGTGAGGAGTTCAACGTGACCGCAACAGTCAGAAACACCGGCGATGTGGAAGGGAACCAGGAGATTTCGCTCGAAGTCGGTGACAGCACGGTCGATACAGTGACACTTCTGCTCACTGCGAACGAGTCAGAGACGGTCACGCTGTCCTGGTCGACGGAGCCAGACGATGTCGGGGAACAACCGTTCACGATAACGAGCTTCGACGACGAACAGACACACTCTGTGAACGTCGAGCCGGGGGAGTCGGACGAGGCCGATGTTGGGAGTTCGGATGACCAGAAGGATGGTGAGCCAGCGGACGAGCTGACGCCCGACGAGTCAACGGACCAGCAAACGCCAGACGAACTCACAGAGAAGACAGGGGATTCGAGCGATCAGAGTGCTTCCGGGTTCGTCTTCGCCTTCGTCCTCGCGGTTGTCGGAGTGGCCGTCTTCGCGTTACTGCGGTGGAGAGCTTCC
>LKMJ01004280.1_pt1 | contig 13402 bp, 15 predicted proteins | sample 643391 | NCBI WGS metagenome assembly LKMJ01 (sample SAMN04112250, study PRJNA286221) | soda lake metagenome | biome: soda lake; feature: Kulunda Steppe; material: water; isolation source: sample PL-Br10 brine of Picturesque Lake | place: Russia: Kulunda steppe | collected 2010-07
GGTTGAAGCGGCTGAATCAACCGCTCGGTTGATTTCAACCGCGCTCGGTTGAAATGCGGTTGAAAAAATTTCAGCCGCGTTTCAACCGTTTCAACCGCATTTCAACCGAGCCAGGAAATTTCTGACGGTATGGGCACGCCAGCGAAAACGAGCTATGTTGCGAAGCACATGCCTACTCAGTTCCAACTCTAGGCACCTAGGCAGCAAATGGAGAGGGCCCCTTACAGTGCTTGGTTTGACAGGCAAGGCAATCCGTGCATGATAAGTAGCCAATTTTTGAGCGTGTGACCTAGGATCTGCACCATCCAACTCCCTCCATACCGCACACAATCGCTCATGCAAACCTACCACAAAGTCTTGTAGTGGAAGGGGAGTTGCAGCCTCTATGAAATTGGCATATGCATCTGCCGCATGTAGACCCACACACGCCTCTATCTTCTAAGAGAGACAATATCACATTCTCAGCACTGATGTTGTCAAAGTAAAAAGCGCCTGTGTCATCAATATAAAATCCTGTCAGTAAAATCAGCAAAAATTTCTGCGAACTTCCTTCTCAAAGAGCATTATTGCACCAAGCAAGAGCTTAAAAAAGGACGAAGGATCGTTCTCATCCTGGATATATGCAAGTCATATTCGTCACAGTGCCTATTGTGGTTTTGCCAACAGCCAGTTTCAACTCTCAGGGCTTTGGGCACGCAAGCATAAACGAGCATTGTTAAGAAGCACATGCCTACTTAGTTCCAGCTGTAGGTATCTAGACAGCAAATGGGGGGGGCCTCGCACGGTGCTTGGCGTGAGAGGCGAGCTCGAGGCCATATATATGCATCCATGCATGATAAGTAGCCAGTTTGTGAGCGTGTGTTCTAGGATCTGCGCCATCCAAGTCCCTTCATACAGCACGTAATCGCTTATGCGGATCAAGCACAAGCTTGTGGTCATGTAGTGGAAGGGGAGTTAACTGCAACGTTGCAGCCTTAACGCAATTGGTATACCCATCTGACGCACGTAGACCCTCACACGCCGGCGCCTCTATAAACTCCGCAGTCCAGCACTTTCTGTAAGAAGCACTGAGAGCAATATCTGCATGTACGATCCTCTTGAGCAAGCCACTATTCCCCCTGAGTACAGAGTTTAAAAACTTGGCAGCAGCGCAGAACCAATAAAACCGCTAAGGCTCCTGTCCACACTCTCGCACCACAGCCCAGTAAGGCGTGGTTCTTTGCACACCAAGCACACCTTTGAGAAAGCACAAATGCGCAGTTTGAAGGGGGCTGGCAAACTCACTACCCTTCTTCATGAACCATGTGCCCCAGATCTGGCAAGCATAAATAAGCATACAAGCATACTGGCGGGAAAAGTGTAGCATTTAGCCAACCAGAGGAGAGCATGCACAGCGTGGCCTGTCAATCAATGGTGCTCTCGCGCAAATAGCCTAACTCTGTGACAACCAGCCATGAATAGACCAAGCATATGCTCAGCAGATTTGGCAATGTGGGTCCTATAGAAAACCATGCCTAGGTATTTGAATGAGTCTTTGTTGGCTAGCGGAGCACCCTCCACACTGAGTTTGGGGACGTTAAAGCCGTGTGAGTTAGAATGTACAGCTTCAGACTTAGCAATATTGATGTTTAACCCTTTCCTCTTGGCATACTCGTCCAAACAATCGAGCATGGTTTGCATTTGGTCTGGCCTTTTTGCAGTGAGGCACAAGTCGTCTGCATAAAGCATGTGGGTGACCCGAATGGTGCTAGAGCCAGTGATCGCCCCTTCTACAACGAACACGCTTAGGACCATCCACTAGAATGTATGCATCTTCTGCGTATAAATCTTTTTAGTGTTGAGCAAGGAGAAAGGCATGCGAATGCGGTGCAAGTGGTCCCAAAGGGCTTCCCGTGGGATAGCGTCATAAGCTTGTTTGAAATCAATAAAAGCGGCATGTAGTCTGGGCGAATTGCTGGGGCGTTTAGCTTGCGCAGCATACTGAAGGTGCCAAAAGAAAAAATATGGGCTGCAAAGTGTTGCGGCGTGAATAGAACCCCAACTGTGTGTTAGGGATCTTCTTCTTAGCCTCACACCAACTCGTCAACAAATCTCGCAGCACATTGGCATACAGCCCTTACAGCGTGCCACTCACTGCTAGCATGCGATAGTTACCTGGATCCAGGACCGGACCTTTCTTGTACAGAGGAATAAGCCGAGCCTCCTTCCAATAAACAGGGATACTAGCCGACCCCATCATCAGTGCAAATAGCGGTGCCAAGTGGGGAGCTAACACATTGACATGCTGGGGCTTCCTACTGCCTTCCACAAGAGCTACCTTGACAGCGTGCTTGATGAAAGGGGCAGAGATGAGATCAAAACCAGGGGAGGCCCTTGTGTTAATCCTCTTAATGTGATCACGATTCACGGCATGCAATTTGTCTGCGTCAGGCATCTTGAACACACCAGGCTCTGGTAGCCACCCAGAGTGGGTCTATTTGTTGATCCCATAGGGTTCTGTAAGTTTTGTAATGCCAGGCGGTCTTCGCTGCCAATATCCATTTGAACAAACAGCCCCCTAGGGAGCCTGTTTCAATAGCTTTTAAATATTCCAAGTTCAATTCCGTCCAAATTTCGCCGGCTGATGGAGATGTGAGGCAGCAAATCGTGTATTTAGTTCATTTGTAAAAACATTATGTTCTCAAAATCAAGCGGCAGCCGACAGATCGGGGCTTGGTAGACGGATCAGGAGCACTGCAAGCAGGTTCAAGAATTGGGGAACATACTCCTTTTATATATACCAGTATTTATTGAAAATCCTACCATCAGATACACTTCCAAGAGCCAAGGAATAAGGCATGGGAAACAGCAGAGCCAGGACAAAGCATCTACAGGAACTCTAGAGCCCAGATCTGGGCTCAGCAGAATGCTGCAGGGAGCTAGCTCCTTGCTATAATACAAGTGCGGGGCCCTGGAGGGCACAGCAAACATCAGCCAGAAAATGAGCAGCCGCAGCCCCAGCCCCAGCCGACGGAAGCGCCTGTTGAGCAGCAGCCACCTGTCGTAGCTGAGGCAGCAAATGCCATTCAGCAGCAGCAAAAGCACATCATTGCGGAGCAGCAGCAGTAGCAGCTGGAAGTGCTGAGAGATGCGCTGAGCGCGGCAAATCAGCAGATCAAGACCTTTGTGCCCAGCTGACAGCCGCCACTGTGCAGTGGCATGCACAGGTGGCGGACCTGCAAAGACAGCTAGCACGTATGGCAGCAGCAGAGGTAGCAGCAGCAGCAGCAGCGGGGGCATGGCACGACAAGGGCACAAGCCTTTTTAGCGCTTCCCCCAAAAAGGGAAGAAGAAGGGCAAGGCATGAGACAGCTGCTTTAAAACAGACACACGGACGTAACCAATGGCTCCATTTACATGTGTGCACCATCCAAGACTCACCTCACTCTGTTGCACCCTTTGCATGCATCGATTGTGAGAGACAGAACTTTTAACCCATTCCAGATCTGCTATCTGACGGCTGTGCATCATTCATGTTGCAGATGCTGCTAAACTTGCTTGTGTAAGTGCGCTTTTTCACACCAACCTTTTTGTGTGCCTCCTCTGCTTGATGCTGTGAACGCTGCCACCTTTTGAGCTCAGATTGCTTCGCCCCTGATCTCTTGTGCTGGCCTGCTCTGAAAGGCAGGGAAAAGCTTGGCCTACCACTCTTTGTAGCTCTTGCCCTCCTGATGCACATTCTGACCATAATTTTGTGCCCAGACCACACTGGCAAGGCGGGGTGGCCTGGGAGCACTTGCATCTGAGCCACTAAACATTACCAAGTCGCTAAAATCTTTTTTAAATTGTAAGAAATTATTAGTAATGTATTTTATATTTTAAGGATTCAAAATTAATAGCGTAACTCACATGCTAATTTCCAGAAAAATTTGCCGGGTGCCACCCCCATGGACCCATGTATGCCAAAAATTATCTTATGATAGTGGAAGGAATATTCCGCGCTAGAATCCAGGATTGAAAGGCTCAGCAGGATATCCCCCTTTTTGGGCAGGCCTAGGGGTTGTGGTGCCTGACTTATGGGCTTTTTGCGTATCTAGCCCGAGCTCTGTAAGATGATGCTAAGTATCAGAGGTGTGGATAGAGCCTCCCACTTGTGGTGTACACCAAGAAGGATGGCGTGACTCACCATCCTTCGGAAGGATGAATTTTTAAGCCTTCAGCGCTTACAAAGAACCCTTTGTTGTTTTCTATTGGCCTCCTACCATATATTGTATAACACTTATTGTATAACACAGCGGTTTCCAATTCAAAAGATCAACCTATTTTTGCTTATAAGCTGTCCAGGCCATGCATCTTTACAGTAATTGACTTCTACAAGATGCACTTCCCTCTTGCAATTGCAAACATTGAGCTCATGAGCTCTAGAGATCTGCAAACATCTTCATAAGGTTGTCTTGGGTGTGACGTCTGGTGCAAATGAGGAGTGGTAGGCGATTTGGATTTTGTAAGTAAGGGAGTGACCAAAATGGCATTGGGGCGACTAGAGGTGAGCCTGCAGGCTCACAGTTGTCCCTGACAGATTAACGAGCATCAAAAAGCCAGCTGGGTAGTGTCCTGTCGTTAGCGTGCCCAGGAATTTGAAGATTTTGTTGGGCCAAACGGTCAGTGCTGCCGGCATCCAAGCGGACCATACAACCTGCCAGAGAGCCTTTGCTGATGGCTTCCATGATGAGTCTGCATGCAACATTGTGGCGGTCAGTGATCGTACCATAGTGATCTTATGTTGATACCCAGAGAGAATGTGGATGCGGAAGTAGAAGATATCGTATTTCATTTGGAGAGAGACTTTGGACATGCATGCTCCACAAAGCATTGCTGATACCTCTGCAGACGTGTGGAAGCAGACTCTGGTGATAAAAGAAGTACCCTTTTTTTGAGAAGGCATAACCTGAATTTAAGTTCAAGTGCAAGTGGGGTTTGAACGGGGCTTGGAGATTTGGAAGATTGGTGAGTCTGGTGTCGTGTTGGGAAGCTTCAGTGCCAGATCCTTGCTTATCAACTTCTTCAAGAGCCAGCCAGCTAACATCAAAAAAGGGATTGCCACCAGGGCCTGCGGTGCGGTTGATTGTTTCAGCTGTGTTTTGGCTGAGATTGTTCCAGCTGTGTTTCATCTGGGAGAATATTTCCGTGGCAGGCTTAGTATTTGGCAAGGGTGTCTGCATGTTTGTTTCCGGCAATTCTGGCATGAGATTGAAGTTTATAAAGGAAGATGTGGGGTTGAGATTTACGAATGGTATTAGAAAGAATTCGAGGATGTCTCCTTGGACATGGTGAAGGTGCTTCTCTGGGCACAAAATTTGTTTTATAATTTGATGGATTAAGGTAAGGCTGTCTGTGCCAATATGAATTTGATCATGTGTAACTGCAGCAGCTAAAGCTGCCAGTTCTGCTCTCCCTATGGTGTTGGTTACATGAGCAGAGTTGCCCAAGCTGGGGTGTTAGACACCTGCCCCAATAACTTTTTTGCCTTCTTGTATATGGCAGCTGCCATCTGTATAAGTCTAGGGTTTCCAGTCAGCATCTTTGACCGTGAGTCCCGGTTTTGAATGAAGGAAAAGGGGGGCCACTACACCCAAAGCAGGTCTGTGGGAGCACTTGGTAGTTTGTATTGTCAGTTTCTCATATCTCATATTTCTTGGGACCAGACGCTGTCCCAGTGCGCCTAGCATTATGTATGGGCAATTTTCATCCCCACAGACTAGGGGAGGCTGACACAAAGTCAGGCAAATACAGGCACTGAAACAACATCTTGAACATTCTCCCTCAAAACCCACTGGCAAGAAAACCATGACATCATGAAATATAGAGCACCTGGCAGTTACAATCTACACTCAAACAGCAGGCGAATTGGAATGGTAGGGCTCCCAACAACTATTGTGCAATTGTTGGGCATGCCGCACCTTGAAACCCGTTGACCAGGTCCACCAATTGTCTGGTTGCCAGTACCTAACCATGCGTGATATTGTTCCACATACATAATATATGTTGCATTATGTTGTAATTCAAAAAGGCCGTGTGTGCATAACCCCCATCGATTAGGGTGTCGTCAATTGGAAACAACCCGACTGGCGATCAATGCTGCGTGAATCGAAATAATTGCGGAATGTCAATCATTTTCTTCGAATTGATTCGTGCCCTTTCGGAGCTAGGTCTGCTAGATCAAACAAGCACTTCAGGAATGCCAAATGCCTGGCCTAAGGGTTATCTCCCATTGTAAGTGATCCAGTCCTCTTCGTTCTGCTCCTCAGTCTTGCTTATGAAATAAAGCATGGACGTATCGCTTGTAGCCCAAATACGTGGCCTTGGAGGACCTTGTGGAGGTGCTTTGGTACCACTTACCAGCTTGATGATGGAAGAGCTATCAGGCATGATGAGGGGACACGTGCGCCTGCGTCTCAGGTGTGCTTTGTGTGACAAGGATGCTGGTGAGCCTTTGCTTTTGAGGGCGCCTTTCAGGGCAAGAGCAAAGAAACGCACACGCTTGAAGTGGTGCGTCATGAACGTGATCAGGTCTCATTTGACTGTCAAGCACACGGAGATATTTCAGATGACTTAGATCAGCATTTTTTAAGTTACAGGAATGACATGAGATCATCCATGGCAGCAAGCTTGATTTGCAGGATGATACTGATGAGGAGCCTATCACAGGGATGAGGTTTTAGACTTGCAACCTCTTAGTGCTTATCTCTGCAATGATGACAAGCGCAGGCAGAGAATGCTTGGGTCACGCAAATGTTGCAAAAGGTCTGGCCCTATGTGGCAGATGCTGTTGACCAGCTTGTTCGAGACGAGCTACCCGGTGAGTGGGGCAAGGCAAATGCGAGAAACACCCCAACTGTTGCATCCCCACCACGAGCACAAGGAGCAGGAGCAGTGGTGGTACTGGATCACTGATCATGCTTGGATTGTCAAAAATATTGACTGGCAACTCATGATGGGGCAGGAAAAGTTTGTGGCACCATGCTCAAAGAGGCAAAAGAGACTCACATTCTTGGGAATGGTCTGGCTTTACCCTGCGATTGAAATTATCGATAGGACTAGTGCACAGTAGTGTAATAGACTGGCCCATGTATGGTGCTACTTTGGCTTGCACGTGCGCGAGGCCGCATGCATGGGTCACTTCTTCAACGTAAGCGTATCTATTGGTGTCACGCCTCTCTGCTCGGGCTCGTTTATGGACGATGCGGCGACCACAACTATGCTGTGGTCTCACCTGCTAAGGTTGAGCAGCTTACATGGGAATTGAGTATCAAGGAATCAGGAAACACACTATGACACCAGCAATGTGATGAACGCAGCCTCTTTATGCTGTGCTTTGGTTATTGCAGGTCTGATTGAGGACCATAAACCCAAGTGGCTTGGGGGCATTGAGGTTGCGCGTTTTAACTTAGGTCAGCAAGCCCCTGAAGTGGACAATATCCAGGTGGATCAGGTACGACCCTATTTGGTGTTCCACTTTTTGTTCAGCACTCAAGCTCTGCCATTTAGCAGCTGATGTGCAGACACATAACGATTGCATGAGTTTATCACAAGGCAAGCACGATGCAATTCCAGCACATTCTTCACATCGAGCTCCCTCTTTATGAGCAACTTTGCTCACACGCATCCTGTGAGACCAGCCCAGCCCCCTTGATGCATTCATTTCACAGGAAATGTTGAAAGGGGCATTCGCATAGACAGGCAATGGGCGCTGGGGGTTGGAGGGGGGGGGGGGCGGGGGCAGGCGAAATAACTTATTGCCAACAAGATGTAAGCATGGCGCATTTTTGATTTCACCAACCGGCTGCATAAGTCCCCCCAACAGTGCATCAGTACACCAGCAGTGCACCAATACAAAATATGTATTGCCAGATTGATGATGATGGCATTGGAGAGCTCAGGCTGGTGGGGGATGTGGAGTTTGCAAGCGACACGCTAGATTTACAGCTGATCATCCAGCCCTTGCCTCCACAACTGAGCAAGTGAGTATTTGCTCAACGTAGGATTGCAATGCACTTGCATGTCAAGTGGCCTGTCCATCAAGGAATTCAGGGGATTGCATCCTCAGCCACTGCACTCATCTCAGAGGTCGGCCTGTCCATGCTGTCTTTGCATTGGCTCAGAGGCATTTACGAAGATATCATCATCAGGATGACGCCCCTACATGTCCATGCAGGTCATTGCCTGAATCCCTCCAAGGATTTCTGAGTTACATTTCCAGCACAGCAGTGGGTTTACGGGCGCTCAGCATCTCAGCCAAGGTGCACCACAGCCTTTGACATTGTTAGTTGGCAATCAGCCATTTGCTCGATTTAGCAGGTCGGATAATCTCATCATCAGATGAGCACGTCTCCGATGAGCATGGAAGAGGAATCCAGCTTGCTCTGCAAAGTCTCATCTTCATGAACAGAGCTTGCTCTGTCATACATTCCAGGTTTTTGTGATGGCAAAGCCCCTGCAGCACACACTTCCTATAGCCCGGACCATTCAGGTCAGTTCAGGGGAGGGAATTGCTGCAAGATAGAAGCCCAGAAAGAGCATGCCAAAGTTGCCAGGATATGATCCTTGATTTCAGACATACACCTCCACTTGTGTACTTACATCTTTTGCAGGTCGCGCTGGTCACCCCGCCGGAAATTGATTTCAGACTCACACTCACTCAAGGTAAAAAAAGCTTGAGGCAGCCGAATCTGGGAGAGAAGGGGGGTTTGCCATATCATGTATCTGCCCTCCTTTGCCTTTGATGGACCTTTTGTGATGTCGTGTAAAAGCAAATCTGTCCTGCCGAGGCATTCAATTATCAAACAGGAGAAGAAGCTAGTAGCAGTAACGGTACCAGTGTGCGTACTACCATGGAAACTAGAATGAACACTATCATGCGCACCAGCAACAAGCACCATGAGGAGCAGACTCATTAAACCACCGCCAAGTGTGTGCGTGCCACCACCACAGGCGAGACCAACATCCTGAACCTCCTCAAGCCCTGGCTGCGACGCATTATCACCCTTGGTTTGGACTTCATGACCCTCCCTGAACATATTTCAATCCCCCTTGAGCCGGGTATGCCTGACGTACACAAGCCAGAGGCGCTGTTGGTGGTGAGGACTAATCAGAGAAATGAGCTGTGGGTCCCACCCAAGCTCAGCTTGCAAGCCTTGCAAATTGGGGCACGCCTGCTCCTGTGTCTCTTTATTTTGGAGAGTTGAGCACCAATGAAGATCACATTATGTTATTTTGTGCATGTGCATCTAGTTTGTGCAGTTGCAAAGGTAATGCATTATGCAATCCAACAAACACCAGTCCACTTCATCCTTTTTTTTAAGGTTTGGATTAAGGGTGCAGATGAGATGCCAGTCATGGATTTGTTTGGACATGCTGACACATACGTGGATGCCTGGGTAAGTGCTGGGCATGAGACAGAGATGATGGACAACAAAGTAAAGCAATGCATGAATAGTATACACAAAGTTAGGCAGAATGCTGAATCTTTTGTATTTAAGAGCAAATTGCAGGCGTAACAAGGATGGATGGTGCCCTGCTACAAATGTTCACTTTCCCTGTTGCATTCTGTGGGCAAGACGTTTCTCTGTTGGTCACCGCACTGAGATGAGATTCTATCAAAACTGGGAAATGGAAAGGCACCTTTGCAATGCTCACAGGTAAGGAGCCGTGTGCGGCGACGGACACCAATTAAGTTCAACAATGCCCACCCTAGGTGGTAAGTTTGGCTTCCATGCTTTTCTTCCTTTCATCCTGAGGATCAACATGAGGATTGCCTACTTCCTGACATGTGCTCAGTACAGCACATGCAGCTGAATCATCGGCGCAATAGGGTGCACAAGGCACGCACTGAGCCACCCTTACACTGCTCTTACCTGTGACATCATCACCACCAGCATACTTGTACACCTGAACACCACCAGCATACTTCACTTGCACCACAGAACAAGCTTGGGCATTAAAATCCTAGCATGCAAGACATCAGCGTTCTTAAGTTTGGCCCAAACGTGGACTCAGATTGGGTGCCACATCAGCCACTGGGTGTGTTCACCCCATTCATCACAATGACCTGAATAGACCTCAATGCCAATGCAAGAGTTGCATTCTATGCATTGCCATCCCAATTCCTCACTTTGCTGGCTGACCCAGTCAACCCAGTCTTGTGACTGGATTATTTAGAGTGGACAAGTGCTGGGTAACGTAGAGTTCAAGCTGCTTCACCCCAAATTACAATTTTTGACAAGTGCACTCAAAATTGGCGAGGCACAGCAAGCTTTCAGGAGGACTCGATGGGGGCATCATGTACGCTGATGTTTGGGCCTGAGCTGTCATCCTTGAAGGTTCTACCATGATGTTCATGCGCAGGTCTAGAGCAGAGGCGACATTTCAGCTTCTTGTGCACACACGCCAGTACCAGGTGACCACCAAAAGCCTGCTGGAAAAGCACACCTTTGCCATGTCCAAGCACTACATTTCACAAAGGCTGCCACCCCAATTGCAGGCTCTGACCTTCGAGCTTTGGGATTGGGACGCAGTCGGGGGTGATGATTTTGTTGGCACGTGTGCGCTCCCACTCCGAGACTTAGAGCCCATGAAAGTTACAACGCTGTCACTCCCGGTGCGATTTGGCTTACGTCTGGGCATATCCTGCTCTTAATCTTGTATGATCTGTGTTGTGCTCTGAGGTGCTGCAATTTCAGGGCATCCTCGTGCATGCACACATTTGCGCATGCGTCTTGACGCAAGAGTGCGTTGCGTGTGTGTGTGTGCGCGTGTGTGCACGTGCATGTGTGTGAATATGTGCGTGCCCACACGTGCATGTGCGCATATGTAATAGCACCTGCTGCTGCTTGGCAAATTTATGCTCTGGAAAGATTACTGCATGCCAGCCCATGTGTCCTTGGTTTTCATCCTTAACAGGCTGCACTGATTTGTCATATTGCAGGTGTTGGCAGATCTGAGTAAGGATGTGTCACAACGTTCAGCATTCTATGCTGGTGCAACATCATCAAAGGGCAGCAGCAAAGTGGACCCTACTAGACTTCTGGTGCAAGTGCAGTACATTCCTGCAACTATGGCAGACAGTGAGACTATGCACCCAGGAGTCCTCAGCATGAAACTGAAGAAGGTCAATTGTGCCTGAAAATTGATATGGAAGCATGTTCCTTGCAATGGATTGGTCGTGATCAGCAGCTATTGATTCTGTCTGTCTACCCGGACACAGGCACCCTACCTCCTAAACGTTTGCTTGGGAGCTCACGCTAGGCACCTACAGCATCCATACTTGAGAGCAACATTGTTGTGATTTACAACTGTGAGCGGTAACACCTGCCTACTTTCCACTTTAAGGGCAAAACAGCCTTTTCAACAAAACGGCAGGTGACAGTCCCCAGCCTCACAATCCTTCCACTGTACATCCAGCCATACATTATCAATCAGCCAGCACAGAGCGGATGCAAGCCTAAAGTACTGCGGCCAATGGTAAGACACAGTTTCATGCAGTCTAACAAATAATTATTGATCAAGATTCCTAGTTGCTGCATCTTATGTAGTGCGCAGGAAGGCCACATGGCAAGTCCTTTCGCTCCGCTGCATAATATAAGGTGTCATAGTGGAATACATCCACTGGGACTGGGCTGGTCCCTCTCGGCCAGCGCTTCCATTACATTGCACTGTGCATTGTGCTCAGTACCAATAGCTGAATGCCACCTTCCTTCTCCTATTTTGGGAAGCGGGACACATCTGCCCACCTGTAGATAAATTTGCTTTGGCTTAAACTCTTGATGTCGTTTGTTCCCCTTTCTTGGCCAGATTGGCAAGGACGCTGACAGGCTGGACATCGAAATGTTCCCAGTGCCCTTTGACTGTGCGTGGGACATACTGGGAGATCGCCATCAGGTATGTGCTGGAACAGATGGCAAGCATGGGTGTGGCGCGTCCTTGGGGGGTGCCATCTCCCCTGCTTCGATACCAGATGTAAGGAACGCTATAAGAAGGGTCTCAAATGGGCTGGCCGGAAAACGATCCTGTTTAATGAACTGGCCTGACCCCAGTCCAGCCCGAAGCCTGAGCCTGGTGGTTGGTGAGGTAGCTGGAGTTGATCTGGTGATCAAGGAAAGCTTGGTTTCGTTACACGTTCTGTCCGTTGAAGATCAACAACTTCTTGCTCGCTTCGCTTCGTGATCCCGTGCCGCAGGTTGGGTCATCATCTTTCATTTTAGAGCTGCTAACTGCTTCAAAGGGTGGGGAAGTTGTTGCCAGGTAGGACTGTGCCAGGCACAGTGCTGCGACAGTACTTTGAGCCAGCACACATCAGCGTCTAGCCAGGCTTGGGCCTTGCCTGAGGTGCCTTTGCACGTATTGCCATTTATCATTTGGTTGCTTATGTCAAGGAAATTTCCATAAATGAACAAGGAGCATCAAACCTGAAATATATGTAAGAAGTCTTTCCAGCAGCATCTGAGCCTTGCCTCTCCCCTTTTCTAACTTGCACGCAGGGTTGAAGTGACTTTATCAGATATCATGTCAAGAAAGTTCAGCCCAGACCTAGGCCTGCCTGGGACCTCTGGTGGTGGTTACATTTTAAAGGCGCGGAGCCTCAGGCCCATGCCTGGAATTGTAGCGGGCGATGCTGAGTTCCTCCTGGAAATGCAGCTGCTGTGGCATCCTTTGCTTCATCATTCTCCGGAGTTCCCTCCCTCGTCCCCCCAAGGTGGCAGGATGGGTCAGGGGGTGGCGAGGCCTGCTTCTCTCGAGCCAGCAGGGGTTTGGAAAAGCTATGATGAAATTTGACAAATCTGAAACCATTTAAGAAGACAGATTCTTGTATCGAAACCGAAAATGGAACAGACTACCAGGACAGACTACCAGAAATTAGAACATGTCAAAAATTGTGTTGACTTAGAGAAGACTAACAAAAAGAGAGCGAGAAAGAATATCCAAAGAAGTCTACCTTGGGCTGACATGTATTGACGAGATCCTCCCGCTCAAGCATTTGACAGCAAGTAGGTCCACATGGATGCAGAGCCTGCATACTCGTTTTCATGCAAGCATGTCAATAATGTGGACTTGCATTTCATGAGTGGAATCACGCTGGGACCTTGGCTCAAGATCTTGATGAATTATTGGCAAGTGATACATTGGAGGACATACTGGCATAGGGTGAGTGATTTTTCTTACAATTTGAGAAACAATCTCTTATCATTTACTGGCTCTCAACAGAGACGTTTGAGATGGTGAACCAACTTGTTTCGTTCAACCTGCAGCTGCCATGGATGTGCACAAGCATGGATGCGCACGCGCGCACACACACACACACACACACACACACACACACACACACACACACACACACACACACACACACACACACACACACACACAC
>LKMJ01004281.1_pt1 | contig 13400 bp, 15 predicted proteins | sample 643391 | NCBI WGS metagenome assembly LKMJ01 (sample SAMN04112250, study PRJNA286221) | soda lake metagenome | biome: soda lake; feature: Kulunda Steppe; material: water; isolation source: sample PL-Br10 brine of Picturesque Lake | place: Russia: Kulunda steppe | collected 2010-07
CACAAAGAGCTCTTTGGATCCTATTGCTGGTCTTGGGAAGCTAGGAAACATAACTGTGTGGTTTCCAACAACAATGCTGGAAGATAACAGTGGTCATGGGGGAAGCAGTGCAGGTGGAGTGAAAAAATTTAGTGAAAAAATTTGTGTGTGACCGCTAAAAAGTTTTTCACTTCAAAAGTGAAAATTTTTCGCTCAGGAGTGAAAAAAATCGTGTGTGACCGCAAATTTTTTTCACTTCCGAGTGAAAAAAAAGTGAAAAATAGTGAAAATTTTTGTGTGTGACCGCGGCCTTAAGAGGGGTTTTTATAGCGTTCCTTACGCCTCTAGTCGCCCTGATACCAGTTTGGTCACTCCATTGCCCATAAAAAAGCTCAAATCACCAACCACTCCTTATTTGCTTCAGGTGTCACACCCTGGACGGAAGAAAACCCAGCAGAGATGCACGCAGAGTTCACGAGCTTAATGTCAACAGGGAGACACACCTCGTTGAGGTTGACTACTGTGGAGATACATAGCCTGGCCAACAATTAGGTGGAGGCCTCTAGTAAACAACAGGATGTTCTTTGTAACTTACAAGTCGCTTGAAGCGCTTGAAGGCCAAAAAAGTGATTCTTTACGCCATTCTTCTTGGTGTGGGAGATTCTACCTACTCCGAATAGGAGTCCTCACATACTTAAAACCATCTTAAAGAGCTCGGCCTTGATACACAACTTGTGTTTTTGATTCTTTTCAAAACTACCAGCTTTTGAAAAATCCAGTTGCTCTCAAGGTCTTGGTCTGGAGTAGGGGGCGGCTTGTCACCCTCAAGATCCTCGCTAGTACTTCCTTTTCCCTGGCGGAGGAGACTCGCGGTTCTTTGTGCCAATGCGTCTCCTTTACCTTAATTGATGTAAGGAGTGGTTCCACTGCCTGCATAGTTTTTCTTTAATCATAATCATGCCCATCCAAAAAGTAAGGGCAGGTTGCCTACTAGAAGTACTAGGAAGTAGTACTTCAAGGCACACAGAAATAGTTTGCCAAACTATTGCCAAACTATTGCCAAACTTGAAGTGCACTCTCATACATGTAAACAGGAGAAAGCAATGACATGTTTGTCAAAATCTCCAACTCCCAAGGTCAAGATATCGTAAAGGCACTTTTGCAGGCACAATCAGAAATATATACCATCTTGGAAGCCAAGCATCGATAAATAAGCAAAAGAAAAAGGATTGGCTGATAACACAGGCCATGCAAATCATAAACGTTCATTGCTTGCCTACACTATGTCATCCAATTGCATCCAAGTCACAATAAACACCAAGTAGCAAAAGCAACCATGCATTTCTTTAAGGCAGCATCCAGAGTCAGATAAAAAGAAGGCAAACAAGTATCCAGCAGCTTGCGTTGATACAAGCTTACCCTCCTTACCCAGTCAAACATTGCAATCTCCAGCATATATTTCAGACAGACCGCTTTTCTTCTTTGCGCCCCATTTTTAAAGTGGTCCAAACAGTTGCAGATCACTGATCATTAGGGATGGGTAAATAGGGTCTGATCAAAATGCCAAAGAGGCTCTATAGAGGCTGAAATAGGCTTTATAGAGGTTCTACAGAGCCTCGATGAAGGTTTGCCAAACCCTATTTACCCATCCCTACTGATCATACATACAGATAGGGTCTGCACTGTCACAACTTTAAGTGTTGTTGCGCTGTGAAAGGCACAATGCATGGAAGTCCGAACATCCGACCGCCAAGAAACATAGCCTAAGGCATGTCAACACCACAGCAGGAAACGCAAGAATCTTACACGGCACTAACAGCCCTGTCAGCGCTTCAGACCTGCACCCTCTCCGTCAGGGCCTCCTCACATGTGCATTTAATTTTTCACCACCTCTTGCTCACTTAACCGCATCTGATCCAGGATCTTGGCCTGCAGGGAGGGACTGAGGTTATCTGCAGCTAGTGGCGTAATCTCCCACTCGGAAAGCAGGCGGGCACGAACAGTGTCAAAGTCATCCCACTGGAAACCCTGCACAGGCCCTTTATCATACACGACCTGCAAGCAAGGCATGGGGCAATTCAAAGGGCTGCTGCTCCAGACCTTGGAACCAGTCACAAGTGCACAGATGCCTGTGGTCCACATATGTCCCAATCTGCTTCATGAGTACGACAGGATGGCAGGCAAGGAAGGACGCCTTCAGGGACAAGCGGCAAGGCAGGCAGGCAGACATAATGACCTGAGGAGCTTCCTGATCCTCACCCCATGCAGTGAACGCGAGACGAGGCGCGGCCCAGATTTCACTGTATCGCTGAGCCAGCGCTGAACAGCCTGAGGGGGACCCTGGCAGAGCAAACTCACTCACTTTGAGCAAGTTCTCCTCGGGGACCACCTCCCCGGTGTCAGCAGGGAAGACAGTGGGCACCCCGTTCACGCGCTTCACCGCAAGCACGCCCGGCAGGGAGAACTTTGAGGAGTCAGTCACGGGCCGCTTCATGATGTCCTGCTGTGTCCCATCTGTGCACAGGCACAGCCAGGCAGTGTCAGCGATTCATGCTGACAACGGCTCAATCCAGTTGAAGGTGCCCATCATTTTGTTCAAGGCGCGGCAGGCGCTGCAGCAGAAGCGCTGGGCCAACGTGCCCACCATTTTGTTCAAGGCGCGGCAGGCGCGGCAGCAACCAACAGATTTATGTGCCCAGAGCTGGAAGTTCCCCCCGTCAGCCGCTGCTGCTCCTCCCTTGCCTCTGTGATATTGCCCCCCACTCACCGACAATGTTTCAAACCCACAGTGACTGCCATGCCTGCTGCTGCCCTAATTTAGCCCCCAAACTCACCACCGTGAGGGCACCAGACAAGTGACTGCCATGCCTGCTAACACACCTTAAGCAAGCTGTGCTCTCTGAGAAAGAGCACCAAAGGTTCTTCTGCCTGGCCAGCCTTGCATTAGTGTATGTCTTGTTTACTATCCTGGTGTAGCCTTTTAGTAGTGTTTTTCCAGTGGTGTTTTTCATCCTGGTGCAACACTGACTAATCGCCATCTACGGATTTCTCCATGGAAGTCCAAAGAGGAAGGGCGCGGGTGCACATTCGCGTACGTGGAAGAAGTGCTGGTGGTGGGCACTTGCATGCGTGGCTGTTTTTTGCACGCGTAACATGGAGCAGCACGGATGCATCACCGGGGCCAGCAGACAGAAAAGGAGACATTTGCGCCTGAGTTGGCAGTGACCCAGAAAGCAGGCCTTGCACAGTCCTGCAGCCATCAGCTTCGCGTGCCGAGCTCCTGATGAGTGACGCGACGTGAACCAAAGAGGGAGAGGAAAGAGGAGCAAATAGCTCGGGTCCAGTGGCTGCACTCCAGCTCAGCCACCCCGCTGCAAACCCAGAAGATCACAGGGACTGCGTGATGCATGTGTGACACAGGCCACAGGGACTGAGTGATGCATGCGTGACACAGGCCACAGGGACTGAGTGATGCACGTGCACGCGTGATGCACATGCACAGGGACTGCGCGATGCTTACGTGACACAGGCCACAGGGGCTGTACGATGCACGCAATACACGCCGCGCGCGGGCGACGATTGTTGGGAGGGTTGAAGAAGCCGCCTTGCAAAAGTTCCCGCTTGGCAACAGTGCACCTCCCACACAACGCCCGACTGACGCAGAAGCCCCCATGGCCACACTTGTGCACATTCTTACGGTTAAGTGTGATGGAGGGACAGGTTGAGGGACAGGAGGCTCTCTTGCCTGCATTCACCTAAGCCGCATTTGACACGCCTGCGTCAACAAACGGAGGTGCGCACGGCCCAAATGAGGCATGCCCGCGCACCTGCATACACAATGTGGTTGAGCTTGGTGGCAAAGGACATGGTGTCGCGGTTGACCTTCTGCAGCAGCCCGCCACCCATGCCGTACGTCACATTGTCCGCCGCAAAGCCCGCCTGCTCCACGGCACCAGAAATCTGCAGGCGGGGCACATACACGCAGCAACAGCAGCAGCCAGATCCCAGCCTTGTTCCACGGCACCAGAAATCTGCAGACGGGGCACATACACACAGCAACAGCAGCAGCCAGATCCCAGCCTTGTTCCACAGCACCAGAGGCCTGCAGGCGGCACACATGCGCAGAAGCAGCAGCAGCAGCAGCAGCCAGGTCCCAGTCTTGATCCTTTGCACTGCAACAGCAGCAGCAGCAGCAGCAGCAGCCAGGTCCCAGCCTTGATCCTTTGCACTGCAACAGCAGCAGCAGCAGCAGCAGCAGGCGGAAGTGGCTGAAGGACATGCGGCCCTCTCCACAGCAAAATAAGTGCTGAAGGTGATCACAGGCTCCAGGCGCCTGTTGTGTGCATGCACCTCCTCCACATGCAGGGCCTGGATGCCTTCTCATGTAAGACTGCTTATAGTCACTGACTCCAACCGGCACTTGTAGAACGCGTCAAGTGGCTCGCCAGCACGCGCACCTTTTCCATGGCCTGGATATTGATGCCGTCCCCTTGGATTACGCCGCAGCCCTTAATGACCTTGAAACCCCTGCCGTTGACGGTGCAGCCAAACACCTTCTCGGCAGCCTGCAAGGCCTGCAGGGCGCAGGCAAAAGGCGAGGGCAAGGTGCGCAGTGAAAGGTTGCAGTGCTTGAGCAAAAAAGCAAAACGCAGGGCTCAAGTTCGGCTGAGGGGCTGGCTGCACGGCGTGCTTAATCTGGGTGGAAGGGTGTGTGCAAGGCATGCAATGATGCACTCAGGGTGAGGAGGAACGTATGCTAAAGGAACAGAATGATGTGCTCACTGAGTAGGTGCGCGGTACAGGTGCGCGAAGTCATCACTGAGCCACGCAGTCATCACTGAGCCACGTCCGGGCAAAGCATGGGTGGCCGCAGGAGGCAGATGAATTGAAGTGTGTGTGTGTGTGTGTGTGTGCAGTCCTGAGTGGCTGCCGGAGGAGGCAGACAAGGTTCAGTGTGTGTGCCCTTGCAAGTGGTGAGTGGTCAGTATGACAAGTGCGCACTGGCACCCTTGAACAAGCAAACCTGCCGGCCAAGGTGCAGCGCGCCTGTGCCCCGTCTGGGCTGCGGCCAACCCAGCGCCGGGGTTTACACAGTGCACTGGGCTGCGCAGGAAGGCATGCTCGCAAGCACGAGGCAGGAGGAAATGGAGATCACAAGAGTAGACTCTGCCATGGCCCCACCGCAAGCAAGCATCCAGCCGCGAGGGGCGGGCATGCAGAGAACGCAGACACACACACACGGACACACACACGCACACACACACACACACGGACACACACGGACACACACGGACACACACACACACACATACAGACCGCAGGTCACCAGCGGGAATTTGCGGATATGGGGGGGAACACATCAGCTGACCAACCCTTGCACCACAGATGCTGGAGAAGCTGAGGTCGACCCTGCAGCATACTGGGCATCTCGCTTTGGAATCCCGCGCCATGCTTTTGAAGGAGGGGGCATGCCCCAGGGTCATGGGTTAGGTTTAAACCCTAGGGGCACGACGCCGCCGGCAGCTCCCCTCAGCAACCGACCCCCCCACGAGCGCAGCCCCCCTCCCGCAGCCAATCGCAGTTTTCAGGTGCGCACATCCTGCCACGCCCCCCTCCTGCAGCTACGCGCAGTCCAAACAATTGCAGCACACAAAGCACACACACATCTGGCCACCTCCCTCCTGCGACCCTGCGGCTGCCCGCAGGCTTGACCAGGTCCACAGCTCCCGACCACATCACATCACGCCCCTTCCCTCGACAAAGCCCCCGGCACTGTCCCACAAGGCATCAAGTTGATGTCTGCTGGCGAGCATCCAGCCATGAGGCATTGGCATGGCAGAGGCACGTCGGCACCAGCAGCTCCTCCTCCGCTTGGCACGCCTACCATGAGCACAGCCTCCATGGGGTCCCCAGAGTCAGGCCGCAGCACCAGGTAGCCGCCCTTGCCCACTTTCTTGCTGGCAACAGCCGGCAGCACCTCCCTCAGCGCCTGCATGAGGGGCGTAGGGGCGGGCTCATGGGGGCGCACGTCGGGAGTCACAACAGGCGTGCGCGGTAAATGCACAGGGACCGTGTGACTTGACCTGACATGCTGAACGGTCGCAAATCGTGACACAAAATGTACGGGAAGTGTAGACTGTGTGGGAATGCCCGGCGACCGCGTGGGAATGCGCGCGAAATGCCCTTTTGCACACGCATCACACACACCCAAGAGTGCCAAATCTAGGGGTGAGCACATGCTAAATTCTATAAAGCCTCATCGTGCAATGGTTTGGCAAGCACACCCACACCCACACCCACTCCTGCATAATCGTACAAGTGCACCACGCACATCAATGAGCACACCAGCGAGCGCGCACTCACTCTCGCATAGTCGTACGAGTCCATTACACACGCAAAGATGCCGGTCCCAAAATTGTCAATCATGTTCTCTATGGCCGCCTGCTCGCTGGGCCAAGCAGTCATCACGCTGTGCTCTGTGGCAGGGATGCTCTGCGCCACAGGCCGCCCGCCATTCAGCATAAACTGCGACCGGGTGCAGTGGTGCGCACCGGTGCCTTGTTGTGTGCGGGTGCACTTTGGTTGGTTGACTTTGGCTGAGGAATGCTTCATGCAAGTGTGGATCGGTATTTTGGATTGTGCGTACGGGGGCGTGGGTGCGAGTGCTTGAGCAAAGGTCACCTCAATTTGGGCTGGTTTGATTGCGTGAGCAGCCATGCCTGTCTGGGGACGGTGCGGAGGCATGGTGGACATACCAAGGTAAGCATGCAGCATTGGTTACGCGGACCACCTCTTTGTGCTGCTGCTTTCACTTACGGTGACGAGCCTGCTCAAAGGCTTTCCAATTGTTGGGATCTTCAGTTGTGTGCGCTAATTACTCAGCGCTGTGATCATAGTTCATGCTCACGCCTCATGTCAGCTCCCTGCCCAAAAAAGACCATACCCACGAGACCTAAACAGCTGCAGGGCTTGCCCATTGAACGCCCAATGTGCAGCTGCAGGGCTTGCCCATGAACATCTTATGTGCAACCTGGGCAACCTTGCATGTGCGGGCATTATGCGGCATGTGGTATCCCAGCCACATGTGCACCACAAGCAATGCACACAATGTCCAACGTTCAGAGTTCAAGGGCTGAGGGCAATCAAAGGACAGCAAAGACAGCATATGCTTTGCTCAGGTTGCTAGGTTGCCATGGCAGGACCTCCTACTGCAACTTGACTTGTACACATGACATGCGCATCTAGCTACCTGCGCATAGTAGGCGGCGCTCATCGTGTCGGAGCCGTTGAAGGACAACAAGTGCGCGGTGCCCCCAAGGATGCTCTGCTCTACGCTCGTGCAGCCACGGAACCCAAAGTCCTGCCAAAAGCGGGATGGTAGCAGCCTGTCTTCGAAGCAGCATTCATTGATCTGGTGCTGCAACTTTCGGACGGCACAGTGAGCGCCCGCCCCTGAGGCGCCAACCTGGCGCCAAGCGGCACAGCAAGTTCAACAGCCGGCAAAGTCTCACTGTAGGGCCTCTTGCGTGCTCTATTTTTGCAAGCAGTACTATACGCGCTGCGATCTGTGCAGCAGCTTGACGGGCGCTGTTTGGCAATCCGTGAAGCTTTCGTGCCTGAGCGGATGCAAATTTGCTGCACGAAGAAAGGCGCTTGGATGCCCAGCAGCCGTCCAGGGCTTGTGTTGCATGGGCTTGCATTGCACGGGCTTGTGTTGGATTGCAAGCGCGTTCACATTGTGAAGATTGTGCACATCATTGCCACTGCCACTGCACTCCGCAAACCCCCCAATGCCTCACAAGACGCTCCATACAAGTGGCAGCTTGCTGCAAGCAATAAGCTGCCCATAAGCAGTCACTCAGGCAGTTCTGTGCAAACCTGCAGCCGTGATGCGACAAGTGGAGAGGCCTTGCCGAGGTCGCTTGTTCGTGCAAAAGCAGCCTCCACAACATCACGCGCTCGCCTGCTGAGGGTGGCAACGGTCGTGGGGTACCTGCGTAAAAGTGTAAGAATATCATTAACGCCTACACGCTTCAGCAGCAATTCAAAATGAGCGCGGCAGCTGCAGCAAGGAATCCAACATTAAGGGCAGTAATAATGCTTTCATGCAATCAAGGTGAGACCTGGACAATTCAGGTCGAGCAGCAGCATGCCGAAACCTGCAAACATAAATGGTTTATACTTACAATCTGTACTTGTTGATCAGCAGGGTGGGAATCTATAAAACAAAGAATCCAGGTTCTCTGCCATTTACATTGATTGCGTGCGGCCACATCCTGAGCGTTGGAGGGGTTGAATAGCGCCTTGGCCCTAGGTGAAGCCTGTCCCTTGATTGATGTAGGGTGTGAAGAGTTGGCTACACTGCCTATGTAGTTTATTTCTTTCTCTCTTACATGGCCGCATCCTGAGCCCTTTACCAAGGAAGAGCTGAGAGCCTGGCTATGTGTGTCACAAGCTCTCTGACTCTTGTTCATACAGTCAACCTCCATCTCCAGGCAGGCCTGATAGGCTTTTCAGGGCAACCTAGCTCAGCCCTAGCTCACCAGATCATGGTCAGCAGCGTCTCCAGGAAGGTGCACATGGGTGCATAGTCATCTTCGGCAGTGATCTGCGGTCAGAATTGGTGCCCATGTGCCCGAGTCAGAGGTGCGCACAGCGAACTTGCAAGACATCCTCGATGAACCACAAATTGCAAAGTCAGGAGTGCTTCAGAGCCTTCTAATCCTTGTGCGATCCAATCTCACATGTGTGAATCATGTGCGCAGCAAGATCATAGCTTGCCTGCACTCAAATGTTCTAAAACAATTCCTTTCACGGGCAGCCCCGCATCAGCAAGGATCCTCATGCAAAGAATAATATTCAGAATCACATGCACACGCACTCACGCACCAAAACACACATGCATGCGCACACGCACCTGGTATATCGGCACTCGCGCATTGATCACACAACCCTCTGGTATACCCTCCACCTTCACCGGGAAGTAGCCTGCAGTGTGTAATTTAATACATGCTAAGTAGCCTGCAGAGTGCAATTTAATACATGCGCAGTAGCCTTCAGAGTGCAATTCAATTCATACGCAGAAGCCTGCAGAGTGTAATTTAATATATGCAAAGTAGCCTGCAGAGTGTAATTTAATACGTGCGAAGTAGCCTGCAGAGTGCAACTTAATACATGCAAAGTAGCCTGCAGAGTGCAATCTAATTCACGCGAGCTTGAAGACTCAAAGTAATAGCTTGCTTGGTCACAGCATCACAAAAGTCCTTCAATTTTGCAAGATCAGCACAAAAGGGTTGGCTTGAAGACTGGATTTCAGACCCGAGCTGGAAGTGTTGCAGCTCACCGTCGTTCTCTCGAACAAACTTCTCAAATAGCGCCCTGGGAAATGGGAGTGCCGAGTATGTGGGGGCCATGTGCGTTCTGCAGCAAGCATCACAAAAGACCATGACCATTTCATCTGATAGCTCAATTTTGACGTGCACACAACAATGTACATGCCATGTGAATTGTAATGATGTACGTAATAATAATAATCCATGACCGGTAACAGCCTAGGATATTTTTAAGGCTGCGTGCAGTGCATGCCTGGAGCAACTTCTTCAATGCCCTAAGGGGCTTGATCATCTGTTGCCTCTATACCACGTGTGCTTTGGGATACTTTGCAATGCTTTGCATTGGCTTCCGCACATGCGCTCGGTTGCTCAAGACTCCCGCTCATCTGAAGCATATGGCAATGAAGAAGGAAGCATGTAGCCAAACTGTGCCCAGGGCCTGGGATTGCTTGTGCCTAAGAATCCTGAAGTGAGCTTCAGGATTGCTGCATTACCAAAAAGTTGTGTAGTTGTGTTTCAGCTGCTGCATGCTACCAATGAGGAGGAGGAGGAGGAGGAGGAAGAAGAAGAAGAAGAAGAAGAAGAAGAAGAAGAAGAAGAAGAAGAAGAAGAAGAAGAAGAAGAATGAAGAATAAAGGAAGAATACCAGTCCATCTAACACATACACTCCTTCTTCCCTCCTCTTGGTCAAACAGTCTGTGTTGCACATCAGGGTGGCCTGGGAAATGCTTTGTAACTGGGGAAACTGATCCTCTGGATGATTCAACAACGGGAGGGGAAGTTCACAGAGCTTGTGTGTTAATGTGCGGACTTGGAACTATTGAAAGAAACAAATCACTCGTGCGCAAAGAGTTGTGAGTCTCTGCGCACCTGAAAAATGCATCTGCACGCTCTACATCGTCAAGCGTCCAGCGTTTGCTTACATACTGCTCAATGAAGTAGCGCAGCCCGTAGGTTACAATCCTGGTGTCCACTTTGTCCTTTGCATAGCCATTCCTGAACTCCCCATACTGGGCAAACGCACAGTCAGGGAGATTTTCTTCAATGTAAGTTGCGTGGGAAAAGCGAAACATGCAATTCACTTGCAGATGCTTCTGTTCCATGCCTGAAATAATGCTGGGCGGTGATTGTGCGCGAACACAAATGCCTCCACTGCTCAGTTATCAGCTGCAGAAACTTACACAAACCATCTTAGTGGCTTTTGGGTACTGCATGTAATGCGTGGCCTTATAACTGTCCGTCAGAACAGAGATGGGCAGACCTGCAGAATTAGCACGTATTTGTGTGTATGTTCGCAACGTGTATGATGCGTCTGTGTGTTTACATGTGCGTGTGTGTGCGTACATATGTGCGTGCGAGCGAGCGCATGTGCATACTTGTTTGTGCGCATGTATGGATGCGTGTGTGCGTGTGTATTCTGCCGAGTGCGCCTACGCACATTTGCATGCTATCAGTGCTAGGTTTGCAATCAATGGTGCAAGCAGAACACAAGTAAAAAATCAAACCCACCTCCAACACAGCAACCAATGGCCCCTGCCATGGTGAGGTTGAACTGATGATCCGTTGTACAGCTTAATTTGAATGGATGGATGTGCAGGTCACCGCTGAAGCTGAAAATCAAGCTAAGCCTATAATACTAAGCAGGATCCCGTACAAGCTCCCTAGGGGTTTGAGACCCCAAGAAAGGCGAGCAGGGAAAATCTCTTTGAGCTTGTGACTTGCAGCATGTGTTGGATTTTCGAAATATCATTCTTATTATATGAATCGGATCGGAATATCTTCTTGAATCCATGCTGACATAAACCAGAAGAACCCCATTTATCTTGAGATGGACGGGGATGAGCTAGTGCTGAACTTGAACTTTGATGTTCAGGCCCGGAAGGTGTGTTGCCTGTTCTGTGTGAACCACCCCTCCGAGTTGCGTTGGTCAGCCTTCAAGGGTGCCATGCAGACCTCCTTGCAAGTACGTGCAGCAGTTCCTTGATCCCGTCACAACTGTAGCTTATGTTGGCCTGCCTGCAGCCTCACAAGAAGCCTCCTGCTCAGCCGGCAGCGAAAAAGGCACAGCAGCCACCGCCTGATACGCAGAGTGTCAGTGCCGGAGGCCGCCAGGGGCAGTATCATCGGCAGCCGCAGGGCTCGAGCGGCCCAAAAGCTGATCATGATGCCCATCAACATTTCAGCACAAGCAGAACAAAGAGAAAGGTAGCAGCACAGCACAGGCCTCAGGCAAAGCATTCGGACGGGCAGACTGGCCACACCAGCAAGCAGCGGCCCCAAAGCGAAGGTGAGTGATCGGCATCGAGTATGCCCACAAAGCCACATGGACACAAGGACTTCATATGTTCCAACACTCTTGTGCAAGCGTCACTTTGTGTCTCCAAGACACTGGGACACGCTCAGATGAGTGCACCATGGGTAGGGATAGGTAAACAGGGTTTGGCAGACCCTCGTCGAGGCTCTGTAGAGCCTCTTTAGAGCCTCTTTGAGCCTCTATAGAGCCACTTTGGCATTTTAATCAAACCCTATTTACCCATCCCTAATCATGGGCCTTGGTTTTGCGGAACGGTGCTGCCCTTATGAGAACCTATCTCCTTGCCTCATGCATCAGGACATGGAAACAAGGGCAAGAGGGGCCGCGGCTCACAGAATGGGAGCTCCTTGGGCGCTGATGAGGACATGCTCATCGGAGGGGCCGACAGGCAAGGGCAGACACTTCATGCATGATTCCATGCCCTTGCATGGGCATGGGATTGACGTTGGCCAGCCTGTCTCTGTTTCTGCCAGATGACATCAAACATGTTGTGCTGCTACAATGCATGGGACTCGAAGTGTGCGGCCTGTGATGTATGCAGAATGCAAATTTTTTGGCGCATGTAATGCACCATTGTCCTCCTCACGTCCTTGGATCCGCCTGTGCCTCTGGATGGCACGCATGAATCTGCGCCCTGAGCATATATGCAGTGAATGTGTGGTCCCCTGCACGTGCCCCTCCATCTGCTCTTGGAAGGTTTCATTTCAAGTCTGGTGCTTGTACCAGGCTGCGAGCATGCCTGCGCGCAAATCACCTTGCAGACACCAGAAGTGGCATCGGCTGGCTCTGTAACAAAGCGGTTCCATGGCAACATATCTGGGCCGCTCCATTTTTCTGCATGCACACACACGCACACACACACACACATCCACACATCCACGCAAGCATGTGTGCATGCTCACACGCACACACGCATGCATGCATGGTTGCGCACACACGACATGCATGCACAAAAGAAACGCATGGACACCTCTGGCGTGCCCTGGGCACAGTGAGGAGGACGAAGATGTGGCTGCCATGGTGGCTGTGCTGTCAAAGCGTGACGCGCAGCTGGAGGCTGAGCTAGGGACGCGGGGCGGCAAGGCGGGGCCGGCCAGCCAGGTGCGCGTTCATGCAGGCAGCCATGTGTGCATGTGCGCATGTGCATGTGTGCCTGCATGTCTGCGTGAATGTGCGTGCACACAGCAGTGTGTGCATGCGTGCGCTTGTGTCTGTTTGCTTGTGCGTACAGGCGTGTGTGCATGCATTTGTGTGCATGCATGTGCCGGTGCTTGGAGCGCATGCTGACCATTTTGGTTCTTTTCTTGGGATTGGTGAGGTGCTTTAAGGGCCTTGCAAATGCAGCAAGTGGCGTTGTCCTTGCTTTGCTCGTGCCTCCATGGTGGAGCCTTGCACAATAGGGGGCACCAGGGCAGCGGTGGTTTGAGCAGCTGCAGCAGCGCATGCATTCCCCCTTCCGCGCACTGTTGTGTCAGTGCCCTCAATTTGTACACGACAGTGTTACTGCAGCCGCCCTCCAGGTGGTCGACTGGACCTCCCTCAAAGGGACTCGTGCGCGCGCACACACACGCACATGCACGTGGGTCTCACTGTGCATCACCCCAGCCCATGCCAAACATGCGCGCGTGCTCGCAGGATCCCTCTGGAGTGGTGGAGTTTGGCAGTGACGACGAAGACGCTGGGCGCGGGGGGGGGAAGAAGCACAAGTTTGCGCGAGCGGCGGCGGGGGGGGGCGGCGAACAAGGGGACGCGCACGGCGGGCACGGCGGGGGGGG
>LKMJ01004282.1_pt1 | contig 13400 bp, 16 predicted proteins | sample 643391 | NCBI WGS metagenome assembly LKMJ01 (sample SAMN04112250, study PRJNA286221) | soda lake metagenome | biome: soda lake; feature: Kulunda Steppe; material: water; isolation source: sample PL-Br10 brine of Picturesque Lake | place: Russia: Kulunda steppe | collected 2010-07
GAAGTGTTTCAAGTGTGGGTGCTTTAGAGTGTGGGAGATGGGAGCAGCTCACGGTTTGTACAGGAGACAGACAGACTCTGAACAGGACCCTAGAATTTCTGACGGTGTAGCACAGTAATTAACGAAAAATCCCAACCGTCAGACGTCAGCATGAAAATTACCGTAAATTACGCCTTAAAGTTCCAAAATTACGGTGAAAACCGTAAATTACGGTGACGTAACGTAATTTACGCCTGACACCGTTAGGCGTCATCGCCCATCCCTGATTGGATTACACTGTAAATTGTGTAGAGGAAAGTTACGCAGCAGTAAAGTAGATTGTATTTTAGGTGTGTTGCAATTCGAGCACCATGGAACAAGGTCAAGCAATGTCTTACTGCTGTCAAAGAACATGTTAAGGTGATTTGAGGTAGCTGGGAGGCAGTTGGAGGCCCACAAGCCAAGCCTGCCTGCCCAACATCACCCCTCCTTTTTTTGACCCTAAAATGCGGACATGTTGGGGTACAAATGCGTGCATTGTTCGTATCGTATGCCCATTGGTTTGAGTGAATTGATGCATTGTTTGAAAGCAAATTTACCCTGCTTTCTGTGTTCAGCTGGATTCCCACCTTTATGTGCCTCACAAGTAAGCCTGAAGTGGGGTCAATGCACATCAGACTCACCGTAACGTTCATTGTTTACTGCCTAGGTCCGCCACTTCTTCAAGGTTGGGGAGCAAAGGGCCCAAGGCAAGGCCATGGTGCTGTGCCTGGCACAGCAGCTGGCGGACCACGTGCCCCGCATGGCTGTCCTGCTGGAGCCAGTGGCCAAGGAGCACGGCAACGCTGCTACCCTATCCTTAAAGGAGGCATTCACAAAGTGAGGGATGCATGTCATGTGGCAGTGCAGGATGGCCATCTCAGGTGCCAGCCATTGCTCAAGATGAGGCCAAGTGAGTGCATGCCATACCCAATTTGAGTGGGGAGGGCCCTGTTTTTTTAGGGTCATTCGGCATGGCTTACCTAGATGATATGCCTCCCCTGCAAACTCGTGCAGATACCTGCTGGAGCCGCTAACAGCCTTGGATGAGGAGCAACAGCTGCAAGGCCAAGAGCAGCTTGTTGTCATCATGCTGCTTGATGCCCTGGATGAGGCGTCGGACAGCAATGCTGGATTTGAAGCTGTTGCAACTTTCATTGCCCGGGAGTAAGTGTTGCAACTACATCGACCAGCTCGTGATGGGCAAATACACCCCACATTGACTCTCCAATATTCCATCTGTTTAATCAAATAATAAGTGTTGTTGTTTTGACCTCCATATGATGCTTGTGTCAAAGCTTCCATGTTTGTGCCTAGCTCTGATGCCATGTGTTTGTATGCCTCCCTTGATCACGATGGTTTCCAAGTGGTCTTCTAAGACGCTCACGCATGGGATCAGTCACTGCTTGCGCATGGTCAACACATTGCAGATGTGCACACGTCACGCATTCGCATGGTCTTCCAGGTTCATCAAGCTGCCACCCTGGGTGAAGCTGATTGTTACTGGACGACCGCAAGCGGAGGACCCCTTTGCTGCATGGACGCCTGAATGGATTCAGCCCAGTGCTGAAGATAACCTGGCTGACATGCGCAAGCTGCTGGAGTCTCGGCTGCAGCAAGGGGGCTATGTGGCTGCTACTGATGTCCAGGCAGCCATCCAAGTCATGCTGGGCAAGAGCCAAGTGGGTATTCTGTAGCATGCCCCTTCAGGATGTGTTGTACAATGTTGGAATGGGCTACAAGATCCTGCTTTGCCATTTCTGATTGCTGCTCATTCACGCTGCGCATGGTGTGGGCACAGGGCCAATTCATTTGGGCCAAGTACGCGTTTGACGAGCTCAGTGCCAGAGAAGGCCTGTGGACACCAGCAGACATCCAGAAGACGCTGCCCTCGGGGCTGTATGGCGTTTACAGGCTAATCCTCAGCACTCTCCAGGTGCGTGCGTATCAGAGGGCGCCACCCACACGTAGCTGTGACCTGTGGTATCCTCCTGGGCATCTGCCATAACTGCTAGCTGTTTGGCTTGCTGAACAGCTAGTAAGTTTGAAAACTCAGGATGGTATCCTCTAACAACGTGCTTGCCCCATCTCATTTCCCAGGGAGCTCTGCGGGCAGAAAGAGCTGATCTCCTGTTCATCTTACGTGAGAAGCTGCTGCCAGTGCTGGTAGCAGCTTCGGAGCCACTGACTCCTCTACAGCTGGCAGCCATGGCAGGAGCAGAGCTGGGAAAGGTATGTGGGCAGCCGCGTCGGCACCTGTGGGGATGTGAATAAAATGCATCTGCAGCTTAACTGCATTGGCACCTTGGTGAAGAGGAATCTCAGCAATGCAAGGTACTTGCCCTTGTCCTGTCACCTCTCATGAGTATGAGCTGTGGCATTTTCTATCTAGGATGCAAGTAGCTGCCGTTGTGTCTGCCCATGCCAAGCACACGTTGGTCATGTGCAGGTGGAAGAGCTGCTGCGCCTGCTTCCCAACCTGTTCCCCGTGCGCTCAGAAAGCAGCTCTGGCGTCCACAAAGTGTTTCCGTATCACAAGTCGGTACTGGACTGGCTTCAAGATGCCAGAAACGGCTGGGGTGTGGATGTGGGTCTAGGGCACACCATCATCGGCAATGCATGCTTTGGCAGTGTCACATCAGCAGCTGCACTAGCGACGACAGAAGCGTGCAAGAGGAACGGCCGTACAGGGCAGGGCATTGTTGTCAGCAGCAGCAGCAGCAGCAGCGGCAGGGGTAGCGGCGGTGGCAGCGGCAGCAGTGGTGGTGATGTTCTGTTGAGCTATGCACTGCGATATGGTGTGGCCCATTCATGCACAGCCAAGCTCACGACTCGCTTGGAGGAGCTGGTGCTGGATTTTGCCTGCTTTTGGCCGTCTGTGTATGCAGCAGGTAAGAGCAGGCTCAAGCATTGTTATATGCAAGAAAGGTGCAACTTGGGCTTGCAGAGCAAGACTGGAGACGAGCTGTAGGGCGTGCAGCACACGATACGGCATAACCCATGTAGCATCATCAGTACACTTTGGCCTTGTCTTCTTCGTACTTGTCACAGCACAGCAACATGCGCTGTGTACCTTTCAGGGTTTGGTCCAGAGGTGATGAGGGACATTGATACCCTGGGCCCCATCAGCTCCTCACCCGTTGTTAAGGATGTGCTGCGATGGCTGCGCATGGTCAGCAACTACCTGTCCAAGTTTCCTGAGTAAGTCGGTGCAGTTTCATAAGATTAGTATGCAGATATGCAATGTCGTGCTCTAGCCAGAAAACTGTGCTGCAAGTAAGCTTCTCATAGCAGTGCTGATTTATCTGCCAGAACTTGCTGGCAACGTTTTGTCAAATCAGGATGGTTGGAGGCACATGCTTTCCTTTGTACTTGGATGACTTCAGCAATGCAATCGCATACTCAGATTGAGGCAGTTCTCAAGGTAATGATTACTGCAATAGCACAGGGCAATGAGGTGCGCGGCAAGCTTAGGTGTTGCCAGGGTTGGGTCATGATGTCATGCGTTCATTTGCACAGACCAATGCGCGTACGATACGAACAATGCACATATTTATGGGGATCGGCGTAAAGCGCTATATGAGGCAAATCTGTAGCGCTATATAGTGCTATATAGCGATATAGCTAGGGGTCGGCGTCGGCCTATAGTGCTATATATTTTTCAGGATATAACATGCCAAAACGATGCCTTGCTGACTCGCTCGTTTCAGGCTCCCCTTGAGTGACGGGTTGGCCTGAATCGATACTAAGAATCAATTTTAAATAATGTTGTGTACAGGGAAGAAAATTTTGTCTGGCTGGCCGGTCGCCCCAGAGGATTCCAATATCGATGTGTGCCATAACAGTCATGTCTGCTGCTGAAGTGAACAAGCTGGCTGGGCAAGCAGCGCTCAAAGCCTTGACTAGATACGGTAGCTGGAGCTCGAGGCTAAGGGATGGGTGCAAGCAGCGCCATAAGCAGCAAAGTGCAGCTTGGGCATGGCATCACGAGAAGCACAACTTCGATGGTGCAGCTCTCTTCTTCTCTCCCTCACTGGAACAATCATTTGCCTCACTTATCATCAATGTACAAAAGCAAACACAACACACAAGCTACACTGGCATGCCTGCACAAGAGGACACCTGCACGCACCCATGGTACTTCCGCATGCTTTCACACGCTGGTGCGGCTGTACTTGTGCATAAGCACCTGGCCCAAACAAGCTGTGGCACATGTATTCATGCCAGTTATGAATGTGGGTAACCCATCTAAGTAGATAGCTGCCGAAATGGGGGTGCAGGGGTGCAGAGAGGATGGTGTGCATGAAGCACCTGGCCCTTCCAGGTGGTGCTCTAAATAAAGCACAATGTTGGAGCCTTCAAAAACATAAAGTGCGACCAAATGAATATTTTCCTTTCTAACTTCGCAAGAGAGATGCAAACATCATATTCCATCTGACATTCAACTTAGATGAGAAATTTTGGGCTGGCAGGGGGGAATCCGGCATATATAGGCCTGGAATATAGCGCATTATAGCGTTATATTGCTGTATAGCGCTGTATAGCGCTTAAGATTTGTCCACATAGCGCTATACGCCGACCCATAGACATAGCGCTATATTTTGCTATATTTCAGCTGCTATATGTGCCAGAACTCCACCCTGCACTTCGACTTTTGGCATCAAAATTAGGAGGTTCAGCACCCTGTATTATGTCTCCATACAAAAAATGAGAGCGAAACATTAATTATGTTGGGGCTGGGGGCTTCTAGCAACCAGATATTGCGCTGTATCTGGCACTAGGGTTTCGCTCCTATCGTGTGCAGGCACATGCCCTAATACCGCTAGGCACCTCATTCCTCAATTCTCTCAATGCTTACAACAGCTCTGGATATCCCATTGAAATGCTGCCTGAAAAAAAACAATGTTGACAGGCTCGCCCTTCAGATCAGGTGCATCGTGATCTGAAGAGCACAGGGTACGCTTGTGTTCCAGGCACTCCCTAGCTGTCTGCTCTCAAGTGCTGATTGCTGCCCAACGCTGATTGCTCTCTTCTACAGTCTGCTCTTCAAAACCTTCTGCTAGTGCTGGTGCCGGTGCTACTACTGCTTGCCGCATGGCTGCTTGAATGGAGCAGCTTGCGTGGACTCAACTGACACAAGCGCAGGGTACTACAGCTTGATGATGGTGACCTCATAATTGATGACATGAATGGCCAAGAGACAATTGAACTGCATGTGCTGTGCGAGTCCCATTGAGAAGGACTTGACATTCTGCTTCTTGGCCACTAGCCTCCCAACACAGTCTACTTCCTCCTCACCTTGTTCTCGTCCTCCTCATCGGCATGCTTCTTGGGGATTTTGCGAACCCCTGTTGCTTCCAGTGCTTGCTGTATGCAGTCGTGAAGCTGCATCATCCTGGGGTTTGCGGGGCTGAGGTTGGCATGCAACGTTTGCACTCCATCACACAGCCCCTCTCTGGCTAAATCTTCATTGTAAACCTGTCAGACCACTTCCTAAGAGTTCCTGCTGTCCTCCTCATGAAGAGGTCTGCAGGGTAAGCACTGCCCTGGACATGGGGCTGCAAGCCATCCATCCCCAGAATAGCCAATGGCTCGTCCCCATTGAATATGTCTGCCGATTTATTTCTATGAGTATATCCTTAATTCTCGGGGCCAGAGGTGAACATTTGAGCTTCTATTTTGGGGCGCTATATCTTAAAATTTATAGCGCTATAGAGCGCTATGAAACACTCTATGCTATATAGCGCTACTAGCAAACGCCAATCCCTGCATATTTAACGTCAATCCGTCCGCATTTTGGGGTTGTTTTTGAAGGTAGTAGTTTGCGGGGTAGAGAGGGGCCTGTGGGTCCCTAACTGCGCCCCGCAGCCGCCTATAAAACCCCCTTTACATTCTTAAACGTGTATGTATATCTAAATACCAAGAGAAAACGGAAAGGAGTGCAATCATGTCATGATAATTGAGCTGAATGACAGTAAGCACCAGCACCAGTTGGAGTGCAAGTACTGCAAGCATGTCATTGTGGCTGGTGCTTCCCGCACCAAGGTGCGCTTCCTGCACATTAAGTTAACTTGTGGGGTAGCTAAGTGCACAGCAGATGAGGCAGTCAGGCAGCCTGTCCTGGATGAAATGAGGGCCATTGATGCTCAGAACAAAAGCAGCAGCAGCAGCAGCAGCAGCAGCAGCAGCAGCGCTGCGCTCGCTCGACAGAAGTACAGCAGCAGATGAAAGCACCTCCTGAGCACCTGCAATGAAGCAGCGGACGCTTGCAGGGTGCAGGGGAGCGGTGAACCGGCTTGGCTGAGTGCACCCAGGCCCTGGAGCTGGGGGCTTAGGCACCAGCGTGGGAAGTATTCTGCGACGATGAGGAGTGTTAGTGATGCAGAGGACAGTGGCAGCAGCAATGTGGGCAGCAGCAGCAATGAGGAGTAGATCAGGAGTAGAGTCAACTCAGTAGACTGCTGAGAACTTCCTTGTTTCTCTTAATTTGCTTGTGCTTAGCAAAGTTGCCAAGAGAGAGAATGAGCAGGAAAGTCCGGAGGGAAGGGGGTTCCGCATTTGAACCCACCTCGTGACATGGCGTTTTTCAATTCCATTTAGTCCATGTTTCAATGCGTGTTATGCGATAAGATATGTATGACCCAACCCTCATGGGTGTTGCTGTGGCTGCTGCTGCTTTGTTACCTGAGTGGCGCCTGCTGTCCACTAGCATCCTCCTGCGCTTGTATCAGATGTACGCTTTGCTTGTGTACTGCAGAGCTGCCCTGCAGTTGGCGTGCGATGCGCCTTCCAAGACCATCGTCAGCCAGCATGCGAAACAGCTCCCTGTTCAACCATGCGCCCAGCTGCTTACCAAGGAGGAAGACTGGTCTCCCCTGCTCAGCACGCTCACAGGGCATACTGGCTCTGCTAAGTGCGTTGCCATGGTTGGCAACACCATCGTCTCAGGCTCTTTCGATCAGACTGTAAGGTAAGTCATGTAACTGTCAAATCTTGCTTTGAAACAAGGCTTGCATGATGCTCATTGCTCGAGCACACCATCGTGGCATAGCAGCATCATGCACTTCTGCTCAACAGTTCTACCTGGGCCACAGGATGCCCTGAATCGCCACAGTAGGCCTTATAGTACAAGCCAGTGAGGCAGTGATGCTTGCAAAATCTACCGCATGATATATCGTTTTATTTTATAAACGATATATACTAGTAGTGATGGGTAAATACCTTTGTACTCTTTTGATCTTGCAGCTCCTTACCTGCAAAATCGCAAAATGTTTACATTAATTGATTTGTAGGTTTTAAAGGGTTGCGAGGCCATTTTGCTTAAGCCCATGTTTGCGAACTCGAGGCTTTTGCGTCAACAATCATTCCCTGCTTGTCTAGTACACCTAGTCCACACTCCCCCTCTTCCGTTTTTCATCTGAGGTTCCCGAGGATGTCTCTGACTCCAGCTCCTCCAGCTGTTCCCAAGCTCTCTTCCTCCTCGTGCCCCTGCCCCTGCCCCTGCCCCTGCACCCCTTCCAAACCGCTCTGCCATGCTCAGTGCAAAGTCTTTTCCATTCACTCCATGGCTTCAGCTAGGGGAATTGTGGGGCCTGTTCCTGCACATGCACATACCCTTTTCCGCTCACTTCCTACCTCCAGCCAAACCCGCTGCTGCTTGTCCTGTACAGCAGCTTTCTATGCCACTTCTGCTGCTCTGCTTGGGTAGTGCAGGCGCAAGCTCACATGCACCTGATGGCTGGGCAGCCGCATGGGCGGCAGCTATACCCACACCACAGGCTTCTCTTTGACAAATGTTGAAGCAGGCCTCTCCAGCCTTGGTCTACCTGCACGCCTGGGTGGAGCAGGAGGGAGTCTGGCTGCGGTGGTAGCAGTGAGCAACCTCTCACACTCAAGTAACTCTCCGAGCCAAAGTGGGGTCCTGGCGGATGCGATTCTCCTCAGGCTGCCCGTCGCCCTCTGAGCGCTTCCGCTTTGTGCAACCCACATTCAAATATGTCTTTTGCCTGTTTGGGGCGTGGGGGTCTATGGGGGTAGGGTGGGTGGGGCAGTGGCTAAACTACCATACCAAAAAAGTAATTCATTTCACTCCTGGCGGGTTGCATTAGGGCGTTGGAATTTAATTGATGCATTGCAAAATCCCAAGAGCACTTAAAAGTATGGTGTCTTTGAATTTCAATGAGGCTCATTGAGCCTCTGCAGAGCCTTGGCCTACATGGAGAGGGCCTCAGTGGTGCATTGTCGTTAGAAGACTGCTTGTCACAAACACAGTCAGACGCCCTGACACTCTCCATATAGATCTGATGATATTTAGAACATATATTTTCTTGTTGGACCAGCCTTCCTGGAGGCCATACCTGAGTCAGGAGAAACCCAATCAGCTGGTCAGCAGCCCGCCCGCTAATCCCCTTAGCTACCCCACTACGCATCGCTGTTCGGTCTGAAATATCTCTTTTGTTCACGCTGCTTCCTTGTTGTCCTCCTCAAAGAACTTCTGGCAGCTCGCAAGGTTTACCTCTGCACTTTACCGTCTGTTGCAACACGTATCTGAGCTTCCATGGATGCTCCAGAGTGAGTTTGGATTAGAGCTTGCTGTACATCAGACTCCAAGCAGACCAATTACGCTTGCTGGCACTGGCTGTTGAGTGCATGCACAGTAAGGGCACAGCTGCTCCTGCCAAAGATGGGAAGCTCCTCTTTGCCCACAAGCGCCAGAAATTGACATGCTCAATGGTGGGTGGCAAGCTGCCATCATCTTTTGGGGAGAAGCTCTGCGGCCAGCTCACTCCTCAAATCCTTCTTAAAGGGTATCAGCTTTTGCTCTCCTGCATGCATCACACAACACCCTCCTTTTGCGCACAGAGCCCACACAGGCACTAGCCACTAACTAAAGATGCACATACGCACGCCTTTATTTATCCTTTGAAACACAAGTGCCTACACGCAAGATCATACCCACGTGCTCATGTACGCGCACAATGAGCATTCATGCGCGAGCCTCCTTCCTCACCTAAGATCCTCTTGGAAACCAGGCGGCAGTGACGCCTGGCGTTTGAAGCTGATGCCACTGCTGCTGCCTCCTGTCCACCCAGAGCTGCTGCTGTCTGCCGCTGCCTGGTGCTGCTACCCCTGGTGAATCAGACCCTCCCTCACTCCCGAGTGATAACCCTTGCACACTGTCCTTTTCAGAGGCGTCTTGCAAGTATCAGAGGAGTTGGATGGGCTGATGGGCTGAGCAGCTGCCTGTATAGTTTGCACAGTCTCTTGCAAAGGATGGGGTCTGCATCTGACTCTGACAAGCACCACGCTCATGCTTTGCTACCACCAAAAGTACCCTATGGCCTTACTTTTCACTCTTTTGAAGACGGTATCTGCCATCGCTTCATCCTGCCCAGCTGATTTTTGAAAGCCTAGGCATTCGCCCCCCGGATCTGCCATGGTTGCATCCCCTCAGCGTCATCGCAATCAATGGTATGGCATGATGTATAGCAAGATAATATAAGATATGATAATAATGGAAATAGTATTTTAGTAAGAAATGATGATAAAAGAGATAATGAGAAATGATGATAGTCCTAATACATTTTCAAGCCGTGGGCAAAGCACTGCGGCGGCTGCAGGCATACGCCACCTTCCCACGTATCTCGCGTTTACTCTAGATAGCGTTGCGTCTGACGCCGTGGGATTTTCACTGAAACGAATGCTGATATTTTTGACGCCCTCCATAAGAGTTACGGGACCTGGGGCTCCGCAAGACGGCAGATGGATATTCCATGGATCATAGACCGGCCTCTTGAAAGTCCGCTTGAGACTATGTCACAAGTATAACATTTAAGTTTCTAGCATTCGTGTGTTTCCTCGGAATGCACTGAGATACAATCGCGAAGCTACCAGTCAAAGCTTCAGCATGGAACCTTTGCTGATTGGAACGCAACGGTATTTTCCTTAATCCGCGGATCCCGGAAAGCGCTAAACTACAATTGCACAGCTTTCAGCCAGTCCAAGGCTCACCACTGAATCTACGTTACACTTGATATTTTGAGCTTAGATCCTCAACTTAGCCTTCCAGTCCTTCCTGACGTAACATCGTCCCATTCGCCAAAAAATGCACTTCGTGTGCTGGATCTGCGGCAACAACAATGTGCCGCTAGACCCCAATAATGAATGTCCCCATTTCCGGGAAAGGGATTCCAAAATTGCTTGCATACTGCTTGCGCACACATGCACCTGCAGCTGCTTTGGACAGCTGTCCTTGACGCATGCGCGGCTTGGCACCTGCAGCTTGGCACTGATGCTGATAAGACTGATGCCAATGAATAAATAACAATTTCACACAAGTTTTATCAGATTCATCCGAATAGTCTGAGTGAGTTAAGCATTGGTCCAGTGACTCTACTGGAGCCAACTTCACCAAACAACGGATCATAAGCCCACGGTTGTAGGGCTAGAGAAAAAGGATGTAAGCAAGGATGTGGCGAGCTTGGCCCACAGGCATCAAGGCTGAAGAAGAAAGGGTGTGGTGCAGGGGTGAGGTTACTGGGTCAAATGTTGGATGTGTGTAGCAAGATGGGCAGCACAGAGTTGGTGTGCATGGTAGTTGTGCGCATGGCGGTGGTGAGAATGGTAAATACAAGCACTCATCAGCAGCTCCGTGGGCCAGGGGGCAGGGAGTCTAAGGAAGAAAGCAGAAAGAATGGAGGCAGCCAAAGTACCGTCTCACAAGCAACAACTGCCAGGCGGATTTGGTACACAATGCAGCAGGCAACTTCAAATATTTTTAGCACTGGCTGGGGTAGAGTGCAAATATTTAGGGGTCAGTGTATAGTGCTGTATGGACAACTCTATAGCGCTGTATATAGGGGTTGGCGTTGGCCTAAAGCGCTAAAAAATTTTCAGGATATAACATGCCAAAACGGTGCCCTGCTGATTTGCTCGATTTAGGCGCCCTTCAAGTGACTGGTTGGCCTGAATCGATTCCATGAATCAGATAAGATTAATGTTGTATGTGGTGAAAAATCTTCGTCTGGCCGGGTTGCCCCAGACACTTGCTATGTGTGCCAACTTAGATGTGTCTGCTGCTCTGGTGAACAAGTTGGGCAAGCAGCGCACGAAGCCTTGACCAGATTCAGTAGCTGGAGCTCAAGGCTAAGAAATGGGTGCGAACAGCGCCAGGAGCAGCCAAATGCAGCTTGGGCATGGCATTATGAGTGGCGCAACTTTGCTGGCGCACACCGACCTTGCCCTTACTCCTTCTGCCCCGCCCTCCCTTGGCCCGGGGGTAGAAGATGGGAGGAGTGTAGGCAGGGGGCTGGACACATGCTGTGACTCGTGCATGCACTGTTTGCACTTGCATGGATGCTCACACCCATCACGCGTCAGCTACGCAGCGTTGCTGCAGCGCTGGCAACCCAAAAGGAGCAAGCAGTATGCAATGACATTGCATATTAAGGGTCCCAAGCACTGATACAGCATCAAGCAAGGCTGGTGTTGTAGGGAGGGTGCAAAGCGTCACAAGAGCGTTGTCTTGCAAGCTTGCATGGATATTGGCCTTGACCTTCGTGCTGCACAAACTCAACTGCATGCCCCCTTTTGCTGCGATGGCATTATCGCAACAATTGCTTATCATCAATGCACAGTAGCAAATACAAAACACAAGCTACACTGGCATGCCTGCACACGAGGACACCTGCACGCACCCGTGGAATTTCCGCATGCTTTCACGCGTTGGTGCGGCTGTGCCACAAGCCCTGGGCCCAAACAAGCTGTGGCACATATTATCATGACAGTATGAGTGTGGGTAACCCATCCAAGTAGATAGCTGCCAAAATGGGGGTGCAGGGGTGCAGAGAGGATGGTGTACTTGAGGCACCTGGCCCTTACTTGTAGCCCAGGTGCACATAATATAGCGTAGCATATTTAGGAGCCTACAACGCCATAAAATGCGCCTACATGAACAATTTCCAACTTTGCAAGAGGGGGGCATTCTTTATATATCATCAGACATTAAAGTATGATGACGATATTCAGACTGGCAGGAAAGATCTGGCGTATATAGCGCTGTGATCATCTCAGTTGCAACCATCTTCAAAGACTGGTTGCAAGCCTACTACCACCTTCATTATTTCAAGCAAAAAATTAAAGCTAGAGCAGCCTTGTCATATTAAGACACAGCCCATTGAGTCGGCAAATGCAGAGGTATAGTTTCTAGGCCGTTTCACGTACACCGTACCGCGTGCAAAAAATTGTCATACTCGCACCTGTTCTCGTACCCATCCTCGTACTCCCATTACGTGAAACTATGATAGCAGATCAGATAATGCTCCTTCCCATGTCCCACATTTAAACTATCACTATTACACAGTTGAAGAAGATGGGTTAATACAGTCCTATCTACCATTCTGCTAGCCTCAAGAGGCTGATGATGAGGTCATTGATTGATTTGATCAAATCAAGCTTCTGTCTTAAACAGCCTGCTTTACATAAATTTCCTTCTCAAGACACCTGGCCAAACATGTGCACACTGCGTCTTCTCCTGCCCTTTGCCCTCGTTGAATTGCTGGATCTTCGATAATAATATTTTTTTAAACAATTTTCCTATTACCTCTCCTTTGAGGGTTCCCTCGGTTGAAATGCGGTTGAAGCAGCTGAATCAAAAAATTGGTTGAAGTGTGATTTTAAAAATTACCAGCCGCATTTTGACTGCTTCAACCGCCTTTCAACCGAGCCAGAACATTTAAACCTATAGCCCATATAGCGCAATATTATGTTATATTGCTATATAGCGCTACATAGCGCTAAAGATTTGTCCATATAGCACTATAATGCGACCCCTACCTATAAACCCAAAACAGAGGGCCAATCACTGGGCTTGGGCTGGATTTGACAGAGGAACTATCACATCAGAGCCTCATGCAGCGTGTGATGCTGATGGGCCACACATAGAGTTGTACGCTGTAAACCCATAGATATGCGTCAAGCCAACTTGCGCTCGACATGAAGGGCATCACACTTGACGGCACAGGTGTTCTTGTCTTCAATCCCTCCCGCCACCAGTACATGCACAGCGCATCCCAAGTGCCATGTTTGCATGTGCCGCGCTGTTCTTGCGCTCTTCTTTGCTGTAGCCCTGTGATTTCTTGGTGTCCCACATTCTTCCTGAGTCATCAGCCTAGGGTGCGCTTTCTGCTTAAAGTTGGATCAATTAAAAGCAGCACTCTGGTTGTGGGAGTGCCCAGAGGGTGGCCCGCTTCTTGCTGCCTACATTTTGGGCTATGTACATGGCGTTGCTCTGCGCCCGTTTGATGGTCTTGCTTTGTGACAAGTCCACTGCCCCGCCTGTCTGGGTGTTTGTATGAATCTTGCAGGGTCTGGGACCTGGCCAC
>LKMJ01004283.1_pt1 | contig 13400 bp, 23 predicted proteins | sample 643391 | NCBI WGS metagenome assembly LKMJ01 (sample SAMN04112250, study PRJNA286221) | soda lake metagenome | biome: soda lake; feature: Kulunda Steppe; material: water; isolation source: sample PL-Br10 brine of Picturesque Lake | place: Russia: Kulunda steppe | collected 2010-07
GCCGTCGGGTCCGCCGCTGCCGCAGCATCCGCCAGCTCCTCAACCGCCGCAGCCTCAGCCTCCTCCGCCATGGCACGCTGCCGGGCCGCTGTGGTCGCGTGCGCGTGTGCGAGGCGGCGCGCGGCGTGGGCGATGGCCCCAAAGAGCAGGCGCTGCTGAGCGATGGCCTCCTCCGGCAGTGCACCTGCGGCGGCGCGCATGCGGTGCAAGGCTGAAGGGTGAGCATAGGTTTGGAAGGCCCGGCCGGTGCAGGGGTGGCCGCAGTGGATGCAGTGGCTGCAGCACATGGTTGAGCAAGCAGACGGCCGGTTGACGGCCTGCACAGAGGCCTCCAGTGGCATGAGGCATGGAGTGCATACGGCTTGAACGCACTGCCAGCATGGATCTGGCGCACGCGCGCGCACTTGCCGGCACGGATCTGACACAAGCACGCATACCTGCCAGCACTCGCCCAAACAGCCGCAGGATTGGGCTGGACCCGGAATACTGATGCACGGCGTAATACAGCCCGTAAGCAGTCTTGACCACCTGTGCAGGCGCGATCCAGGATGCCGTGAGGATGCCGTGGGGATGCCGTGAGGATGCCGTGAGGATGCCGTGAGGATGCAGTGAGGATGCCGTGAGGATGCCGTGAGGATGCCGTGAGGATGCAGTGAGGATGCAGTGAGGAAAGGACATCCCCGACTGAGAGCTGGCAGCCTGAACCTTGCTACGCCTCGAGCTCTTGAATCAAGAGGTCAACGGCTTGAACAAGGAGTGGCCTTGGCACAGCAACGCCACCTCCGTACGGCCATCCACAGTGCATTAAACAAACCTCATGAGAGCCATGCCATGGCTGCAGCACGACAGAGCCGCCACAGCAATGTCGCGATTGGACAAGACCCCCTTCAGCAGGGCCTTTGTTGCGGACAGGCTGCCGCTGAATGGCCAAAAGCAGCACAAGCTCACCTCCTCATGGCCGCACAAACCGACCTCTACATGGTGACGCCAGCTTGTCTAGACATGGTCTTACTAAGTCGACATTGTGACACAGACAATAAGGTGAAGCACGCTCACCTCGACATGGTCTGCCTGCGCGGGCTGGAATGATTCCCTGGCCTCCTTTGCCATTGAGCCCTTCGGTATTATGGACGAGCTTTTGCCCAGGGCCCGAGTCCCCTTGGGTTGCTGCATCAGCGACGCACCTGCTAGTGCCTCGCACACACGCAAGCCACTGCATCAGCTGCGCATCTGTATTTGGACACCACATAGGCTGCTGCACCAGAAATGTGCCAGGAAGTACATCTGCCTCAGATGCATGCCTGCTGCCGCAGCAGTGGCACATAACTGCTATTGCTTGCATTGCCACACATTAGGGGGCATGCTTTCAGGGAGACAGCTTGGTCAGGGCCCGCCCCCTTGCTGCAAGCAGACAGCTGCAGCAAGGCCTGCGTTGCTGTTGCAGGCAGTCAATGATGATGGCGCGGGGACATCGTGCTCCCATGCAGAGCCGATACAAAAAAACCAATATCTTTCATGTGTATTGACATGCATCGCTGTCTTGCTGACCGATTTGGCCAGGTCCTCTGTTTGCCTGCTCCAAGCCTGCTCCAACCACCAGGACGTCATAACAGCTCAGCCCTCCTTAGCCCCCAATTTCAGACCGAACATATGATGTTCATCCTCACCCAGATGCAGCCCAAGGTGCAGTTGCACACCAGAATGCTTACACCCACTAGACCCAGCGCATTGCCACCTGATCGGGCGCTCACCCATCCACCAATTCCAGCGCATTCCTTCAAGATCAGACGCACACCCGCCCGCTGATTCCAGCGCATTCCCTCCTGATCAGGCGCACACCGGCCCACCAATTCCAGCGGATTCCCACCAGATCAAGTGCGCACCCACCCACTCCAGAGCTGCGCCCTGAGGCACGCGTTGCAGCAGCAGCCAAGGGTCCGGTGCCCAGCTGAGCGGCGGGTGTGGAGGGGCTGGGGGGCGGCCGCTGTATGCTGCTAGTGCGTGAGAGGGAGCTGGAGCGTGGCAGGGCCTGGTCTTTGCCGGGGGCACCGAGCTTTGTGCATTGAGTGGACAAGTAGGTGTACAGGAAGGCCTGCAAGTGCTCCGCCACGTGGTGCGCGTCGTGCACGCGCTTGGCCTGCAGGCACTCAACAAAGGAGCGCAGGCGCACAGCGGGGGTGTGGCATGGGCGCGGACTGCGGCACGGCTGAGTTGGTGCAGACGAGGGGGAGGGCGGGCACGCTGCTTGAGCGGCCCTCCCTCACACCGTCAAATGCACTGCAGCTGGAGCATTCAGGCGAGCGTGCTGATTTGTCTGCATCTATGGGAACCAACATGTCATAGGGGTCCGTCCACCTCTGCATCTGCTGTTTGGCATGTCATAGGTTATGTAATAGGGGTCTACCGCATAGGGGTCATTGGGGTTTACCCCTACATCTGCTGTTTGACATGCCATAGGGGTCCGCCCCTGCATCTGCTGTTTGGCCACAGAACTGCCTAGCACACCGTCCAACACCTCCACCTCCACCTCCACCTCCGCTCCCAAAACCCACACCCATGCCCACTCCCTCCTGCAGCCCCAGGCCCAGGCGTAGGGCACGTGCGCCTCAAGCAGCTCACATGCAACGCAGCGGCGAGCAACAGAGCCCACGCTGGGGGCGTGCGAGCTGCCAAGCCAACACAAGCCTGCAACAGAGGGCGCGGTTTGCTTCTGCCCTGCATGCACGCGCCTGGGTGCGCAGGCTGCACTGCACATGCAAGCCATGCCACGCACAGAAGGAACAAGCACAGGGTCTTCTGGCCTGTCTGTCATTTTTGCGCAAACACCCAGGGGGCCCTCTTGTGGAGTTGTGGAGGTGTGTTCGCAATCCCAGGATCTCGATTGCCAATTCCAGCGTTGCATGCTAATTTGTTTTGGGGAACGCTGGCCTCGCGCCTCACCCCCCAATCACACACACCTCCAGGACCTCCATTGCCAGCACCTCTGCGTCCTGCTGCCCCAGCATAGGCACCTCCAGCAGCTCTCCCCCAGTCCACCGCAGGCAGCGCGGCACATTGGGCCCCAGCCCAAGCGCCTCTATCTGCACCACAGTGGGGGCGGCGCTGGGCGCCTCCGTGATGAAGTCTGCGTGTGCAGGCGCGCGCGTGTGTAGGCATGTGCGCAGGTTTGAGCGCGAGCGCGCGTGCGTGCATGTGTGTGCCTGTTTGTTTGTTTCTCTGTGTTGGCTAAGCCTGCTCAGGCATGCGCCCGCATGAACCAGAGCCCAAGAGGACTGCAGCCACATGAGGAGGGGCTCTAGGACAGACTCGGGCCCACATGCTGGTGTTGGGTCCTGCGGGATTGAAATGGCGGCACAGCCCCGGGGCGTGCCAGACACGGAGCACAGAGCAGAGGCTGGTCTGCTTGGGTCTGTGGCATCGTGTGTTTGTGCGCTGAAGGACAGGCAAGCTGGGAGCACATGCCCTTCTGCACGCCGGTGCTCGCCACTTTGCAACGCGCTTGCTGTGAACAGGGGCACCGCGCAGTTGATGCGCTGGGGAGTGCCAGTGGTGGTGGTGCCTAGGGGTTGGGGGAGAAGGCACATGCCTTGAATGTCCGACGCAGCCGACCAGATTCACGCTGCAGGTACTTTGGCCAAGGGGTCTCTGCATTGAGCAGCCATGGCAGCATACGCAGCGGCACAGGGACGGCTGCAAGACGCATGCGGTGTGCAACTCCACTGCGCCGCTCATGGGTGCAAGCGCACAGTCGGGTGTGGCCTCAACTCTGCGTGCACCCCCCACTTACAAGCAGATGCGTCTGTGGTCACTGCCAGCTTGAATTCTCTGGGCATGGGTTCCGGGAGGCTGAGCGCCTGCACCAGCTTGGCGTGCTCTGATGCGCTGTGAAGCTCTTCCGCCTGGGAGGCCAGCTTCTGGGCAGCTGCCAGCACAAGTGCCTGCAGACGGGGAGCAGGCAGCGGTGTCTGCCCACTTCGCACTCCGCAATGCGAGTTTTGCACTGCAGAGTGCTTACCCAGGCCATAAGGCTGCACCCACTGGGTGAGCCTGCTCCCACAAAATGTAGGCACAATACTCTCCATCCAAGCAGAGTGCCTGGTGAGGGGCAAGCATGTACAGGCATAGGCTTGTAAATCAGACTGAGTGCAAGATGGAAACATGAGCCCACAAAAGTGGAATGACAGCGGGCAGCCCTGCGCAGCAGCTCAGCCTTTACCCAGGTGCACAAGAGCATGCATGCTCGCACGTGCTCCATGTAAACAATGTGGCACCTGTATCAATTTGCACACACCTGCACACGTGTGCACACACCATCATCTGTGCATGCGTGCATGCATGCGCAAACATGCTCACAGACCTGTGTGCGCTTTCCTTCACTCTCCACGACCCCAAATGCATGTAGCGCACGCCAAGAGGGCCGGGGTGTCATCGACCCCAAAGTCTCTGCCTGCGTCCTCAGCTTGTCCTCGGCTTTATGCAGCTTGGACTTGCAGGAGGACAGCTCCTGCTTCAAATTTTTTATCTGCGCAGCAATGCATTGTTGCATGTCAGCAATTTAAGGCAGCCCCAGACACAGCTATCAGATATTCACTTCATATGTGCGCATTCACCCTATTCCTATCCACACACATCGGTAGTTTGCCTCATGCATGAAGAATTGGAATTGCCAAAGGGCCATCCAGGCGACAAAGCTAGTGTTCGCCCTTGTGCATGCTTCTCATGACCAATCCAAACCATATGGAAGCAGAAATCACAGAGAGAGAAGGACAGCCTCTTTCCCTGCAAAGATGTGCAGCAGACTGGCACGTGTGTTGGCAAAGTGTGTGCAGATTGGCGCTGTCAAGTACGAGCAAAAGCAGCCCAGGCCACACCCTGCATCTCTGAAGGGCGTCAAGACCGCTGAGACCAAGCTGGATGACCAAGGGCACACACACTCACACTAGACAAAGCTCGTGTCAAGAAAAAGCCCCCTTGGGAGCAGGCTATGCAGGCCACAAGCTCATGAGCTGGGCGCACTAGCGCTAGGACTTCTACGATTGGCTTGTCCCCACAAACAAGGGCCCCATGCAACGCGCAAGCTGCAGGAAGATACAGCCTGGACTTTTTTACAATCATCAAACTTACTTATGGGAGACCCTGCTCCCACACCTGACAAAACAATCACCACATTTCTTGCTGCACTCGCGCACGGCTGCTGTAGGTCAGCATGTTCATTGGAGCAGGGTAGCATACAGACATGCCCAGCCAATGCACTCTTCAACTCAAAGTTTTGGGGTGCTCCCAAGTGTCGAATATTAGCGCACCTTGGTGTGCACCCAAGGAGGGAATGGGTGCGCACCAGTGAGCAATCAGGTGGGGAGTGTATGCACACCTTGGTGTGCAGTTCCTCAACTTCATCAGGAGGTACCCATCCAACCAGCGAGTGCTGCGCCTCATGCGCAGCCTTCTCTGCCTGCTGCACCAGGCCGTTCAAGATGCGCATGTGCTGCTGCAGGGCGGAGATGTTGTGTTCCGATTGAGCCTGCAGGCAATCCAGCACCGCACATGTCAAGGAGCTCAGATTTCTTGTTGCTGCAGTTGTATAAGGCACGCGGACGCTCTTCTACACAAGGGCATGCACTCGTGAAGAAAGCACAGCTGCCGACTTGCATGCATGCTGGAATGAGCGCGGGCACCTGACAACAACATCGTCAGAACACGCCACCTCTTATCCTTCAATCCAAGCAACACAGTCAACTTGTCGGGCAGCAGGCACAGCCCACGCGTGCACACAATTGCTCTCCTTTAACTGTATGCTCACTCCCGAACTCCTGTTTAACATCCCCCCCCCGGGGCATGCCCACCTTAGTCTGCCTGTGCGCCTCCTTCTCTGCATCCAGGTCGTCCTTCATCTTCAGCCACTCCTTGCGCGCCCGCTTCAGCTCCTCCCGCCCCGTCTTTGCCTCCAGCCGCGCGCTCTCCTCGCTCTTGCTTAAGTGCTCCACGCGGCCCCTGAGCTGCAGCAGCTCCTGCTGCGTGGAGGCGATGGCGCGCTTGTACACATCAACCTGGTCCTCAATGCGGCCAATCAAGTCCTGCAGGTGCAGGCAGGTGAGGGCTGTGGGTGCAGGTGCAGGTGCAGGTGAAGGCTGCGGGTGCAGGTGCAGGTGCAGGCGGGGGAGGTGCTGGTGAAGGTGCAGGCGGGGCAGGGCTAGGGTGAAGGCGGGGGGAGGCGCAGGGTAAGGCAGGGTGAGTACAGGAGCAGGCAGAGGAGGGCTGTGGGTGCAGGTGCAAGTGCAATCAGGGGGGAGTATGTGCAGGTGCAAGCAAGGGAGGTGCAGATGCAGGCCCAGATGCAGGCAGGGAGGGCGCGTGGTGCAGGAGCACTCAGCTGCACTGCAAACCACCCAAGGACCACCCAAGGGCCGAGCACCGCAAGCTACCCAGTGGCCAAGGGCAAGCTGCAGGCCAGGGTGACACCTTAAGGATGTGTGTGTGTGCGCGCGCGCGCGCGCGCGTGTGTGTGTGTGTGTGTGTGTGTGTGTGTGTGTGCGCGCGGGTGCGTGTGTGCGCTTGTGCACCCATCCAAGTGCTTGCCGACGTGTTCAAGCTTGTGCTATACGTCTTAGAGCAAGGTGACCCAGGGAGGACCATCCACAACAGGCCTGGCTCAAACTCAGCGGCAGGCACTGCACCTGCTGCTGGTCCAGCATTTCCTGAAACCGCTTGCGCTCCTCAAGCATCATCTCCTTCTCCGCCTCCAGGCGCTCAGCTACTTTGAACCATGGTATCTGGTCAAACACCAGCAGGCCGCGGTCGCTGGCATACAGGGGGCTGTAAATGCTCTGGACCTGCAAAGGAGTTTTCAATGTAATTTGCGAACCTGGACTGATAGAAGTGCTTGTGATTGCATTGAATCTGCAACAGGGTCTTAGTTGCAGTGCCAAGTGAGGAATAACTGAGGAAATTCTGATGCAGCTTCCAGCAGGTGCTGGAAGTGTTCAGGACCAACAAAAGGGTTTTCAATTCAGTTTGCAGCCTCGACTGAGGGAGGTGCTGCTACCTGGGAGGCTGGAATGGACGGCCTCTGTGCGCTGGGAATCTGGTCAGAAGGCAGCAGGGCAAAGCTACTGTTCAGAGCACTGAAAGCTTTTACAGACGTGAGTGCAAACAGACATGCACCGTGCACGAGGCAGCCATGTCTCAGCGTCCTGTGTTGTAAAAGGAGAGGAGGGTGCGGCTCTTCATACGCAAAAGTGCTGCTTGCACCTCCTCTATGAGAAACTTTTTCCAAACACAGCACCTTTGTATTCAACACAGGACACCAGCTCTACTCACCAGCGCTTCCCACCTGGGACCATCAGTGGGATAAATAGGGTCCGATCAACATGCCAAAGAGACTCTATACAGGCTCAAATAGGCTCCTAAGAGGCTCAACAGAGCCTCTTAGAGGATCTGTCAAACCCTTTTGACCCATTCCTTCTCACCGGCACTACTCACCTTGCACTTGCCAGCTCTTCATGTTAATACAGCCGTTTTTCTATATAGCATGCAACACACAGGACTCACCAGCTCATCTCTTATGGTCTTTAGGGCAGATCCAAAGGGGCCGCACAGGTCTGCAAATTCGCCGAGGAGCTGCAAGGGGAGCCAGGTATACAAATGAGGTTCAGCGATGTGCTTGGTAAAGGAAGACGGTATACATAGAGCAGCAGGCTCAGTGCTGTGCTTGGGATAATATTTCCCAGAAAAGCGGGCGTCAGCGCAAATCATGTCCCCAGAGAGCCACAGCACTCCCAGCCGTCAAGCAAATTGGCACAAGCCGGCGGTGTTGCAGTGCCAGCAGCAGAAACTTCACAGCGGAAGGCCCAAAGGCAGCCAGACTGCACCACCCAAAACTTCCAATCTTGGCAATAGAAGTGTCTGGAGGCCCTGATAGCCCAGGCTTGCCCAAATGCTTGCAGCTTCAGAGACCTTACCCCTTTGCAATACCCCAACGAACTCCTTACCTGAGAGCACACTGCGGTCTTCAGCTTGTTTGGCTTCCCTTCTCCACTGCTCGTGTAGGCATCTGGGCACAGCCGCGCACATCTCTCCAGAGCCTCTGCAAGTTTGACTTCGGCATGCAGCGCCAGGCTCTTGTACTTCTCGGAGCAGGTCACCTCGGCTGTTATGTCCCTGCCCTGGGCTTCCCAGTCCTTCACCTCTGCAGACCCGCCATAGAAGTCAAGGCCCGTGCTAGTATCTTTCAGGGGCCTGCAAAGCAATTTTGCACATGCGCGCGCATGCTGTGTGCGTATGTGTGTGCGCGCACGCAAGCGCATGGATGCATGCGCTTATATGCGTGCGTCTGTGTTCTTGTATGCATGTGCGTGTGCGGAAGCATGTGGATATGGATGGATGGGATGTACGGCAAAAATTCAAGCAGAATTAGTGAGCATAAAGACATGGTATGCTTTCGCTTTTTTGAGTGCTGGTTACACCTGCATCCCAGGTTCAATTGGTCATGACTGGTTCACGCTCCTTTTTACTTCTCGCAACACATTGCTAGAAATACAGCAAGATCTACAATTGCTGTCAGGTCAAGAGCTCTCATTGCCGCTGGCTCTACTCAAAACAGCTTGGTTGACTGCTGGCTTGAATGCAGCCATGCTGTCTCGTCTCCAATTGTCTATGCAACTTAGTGTCATTGCACTGGATGCTGATTTTGAGTCTTTTTTGCTCACCAGGCTGGGGAAAGGTAGGAACCATGACCATTCTTTGTAGGTGTAGACGTGCCATGTGCCTTGCCGCTGTCCGCTCCATTGCTGCCATTGTTTGGACCTGTGAGATGCGGCTGCAGAATGGGCAGCTTGAACATGTGGTAAAGCTGCCCTCACGTAGGCATGTCAACAACAGCTTGACTCAAAGCTAGCTCAAAGTTTTATAGCGCAGGAAATCATCACACGCATGCCCATCCGTGAATGACACAATATTTAAAAATATAACTACATAATGTGCTTCTTATTTGAAAGTGCCTTTGGACATCGAGCTTCACAATGCTGTTTAGTTTGAAATATTAATTCAGAATGTGTTCGTGACGGCATGGGCGTTAAGCCCTGCTCAGAATTGTCATGGAACAGGAAAAACCACAGGAGCTAGATAACAGGGCTGGCCGTCCCCTAACACCCCCTCCCGTGTTTACCAGCCCTCTGCATAAGAGCCTTTATCTTGCTCCAAAGAAACCCCTCTCCAAGACCATCCCACATGCGAAGCAGCAACATAGATTTGCCATGGGTGGAGCAGGAGGAGGTAGAGAAGGAGGGAGGAGCCCAGGAGCTGGAGGGGGTATTGGAGCGGTAGGTAGTATTCATAAAGGTTTTTGGACTTAGATGCTGTTCCTAGCTGTGTGACCACATGCAAGCATGCCTGCTCCACCTTCCTAACCTGCAGGTCCACCGATCCTTACCCCAGCTGGAAAAGTCATACCTTGCCCAAAAGACAGAACAGCTGCGGGCGTCACTCCAGGCAAGGCGCAGCTTCAGCACCGGGACATTCTTTTCCAAGCTTTGAACGGCAGCATGCAGATGTTTTTGCCGTGTCACCTTACCTCATGTGTCGCTCTAAGATTATCCCAGCTGCAACAAACAATCCGCTTGGTGCACATATAGGGTCCAATCATGAAGCATACGAAGGCGCCCACCACGCGGCCAAGCCTACCCCCGCTAGAGTTCAAGCCGACTGTGTCGGTGGCACCTGCACTGAGGAAGCCTGCCAGACTTGGCCTGCCAGAAGGTAGAAGGCCAGGCTACCCAAAAGCTGAATGGTCTGAATTCTGTACTTTGATCAGCAAGCCTGAGCAAGCTCCAACGCTTTGATGCATGCACGCACACATACACGCGCACACAAACACACGCACACACATGCACACAACGCACACTTACATACACATGCACACAACGCACATACACACACATGTACATACATACACATGCACACACGACACGCATGCATGCACACAAAATATACACTTGCTCACGCGCACGCACGCACAAACTCGCACGAACACGGTGCGCACACACGACAACTCACGGCATAGCTTAGTACTGTTGTGCACGTCTGGCCCTCTGCTGGTCAATGCTGTGGTGCATGTGCCTGGTCCCCTGGGCAAGTTGCTTGCTGCACTTAAGCTGGCTTCAAAGGCCCACGTGCTCAAAGTTGCACATGGCGGATGGATTTGACATGCATGGGGCAGCCCGTAGCGACCTTGATGCACACATCATGTAAAAATTTCATTTGACTGCTGCCATACGGTGATGTGCTGCTCCTTTGGGGACCCTTGCCGCAGGCAGCACAGAGGGGAAGACGGACGCTGGGTCGCCAGCCTCTGCAACCCGCAGGGAGCAGGCGCTCGGTGGCGAGGCTGCATCTCCCACAGCCTCGCCTTCTCCGGAGCAGGCTCGGCTGGGGTCTGCAGCCAACCTGGCTTACGTGAAGTGAGTGTAATTGGATATGCTGCCACTAGGCCTGCACATAGCTGTGATGGAGCAGTGCACGCAAGAGCAAATAGATGGCCCGCTGGCAGCCCTGCTTGCCGCCACATTGCTAAGGAAGGGGGGTCGCTTTTTGATGTGGCCATCCCTAGGAGCTGCTGCCTTATGGGCAGCCATCCTGCCCATCAGGTATCCTTGATCTGCCTCATCAGGTACCTGCACGGGCCAACACCAGCAATCACGCACACAGGGGACTTGAAAATGATTTTACGGATTTCTTTCTTATTTGAGGTGGCTTGTGGCTTGCACGCGCCCTGCAAGTAGTTTACACTGGATCTGCTTTGGGGTGTAAAGGATGCGCCCATCTGTGTGGTGAAAGGGATCTGATGATTCAGGGGATTGCGGGCAAGGCCCCGAAAACAACCAGCCGCCACAGACAAACTTCTCCCTGGGCCTGAGATCGATGCCAGGATCTGGATCACAGGGGCTCAAAAATGCCCCTTTGCAAGCGCGCATGCACTGCCAGGCCAGGGCAGCAGCCTGGCAGCCCCAGCCTGATCCGCCCTGCACCTTTGCCTGTCTGGTGCTGCAGCGGAGGCTCACCTGCACCTCGCAAGATGCTGTTGGTGCTGCAGCTGGCTCACCAACTCGCTACTCACTTGTGCCTGCCTACCTGTCTGGTGCTATGGCAGGCTCATCTACACCTTGCGGGAGTACCCCAACACCGAGGACTTTGTGTACCTCAACCGCATCAACAGCAGCCCCAACGAGTACGACCCCTACTCGTTGGAGGTCATGCCCTTCGCCGCCATCAAGCAGGATGACTTCTACACGATGAGCGTGCGCGGGATCACGCACTACCAGGATGGCATCTCCGTGGACTTTGCCAGTGAGTCGCGCAAGCCGCGCTTGGCCCGTCTCTGTGTTTGCAATTGCAGAAAGGCACCAGTCAGCTGCATGCAGCAGCGTCCATGGGACCCTGGGGTGCACGCTTCTGCCGGGGGTGGTGGCTGCTCGTGAAAGGATGACGCTGAGGGGCGCAGCAGAACAGGCGCTGCTGCATCAAGGCATGCACCCACAGCCTGCATTCCATGCACAGGGGGCACCCCCTGTGCCGCTCCTACACGCGTGCGTGCGCGTGTGCATGCGCCGCGCATTGTGCGCGCAAGCCACCTGCCATGCCCCCTCTCCATCCACATGATCAGCTCAGGGATTCACCAGGTGCTTGCGTAAACTCAAGCACGCACAGCATACACATGTGCATACAACACGTGCGCGCACATGCGCACACACGCACACTCACACACAATCTTGCAAAGTCCATCCCCACCTTCATGCACCACCCTCAATGTCCCGAGGCGAAAAGCTCGCCCCCTCTCCCTCTCAAGGCACCCTGTATACCCTGCCTCCTGCCTATGTGATGGCAATGGTGCAGCGTTTGCCACCAGATGCCGTGTGCAGTTTATGCGCCTTCACCCCGCCCTTTCCCGCCCCCCCTGCTCCGTCCGTGCGCAGCCCTAGATCAGTGGGAGCGGGAGCTTCAGCTGTACAGCGCCCTTAAAGGGCTGCGCGTGTTCCGCATGTACAAGCTGTGGAAGAACTTCCGCATGTGGAAGCGAGCGGTCAACCAGGCCAAGTTCCAGAAGGCCAAGGAGTCCCTGCGGCGCAACCTGTTCGTCCTGAGTCCTGTATTCCAGGAGCCCCTGAGAAGGTGGGGGGGCGCGCGCTGTGTGTGCGTTGCTTTGAGCAGAGAAAAGTGGGGCGTGCTTCGCTTCTTGCTCCTCCCCCCTCAGGCGCGCCTTACTTCTGCGGGATCCCCTCGAGGGAGGTGGGCAGGCCCGCGCCTGGCAAACTCGCTGCAGAGGGGCGGGGCATGCAAACCCCATGCGCCGGCCTCCCTATTCATGCGCTGCATGTGCGCCTGGCACCGCTGTACATTGCTGCAGCTGCATGATGAGCCTGGTTGTCCTGTGCAGACGCAGTCACTGCGCCTGGACGCAGCATTGTGTGCCCGCTCAGCTGCCGTGATGTGCTGCTGAGGCTGCCGAGTGCTGCACGCCTCCCCGCGGGGCATGGTGTGCTCCTTTTCCCTGCTTGAGTGTAGCGGGCCCTACCAAGTTTCAATGGAATATGAAGGGGGGCAGGTCTTCACAGAGTGTGCATGCCGTTGACGCAGATGCTTTTGCGGCATAGCTGTGCCTGTTGCTGCCCGCGCCCGGCAGGTTCCATGGCCTGTGCTACGATCTCAGCCACCTGCGCCTGCATGCCCTCCAGCCCGGGTCTGCATGCGCCCTGAAGCACTTTCTGGATCAGCAGCGTGTGCGGCAGGAGGAGACAGAGGCCCTGCTCAAGGTGTGCACGTGTACGCGCGTGTGCACATGCTTTTGTGCATTCGTGCTTGGGTGCATGGACTGCTGGAGATGTAAGTTGAAGGGCGTGCTATTGACTGGGGCTGATTAGGCTGTCATCGCCAAGGCTTGCATGCATTGCGTGAGGCAGGCAGGCTCAGAGAGGTTGAGGGTGGGTGCGCAACGTGTTGCGCCGCAGTCCTTGTCTGCGCCTGACCGTGTGGGAGGGCCTCTTGCCAGCTTCTCGCTTTGTTTCCTTTTGTTGCATCTCCTTGTAAACACTGTGGCACCGCACCCTTGCAACAGGACAAGCTAGGCTGCTCATACTGGCCTCCTCACTCCTGTGCATGCGATGCCCCGTGCCTTTGCTCCCACGCAGGAGTTCTATGCGTCCGCCCAAGCAACGGTGGTTGCCGCCTGCGAGGATGACTTGGCAAAACTGGAAGAGCGTCTCCAGGTGGCTCTGCTGGTCCTCAATGACGTCTGCATGCAGTGGGGCACTGCCCCAGCGGCAGTCTGCTCACTCAGTCCTCTTGGACGGACAGCCTGGCGCGTTCAAACCTTACTCCTGAGCACCAGGGGTTAACCGCCCCCCCCCCCC
>LKMJ01004285.1_pt1 | contig 13399 bp, 16 predicted proteins | sample 643391 | NCBI WGS metagenome assembly LKMJ01 (sample SAMN04112250, study PRJNA286221) | soda lake metagenome | biome: soda lake; feature: Kulunda Steppe; material: water; isolation source: sample PL-Br10 brine of Picturesque Lake | place: Russia: Kulunda steppe | collected 2010-07
CATAATCCAGGAGCGTAAACAGAAAGCCGCAGTATCCACATTTCTAGCATCAATAGCCGCTTCAAATTGCATTTGCAACTCTAAATTTAGTTCAAGTTGATCCACGTATGCCTGTTGACGCTCAGGCCTCCACACCAGGGACATTTTACTGGCACACATTCCCTTTCCACAAATATGATCAGGAGCAGCTTCCCAGTCCGCATGGAACAAGTTTACTTGTAATACAATAATACAGAAAGATTCAATTCAGTCCCAGACAATGTCAGGGCTCTAAGGAAGACTCAAACGGTAACTATCAATCGAGCATCAGCACCAAATGCCAACAGCACTTTTAGCATGATTGCACTCTCCCCTCTACATGGTAGAAAGGAAATGATAAAAGGAGTATCAAAGACGCAATGGCATTTTGCACAGGTTCTGAACTCAAGGCTCATATGGTATCAAGCCAAGCAAATTTAGCCCAAACAGAAGGATAACAAGTTAACAAGTTTGAGTTTGACCTTAAGCCAGGTAGTTTGACTAATCAGGTTGCTGGCGAACACCAGCCATCAAAAAAACATCCATAAGGCCGGTCACGCACAATTTTCCACTATTTTTTCACTTTTTTCACTCGGAAGTGAACTAAATTTGCGGTCACACACGATTTTTTCACTCTTTCTTTTGAAGTGAAAATTTTTTTAGCGGTCACACACAAAACTTTTCACTACCCAGCTGCTGCTGCCGTGAGGGGGAAGAAGGGGTGCATGTGGATCAGCCAAAAGGCATGGCGAGAGTCTGCACCACAGGCTATCATATGCCCGCCCTCAAGTGTGGTGCTCGGCCCTCGCTGCAGCACTGCTTGACTCTGCTCTATCCGCACACCTTTGCAGCCATTCCTAGTGTAGCGATCTTTTGCCGACTTCGCAATATACTTAATGCTCACTTGCCACAAATACCATCACCACCTTTGATGCACTTCACCATGCACTTAAACCTGCCAGCCGCTGGCACGAGCACAGGCACCAAGGTCTTCTAGTAGGGTGCACGCTGCTTGCCACCGATCCGCGCTGCATCCAACTCGCGCTTAATTGCATGGGCTTCCTGCTCTGCTGCTTGCTTTTCTGCCTCTTCTTCAGCCTGCTGCTCATGTGCAGAATTGGTTAAGCCTGCTGCTGCTGCTGCTGCTGCTGCTGCTGCTGCTGTTGCTGCATTTTCTGACTCCACTCTGCTCCCCTCCCCCTCTGTCTCATGCACACTGACTTCTTCATTCTTGCTTTTATTAAGTTGCCAGTTAATCGTCAAACAACTTGAAAATGACAAAGAATCAATCCAGAATGGTGCGGATGTCCGAAGAATCACTCATTTCGACGTTATCTAAATACTCGTGTATACGCGGTTATGACTGTACATATACAGAGCAAACCGTATATACGGTTTGGGTGTACGGGTTATGTAATGTAAGGCTCATCAGGCGGGTTTTAGGGGAAAGACTGAAGCACCTCTTTCACTACTCTCTTCACCACTGTCCATTAGAAACAACTTAAAAGTTGATGTTAGCTGAAATTCCAGCTAACATCAAAAGCTACCCGTATTTTTACTTTTTTCACGCATGGAAACCCGGGTAACGACTGGTGGACGAGAATTTCTTCTTTTGTCCGCCCGCCCGCTGTTGGAAACGCAGCGTAACTTGCCCCCTCCCATATACCCGTACCTACGGTATAAATAGGTAAAAGTATACGGTTATATGTAATTATACGGTATTAAACCCTACTTTTACTACATTCTTGTTGGTAATGCATGAGTTTATCACTGAACTGGAACTTGAGGTGCTTGAACTGGGGGTAGAGGTGAAACTAAAACTGGAGACTGCAGTCTGCTGGGCTGGTTGCCAGGCGAAGGTAGAGATGGGAGCGTGAGGTTATTGGTTGCGGTTCAGCCATTCTGAATGCAATGCCATTTCTTCAAGCACACCTTCTGCAATGTTTTGTGCAGGCTCTTCATTTCATGTGGTTTTAACAGCCTGGTGTGAAGTACGTTATGGCACTTTATTGCGGGCGGTAGTCTGAGCGGCAGGAGTCAGACTGTCTTTGATTTCCTTCTCAATGACATGACAAACCCTGCCATTTCATCTCAGACATCATGGATACTTTTGGCTGCAGCCAGCTGGCAAAGATGCAATAAACCAATTAGCCTTAATACAAGGCTGGCTGTTAATGTTAACCCTACCGTAACGTAATTGTAACCCTTGTATGCCACAGCAGCAATAACTTCAAGAACTTTGAGAGGCCTGGGCATAAGGGTTATCTCAGTGTATTTGAGATACAGTTGGTGTTGTGCCCTTGGGTGGTGGACGCTCAGGTTTTGAAGAGAGAAGGACCTCATCTCCCACAGAGAATTCAGCATCACATGCCAACGGCATTAATGCCGAAAAAATATATATCAGATACTTTGAAATATTTTAGAAAACCCCATCGCTCCCTTGGTTATTAAATGATTGTTGGGGACCTCTATGCGATGAAATCCATTTATAAACAAATCTTTGAATCCATGCGAATTATTCAGTTTAGTCAGGCTTGGGCCCAATTGTGGAGCCCCATTCTCCAAAGGGGCAATTAATTGCTGCACTCACGTAAACGGGTTCGTTCTTCACTTGCAAAGAACGTTGTTAAGGCTGGGAAAACATTTTGAACGTTCTTCCCTTGCATGAACGTTCAGTTTATGTCGACAAGAATGTGTCTGCACATTTTGAACGTTCTTCTTTTGCATGAACGTTCTTTGTGTGCATGTGTGCATGCTTTTTAGATATGAAGAAATGTAGATATGAAGAACTGCATGAAGCATAGTCTTGAAATGCGTGCGTACGTGTGTGGGAGCGTGCGTGGGTGCGTGCGTGCGTGCGCGTGTGCGTGTGAGAGTGTGCGTGGGAGCATGCGTGCGAGCATGCGTGCGTGTGGGTTTGTGCGTGCGTGCGTGGTAGCGTACGTGCGTGCATGCATATGTGCTTAGGTGTGCGTGTGTGTGTGTGCGTGGGAGCGAGCCCGTGCGTGCGTGTGGCTTGCGTGGGTGGGTGCTTGCTTACGTGGGAGCGTGCGTGCGTGGGTGCATGCATGCGTGGGAGCGTGTGTGCCTGCATGCATAACTGCCCGCGCGCGCGAGAAAGAGAGAGTGTGCGCGAGAGAGAGTCAGTCAACCTCCATGTTCTGCAAGGGAAGAGGATTCAAAAAATGCGGACACATTCTTGTTGACTGAATGTTCATTGTGAGGATGAACGTTCATGCAAGGGAAGAACGTTCAAAAAGTGCAGACACATTCTTGTCGGCTTAAGCCTGGCCATTAGGCTAATTGGTTTGTGGCTGGTCTTTGCCAGCCAAAAAGTAATTTATGATGTCAGAGATGAAATGGCAATGTTTGCTGTGCCTTTGAGAAAGGAAATCAAATACCTATATTAGCTAATTGGCAAGAAAGAAAAGAAAAGAAAGAAGAACAGCGCAGGCAGCAAGACACTACCTGCATCAATTCAGGAAAAGGAGCAAATTTGGCCCGAAGTGTCCTTCTCCAATGGAAAAGATAACTAGCGAGGATCTGGAAGGTGGCTGGCAAACCCCTGCTCCAGACCAAGGCCTTGAGAGCATTTTTTTCAAGTGTGGTATGCAATTATAGGGCAGTTTTGTGGACCCTTTGTGAATCAAGGCCGAGCTCTTTGGGATAATGCAGAAAGTTTTAGGAAAAGATTGAACATCCGACACCAAAGAAGGATGGTGTGAAATGTAACCATTTAGCTTTCGAGCACCTGCATAGAGTCTCGTGTTGTTTGCTTGTGGCCTCTAGCTGGTGTCCAGGCCTGGTGTCTTCACAGTTTTGGACCTCTATCAGGTGGACCTGCCTCTTTTAAGCTTTGAGCTTGTGAGCTCTGCGCACTTCCCCATGAGATCTATGAACCCTCTTGCAAGTGAGGAGTGGAAGGTGGTTTGGTTTGAATGGGTACCCGAGCAACCAAAATGGCATTAGGGCGACTTGAGCTTAGCCTGTCTCTGACGAATAAATGAGCATCAAGAAGCCAGCTGGGCAATGTCCTGTTATTGACAGCTCAGGAATTTGAAAGCTTTGCTGGGCCAAACGATCAGTGCTGCTGGCATCCGATTGGACCAAATATCCTGCTAGAGAGCCTTTGCTGATGGCTTTTGTAATCATTAAAGAGATAATATCATGTTGACACCCTGAAAGAATATGGAGAGCACTATCTGCTCGCTGACCGAGTAGACACTGAGAGCTCGAGGACTTCTTAAAGGGGACAGCGTGTCTCTGATTAAAAAGGGTGCCTGTGCGGTAGTGAAAGACGTTGCGTTCCATTTGGAGAGAGAGTTTGAATATGCTCCAAAAAGCGTTGCTAATAATAATAATACCTTTGTGGGTATGAGGAAGCAGACTCTGGTAGTAAGAGAAATACCCTGTTTTTGAGTTGGAATAACCCAGTCTATGGTCTGAGTGTATGTGGGATTGAAATGCGGCTTGGAGGTTTGGAAGGCAAGTTAATCTGGTGCCGTGTTGAGGAGCTTCAGTGCCAGATCCTTGCTGATTAGATTCTTGAACAGCTTGCCAGCGAACATCAAAGAATGGGTTGCCACCAGGGCCTGCTGTGCAAAGGGTTGTTTCAGCAGGTAGACTATTTCCGTGGCAGGCTTGGCATTTGACAAGGGCGTCTGCGCATTCATTACCGGCAGTTCCAGCATGAGATGCAACTTTGTACAGGAAGATGTGGGATCGAGAGTTACAGATGGTATTTGAGAGCATTTTGAGGATATCTCCTGGACATGGTGACAGTGCTTCTCTGGGTACAACAAATGTTTCCTAAATTGACGGAGTGAGACGAGGCTGTCTATGGCAATATGAATATGATCATGTGTAAGTGCAGCAGCTATAGCTGCCAGTTCTGCTCTCCCTATGGTGCTGGTTACATCAGCACCGTTTGCTTTAGCCAAACTAGAGTTGCCTGTACTGGGGTGGTAGACACCTGCCCCAATAACATGTTTGCCTTCTTGGATACGGCATTTACCATCCGTGTAGGTCCAGGATTTCCAATAACTTTTGTCGCTTTGCATCTCCAAAGTATCTTGACTCCCTTCGGCCTTGTAATACTCACTGGTTAAGGGGGGCAGCTATGGAGTGAGCAAGTAGTGCAACCTTGGAACAGCAGAAGCCAGCAGGAACCTTGTAACAGCATTAATCAATATTGCCTATGGGGAGGAAAGGGTTGCAGCTTATAAGCTGGCATAATTATGCCAGGCACAGAGGAGAGCTGTTCCTTGGGCTCCTTGAGGGCCTGCACATGTGCAACTTAAGCAGCTATTTCACCTTGATATGTCTGCTAAACTGCAAGTACACAAATAAGCAGCTTCTCCTAAATAACGACGCACGCAAGAACCAGAGCAGCTTCACGGCTTAGAAGGTGTATTTCCCCACGTCTTCCGCGCATCTCCCTGTTTCCACTTCGTTGTTAAACTGATCTCCTTTGTATAGGAAGGAACCCTACAAAAAGTATCACGTGATGTCAACGAAGTAAAGTTGTTGAGAAGAATTGTCAACCCCGACAAATCAGCAAATTGTTGTCGACATTATTGCCCCCCCAAATTACATTAAAGAACACAACGCCTAGAAGGCGTGTGAACTCAGAAAACGCCAAGTGGGGGCACTCAGCTTATTTCTCGCAGTCCTTCGGACGAGTCTCAAGAGAGCCCGAAAGCGCCAATGAGCTCTTGCTTGGTGTGCGCTGCTACCGCGGCCGTGTATTGTGAGCAGGACAACGCGTACCTGTGCAAGAAGTGCGACCAGACCATCCATGGACACAATGTGCTCGCCCAGCGCCACGTCCGGCGCCCGCTGTGCGACCTGTGCCATCGCTCCGTAGCCGCGGTGTGGTGTAAGGAGGACGCTGCGTACCTGTGCAGCGGCTGCGACGTGGAGGTGCATGCTGCGAACCCTATCCCGCATGACAGAGTGGCCGTGACGCCCATCGGGGCCAGCTGCGCGGTGAGTCCCCGCCTGCCTAGGGCTGCTATATTTGGGCGGGGCTCACCATTGTCAGTGCTGCCGAGCGTCTGCTTCGCGTGCGCGGGGGGAGCAGAGGGGTGCGGAATATTGCGTCTGACCTGTCTTCCTTGAACCTTCAACAGGCGCGAACCTTCAACAACAGCATCTCCCTCTTCTCCTCCCTCGCAGGAGGCCTGCTGCCCCAGCTCCCAACTCCCTGCCGCTCCCCTGAGCGCCTCTGCTGCGGCCGCTGCTGCTGCTGATGCGCCTCCGATGGAGGATAGCAACTCAGCGTGCGGGAAGGCCGACGCGCTGCGGCTGCCCCAGAAGGAGGGCTCCTGCGAGGTCCGCTCCGCCGCGGTCGTGCCCGAGATGCCACAGCAGCAAGTGGAAGATAGTGCCACCGCGCCGGGTGCAGCGCCCAGCTCCGGTGCCAGCCTTCTCACCAAGGCGCCCTCGTTGCCCAAGGGCTTCGATGTGAGTGTGCATTTCCTCCTCCCTCCTAAGGCTGCAGTGATCGTGCACAACTGACATGCTGGTGTGCATCACACTGGTCCAGCAGCCGCGTCTCCCCTCCGCAAGGCGCCGTGCCTTGCACATCTCTCTCGAGGGTGGCACATTTGCTGACTCACGTTCTCCCTGGGTTGCCCCCTCCCCTACGCAGTTTCTCGACCTGGACAACTCCTGGCTCGACCGCCTGGACACGGGCTTTGACTTCTCAGATATCTTCAACACCGCCGGCGACGTGCCCGCGTCCGCGGACGGTGAGTAAAAGCCTGATTTGCAAGTGCATTTCTGCAGTGTGCTTGTGCATGCACCTACACATGGATGTGAGCACGCGTGCATGCACACCAGCACCAATGGGAGGTACTCTTATGCATGGCTGTAGCATGCTTGTGCATGTACACATTCGCATGAGCACATGCATGGGTGCACACACGCGCACACACACACACACGCATGCATGCATGCGTGCAAACATAAACATATCTCCTCTTTGCAGGCCTGGTGCCCACGCTCAGCGACAACAACAACCCCAGTAGCTCGCACGAGCTGCTCTGCCACGGCAGCAGCAACGCTGGCGCAGTGCACAGCACGCCAGACGATAATGACCTTATGGTCCCCTTCAGCCTGTCCCTGCCTGATGAGCTGCCACTGCCGCAGCTAGGCTCTCTCAAGCGTGTAGCTAGTGATGAGGCGCTGGTCCCCCCCCCCAGTAAGCAGCAATGCAATGGCCACCAGAACACGCCCTTCCAGCTTAAGCAGGAGCAGCAGGCCTCCATGACCACGCCCATGATGGTGGCCCCTCAGTGGCAGACAGTGCCCACACCTGTTCCTGTGCCTCAGCCCCCGCCAAAGCAGCAGCCTGCCACCCAGCCAGGGAACCACAGTGTGCACCATGCTTCGCAGCCGGCCATTGGGTTGGCATCTGGTGCTGAGCTGACACGGGAGCAGCGTGTCGCCAGGTGAGACAACTTGGGCTCGCTATTCCCTGACCTGGTAACCTGTCTAGGCCTGAATGATCTGCCTGAATGGCTTACTGAATGATACGCATGAAGCCGTGCTGCTGAAAATGGCTCACCCTGATATAAATAACATTCAGGAATGATTGCTTGGCACTGATCAGGCATGGGATTGGTGACTGTTTTGATGGTGACCATCGATGTGTGCAGACTAGCCAGCCTCTCATTTGGTTGCAGGTACCGCGAGAAGAGGAAGAACAGGAAGTTTGAGAAAACCATCCGTTACGCATCTCGCAAGGCCTATGCAGAGGTGAGTAGGTCAGATCTGTGTGCAGCAGAGGCCGCAATGCAAAAAGGCTTGCTTGATGCCCTTAGTCATGCTGGACAAACAATGTTTGGTTGTATGCCTCAGGGAACTCCAGGTCAGTGTTGTGCTTCGATTCTAATTTTTGTCTTTTGGCATCTCTTGCGACTTGTGCAAACTTCCATGTGCAGGTGCGCCCGCGCATCAAGGGTCGCTTTGCCACGCGTGAGGAGGTAATTGCTTTAAAAGCGCAGAAAGCACAGCAGGAGGCGCAGCAGCAATTCCAGCTCCAACTGGTGGATGACGACTGCGTTGTGCCCAATTTCATTTGAGCAGTTTACACTGCCGTTGCCACAGCAGTGGTAGGTGACAATTTGGTGGAGGCTCATGACGCTCTGCAACAGGACCACGAGTGCTGCCTGAGAGTATTACTTGCTGTGCAGTCCCGCTCTGTTTGTGTGGCAAAGTGGTTCAAGGCACAATGAGGGTGCAGGAGTGAAAGGAGTACGAGTTGCGGGTTTTTAACTGCGCAGAGGAGAATGTTGAGAGTGCACAGGAAGAGGGCACTAAGAAGGTGCTGCATGTGACTGGGATGGTTAAATAAGCTTCGTATTGTATCCTCGACCATTTGCTGTAGACTGGATCATGTGCACTTAAATTCAACTAGCTTGCTCCAACTGAGCTGGAGTCCATTGATGAGGAGCAGTAAAGTCTAGGACTGAATGGCTGAGGGGTGAGATGGTGCTGCTCCTTGAGCAGCAGGTTGTTTTTGGCAGGCAGACATTTCGTCCCCAAGTTGTCTGTGCGTGTTTGTGTATGCAAGGTGCGTTACAAGGAACTAGGAGCCAACTGAAAGAGATGGTGGCCATTTTTGCTATCGTAGTGAGTACCCAAGTGTACATGTAAGCCCTAAGTATATGGGTCAATCTCCTGCCCAGGTTGTGCAGGCGGGGACAGAAGGAGGTGTGCAGTATGAGCTGTGTCTACGCTTCTGACGGTCTTGCGGGGGTTATCTTTTGAAGGCCACTGCTCTTCCTTCGTTGGACTGCGCATGGGCACCTGACACTCATGCATGCGTGTCACCTTCACTGTTTCTCTTCATAGATCTGTATAATAAGTATCCAACTAGAAGTAGTGCAAGCCCAGGTGTGCCTGTGTTGTGAGTGCGCTGCCTCGAGGTCAGTCAAGGGCTTACACAAGGAGAGAGGATTCCTGCTGAGTTCCCAAGGGTTCTGAATGGCAGTGCTACACAAGTGTGCGAAGCAGGGACTAAATGACTTGTCCACTGTGTCTGTGTGGAGGAGTGAATTCCGAGAGTGTGCATGCACTGTTTACTCCTGCTACTGCTTTGGCGTGACCATCAGGCAAGCATGGTCTGGCCGTGAGAATGAGGGGCATTGGAGTATGTAGTCGCTGGAGCAATTTCCTCTGAAAGGGAATGAGTCCGAATGACCACCTCATGCGAATGTGCGAATGCTCTTGAGTACTTGAGATCTCATGGTGTGAGGCCAACCACTGTGTGTAAGAAGGCACTAACTCACATTTAAAGGGTGGCAGATGTCATGCAGGTGCAGTGGTGTTTCCTTCCTCTTAGCAACACATTGCAGTTGACACTGCAATTTCTGTTCAATGGCATCCATGAGATATGTGTCGGCCTAAGATTTTGTTTTTGCGCGACATTCCATGATTTGATACCATCATTTGCAGCACTTGATGCATGAATGCCTTCATGCAACCTCTCATCTGAACTCAATTTGAATTTGTCAAGAACCCATTTGAGATAAATGCAATGTAATTTCACTGCACACATGGGCAATTGACCCCCTTGTCTCAAAGGATGAGTCCATGACATGACTTAATCTGACAATGTAAGCCAGACAGAAGAGCTGTACCAACAAAACAATGGTGGTGAGCCTAAGCCTGTGAGTCCTGCAACTTAGAACCTCGGTGTTCTCCTGTCAGACAGAGGGGTCATCTTCTGGGCACTGACAATCTGAAGGTTGCAAGGTGCAAGTTAGGGTCAACTGCCAGCCAGGTCGTTATGCTGCTTGGTTTGTTGCTAGTCATCGCCATCCCAAAAGTCCATAATGATCTGAAATGAATTGGCAGAGCTTGTTGCGCCATTTCAAAAGAAAATCAAAGGCAGTCTGACTAGCCCATGCCAACCTGCAGGTTAGCTTACACAAGTAATAAGTTACAATGGGTTCAGTCCTTCAGCCAGATGGGTTGACTGCTAGGCTTGCTGGACACTGCCAGCCCAAAAAGTATCCATAGTCTCTGTCATGCAGAATCACCGTCATGAACAGTTCAGCGTCTCAGGATAATGATATGTACATCCCCCCCATTCAGCAGTGAAATGCAAGCATGAGGTGCTGAATGTCAGATATATCATGTTCCAAGGGAAAAATGAAGCATTAGAACCGGCAACGCAGCTTATTAAGCACAGCAAAAATGCAGTACCTTAAAGAATACATACCGGAGTGGCAAGGCCTGAAGCACACAGCAAAATTAGCAGCATCCTGTTCTCCCCTGTCCTCGCGCTGGGTGTAGCAATAAGTCTCGGAAATGGGATTCCGGAAAAAGGGATCCCCACCTCTTTGTGGGTACAGCAAGCATGTCTCAGTCTCAGTCTCAGCTCAGTATCTTGGCCCTCTTGGCCACAGCAACTTTCAGCAGCAGGCACATCTCTATGCACCTCACAGCAGCACACTCAGGTGCTCATATCAGACTGGGCCCTCTTGACCTCAGCCACAAAGCAGGCATTCTATAATGCCTCTAGGCAACACTCTCTGGTGCTCATCTCAGATCTCAGACTGAGCCCTCTTGCCTGCAGCCACAAAGCAGGCATATCCTCATGCCTCAAGGCAGCACACTCTGGTGCTCGGTCTAGGCCCTCTTGGCCTCTGACTGCTTCTTCAGGTCCATGCTCATCTCAGCATGCATCTACAAGGCATGACATCTAAACTGCACTTCATAAGCTATGTCGCATCTGACGTCTGGCCTGTCTGTCTGCGTCCATCTGATCTCTGCACCAAACTAGCTCTGTCATCCCCCCTGCTCTGTATGTCTAGCATGTGAAAATTCATCTCAACAATTGCCATAGGTTCCGGCCTGCGGGCAGCAGCGGCAAGCATACGAAATATCTGGGTCCTGCTCACCGAATCTGTCACGTCCAGAACAATCTCCGTGCCGCTGCCCGCTGGGCCTTCCTCCCCCCAGCCACACGCCGGTTTTGTGCGCAGTTCCCTGTGTACGCACTATCTGGATCTGCACCGGGGCATATGATGCTGCTGCCACCCATCCATATCCCTCAGGCGCCTCAGCCTCTCTGCTCTCATCCTTACTCAGACCCAACCAGGCTCGTGTTGCGTGGGGAACGCCAGGCCCCTGGCCGGGCGGCCAGCGCCTCTGAGGAGTGTTCCAGGCTCCAGGGAGGAAGGTTACAATTAATCAAAGCGAGAGAGATCCAGTCACAACAACAAATATCAACCAACCAACTAACCGCAAATGGTTAGTGACACTGATTTGGAAATGACACTAATCTGGCATGACATCTCAGAGAGAAAAAGGAATGATTTGTATGTCTGCTTCAAGAGAAAAGAAATAATTTCTCCTCCTCAGCTCCAATGTTGTCAAAATAAAAAGCGCCTGTGTCTCCAATGTAAGTCCTACCAGCAAAATCAGCAAATTGTTTTTCGAATCTCCTTCTTAAATGGCACATTTCCAAGCAAGGGCACAAAAAAAACTAAATGCTTTTCGTCCTGGACATCATGCAAGTCACATTTGTCACAGATCCTATTGTGGCTTTGCCAACAACTGGTTTCAACTCTTAGGGTATGAGCTCTCAAATGAAAACGAGCAATGTTCCGAAGCACATGCCTACTTAGTTCCAGCTCCAGGTACCTATGCAACACATGGGGAGGGCCCCATACATTGCTTGATTTGAGAGGCAAGGCCATCCATGCATGATAAGTAGCCAGTTGTTGAGCGTGTGTCCTAGGATCTGCACCATCCAGCTCCCTCCATGCCGCACGCAAGCGCTCACGCAAGTCCGCCACAAAGTCTTGTAGGGGCCCCCTCCCGGGGAGGGGAGTTGCAGCCTTAATGCAATTGGCATATGTATCTGCTGCACGTAGACCCACACACGCCTCTATGAACTCCGCAGTCCGACACTTTCTGTAGGTAGCACCTAGAGCAATATCCGCATGCACAATCTTTTTGAGCAAGCCACTAATCCCGCAAGCAGAGCTGAAAAACTTGGCAGCAGCGCAGAACCAATAAAACTGCAGATGCTCCTGGCCACACTCTCGCAACACAGCCCAGTTAGGCACGGACCTTTTCGCACCAAGCACACCTTTGAGAAAGCACGGATGCGCAGTTTGAAGGGGGCTGTCAAACTCACTGCCCTGCTTCATGAACCGTCTTCCCAAAATCTGGCAAGCATGTATACTGGCGGGGATAGCGTAGCATTTAGCCAACCAAAGAAGAGCATGTGGCCTGTCATTCAAGTGATGCTCTCTCGCAAATTGCCTAATTCTGTGACAGCCAGCCATGAAAGGACCAAGCATATGTTCAGCGGATTTGGCAATGTTATGCGTCCTATAGTAAAACAATCCTAGGTATTTGAATGAATCCTTGTTGGCTAGTGGAGCACCCCCCAAGGGGGAGCGGAAGAGTTGGTGGCGCTTGACCCGCAAGTTTGCCAAGTCAGCACTTGGGCAATCTAAGAGGACGTGCTCTTCATCTTGCACACAGTGCCAGTTGCAGATTCTAAGCTCATAAGGAACTCTGTGCTGTTGTTGTCGGAGCTGCTTGATATTCAAGTTGTAACCTGAGACTCTTAGTCAGGAGAGAGCGCGTGACAAATGGTTTTGGATATTGTGTCGTAGGTATGAAGGCAGAGTTGGTTTTGTTGCGCGTTTCCAACCATCCGAAAGCCAATCTGACACCCTATAGGCACTCCAAAATGGGTGTGATAGTCCTCATGACTCTGTGTGCGACTGCTAGCCTGCTCATAGAAAACTATCAGTGCATGAAGGAAGAAAGAAAAAGAAATGAAAACACTACGCCAACAAGGTAACCCCTGTTTGCGTGAATTTTGGAAAAAGTTTGCATCTGGTGCAAGCACCAGGCAACCTCCAACATCAAACTAGGAAGATGGTCATTAGTGGGGGGCGGGAGGGTTCTAAAAAGAGCCATATATTCTTTCCTTGATGTTTTTTAACCTCCTACTTGTATTATGATCTTTGTTGCATATTGAATAGAATGAGTGTTTAAATCGAGAGTAACTTTTCTTACTCTACACCGGTCTAGGCCAAGCTTACTGAGAGGTTGTTCAGCATGACATTCAAACAGTGTGACATCAAACTAGGAAGAAGGTCGTTAGTGGTGGTTGCAAGGGTTCTGAAAAATGCCATATGTTCCTTTTCCTCTCGTAAGAAACTACTAAAACTGATCAATGCCAATCCTGAGCAAGCACATAAGGAAATCTTTACAGACAATCAGGGTTGGGTCATGCGTCCATTTGCCCAGACCAATGCGCGTATGATACGAACAATTCGCGTATTTAACGTCAATGCGTCCGCATTTAGGGGTCATTTTTGAGGGTAGTGGTTAGGGGGGGTAG
>LKMJ01004287.1_pt1 | contig 13394 bp, 20 predicted proteins | sample 643391 | NCBI WGS metagenome assembly LKMJ01 (sample SAMN04112250, study PRJNA286221) | soda lake metagenome | biome: soda lake; feature: Kulunda Steppe; material: water; isolation source: sample PL-Br10 brine of Picturesque Lake | place: Russia: Kulunda steppe | collected 2010-07
TGCTGCTGCTGCTGCTGCTCCACTGCCGCGACGCGCGCCTCCATGGCATCGAAGCGTGTGTCCACAGCTGCTGTGTGCGTCGAAGCGCTGCGTAAGCTCCTGTCGGAGGGCGTGGAAGTGCTGCTGCTGCTGCTCTGCCATCTGCTGCTGCTGCTGTCCCTGGTGCGTGAGTTGTGCGGTGAGTTGGTTCATGTTCTTGTTGGTAACCTCGACGCAGGCTAGCGTCGAGGTTACCAACAAAAAGCTACTAGAGAGTAACTCGAAGGTATAAAGTTTAAAAGAAGAAAAGAAAAACTTTGCAAGCAGTAAAAAGCTCCTCTTAAAGAAAAGTTAACTCGAAGGTTGTATCCTTATCCTTTTGAAAGGAGAAGGCGCACATGCAGCTCCAGCTGTGCAAGCACCAAGCGAAATCCCTGCACCAAACAGGGAAGTGGAACATCAGCGACTCGCTACGAAACCTTCCCTGTTATCACAAAGAACTTCGTTGGCAGGTAGGCTGGTCCATTTGGATGCCGGCAGCACTAACCGTTTGGCCCAACAAAACCTTCAAATTTCTGAGCATGCTAATAAAAGGACAATACCTAGCTGGCTTTTTGATGCTCGTTCATGCTAGAGATAAACTCACCTTTTGTCGCCTTAATGTCATTTTGGTCACTCCCTTACCTACATAAAACCCAAATCGCCAACCATTCCTCCGAGGATGAGTCATTAGTACCAGATGTCATACCCAAGACAACCCAGCAGAGATGTACGCAGAGTTCACGAGCTCAATGTGAACATGATGGATATACACCTCGTTGAGGTTGAATACTGTGAAGAAGCACAGCCTGGACACCAGTTAGAGGCCTCTGGAAAACAGCGCGAAGTTCTTTGTAAGCGCTTGAAGGCCAATAAATTTATCCTTCACACCGTTCTTCTTGGTGTGGGAGGCTCTACCTATACCTCACATAGCTAAAATCATCTAAAATAGCTTGGCCTTTATACACAAAACGCCCATTAGACTGCCCTCAAATCACATGCTTATTTTGTGCTCCATGCACACAACCTGACAACAATTAGGCGCACTCTCTAAAAATCCAGCTGCTCTCAAGGTCTTGGTCTGGAGCAGGGGGCAGCTTCTCACCCTCCAGATCCTCATAAGTTCTTCCTTTTCCTTGGTGGAGGAGACTCACGGCTCTTTGGGTCAGTGAGTCTCCTTTTCCTTAATTGACGTAGGTAGTGGTTTCACTGCCTACGTAGTTTTCTTTTCCTTTTTTTGAGCATGCATGGCTGGAACCAGCTCAGCCATGGGATGCAGGTCCCTTGACCATATGCCCCATCATCAAACACTCAAGATCCATATCGTCCAGCTGGCCCGTAAACAATGGGTTGAGACCTATGTCATGCAGATTCACTGCTCACCATAAATGGCAGGAAGCACACAATCCACACAGGATAAAAATTCTCCCAAGAAGGGCACATCGAGGAGTGCTTAGTGGCATATCGGCAAAAACTAGCACAGCGAGATCTTGTCAGCCTAGCAGGCAGATAGGCTATGTAAGTGAGGAGCTTCCATTTGGCTGATGACTGTCCAAGAGGACAGTCCAAGAGGACACAGAGCAAGAAACACATAGAATGTGTGCTGGCATAGCTGAGGTTAAGGAGCCAGAGGTCCAGACCCAGAAGTCTCAGGTCTTAATGCACCCTGATACGGCTAAGGTCATCGAAGACAAGTTTGAAGTGTTTGAACTGCTCGCCGGTCCTCCTGCTAGAGAGGGAATGGATCATGCCATGCAATGGCATCCCAGTGCATCATTTTCTGGTCTATACATGAGAGAGTATAGAACATTTAAGCATCAGGAAGAGGAGACACACACACGTAGCAGATGGCACTGCCTAATTAACCTTATAAGTAGGGATGGGTAAATAGGGTTTGGCAAACCTTCATCGAGGCTCTGTAGAACCTCTATAAAGCTTATTTGAGCATCTTTGGCATTTTGATCAGACCCTACCCATTTACCCATCCCTACTTATAAGGTATCATTAGGCCAAGCTACTTCCCGAATGGAGTACCAGTCCTTTTGGCTAGAAAAAGGAATGGATCACTTAGGATGTGTATCAACCATAAGTGGCTCAATTAAGCTACTGTGTGCCATAAGTACCCTCTCCACAGAATTCACGGTTTACTGGGAAAACTCAACACCAATGGAGTGCTCAGGGTTTGCAGGCCGATAACCATCAGATCATAATTTCTGATGAGGATAAGCCTAAGATAGCCTCTACGCAGCCATTTGGCCATTACCAATTCAAGGTGTGGTACTTTGATCTGACCAAAGCAAAAGATTCGTTCCGGATAGTCATAAAAACATTCAAGCTAGTGTCCTAGGCGCTTCATTTAGAGGTCCATGCAGAGGGATGTGGATAACTATGTGGAAATGTGATGCTCGCCAGATGAACAAAGCAATCAGGAATGCTTGAGCAGGCAAGCTGCAGCCTATACCCATTCCAAGCAGAATGGGAGAACATCATAATGGACTTCATAGTGAGCTGGCAAAGGCAGGTCATGGCCACGGTTCTATTCTCATATTTGTGGACGGGGTGGTATGTAAGTTGATGCATCTGTACCAGCGGTTGTGTAACTATTTGCCAGGGAATTTGCAAAGCAATTTGAACTGGATCATACCGCTTAGCGGCGTACTAGCATCGGTGATTTCAGACAGAGGTCCACACTTGATCATTATTCTTTGGGGAGAGGTCGAAAAATTGACCGGTATGCTTAGGAAGCTGTCAAGTGTGTGCTACCCACAGAGTGATGGACAAACAGAAGGCACCAAAAGCACTCTGGAAGAGATGCATATGTTGCTCCAGATCAGAATGATTAGGATGAGCATTTACCCTGTGCACAATTTGACATAAACAACTCATGACAAGATTTCATCAAGAACATGATGAAGCCCTTCCTTTTGAATGATGATATGCAACCGCTGACATCTGTCCTTGAGAGTTGGGCTACCATGCGCAGGTCCCAAAGCGCACGATTTTTTGCAAGCTGAGCCAACCAACATACAATGGGCTGTATCTGGTTGAGAATGTAGTTTGTAAGGTAGCACTCAAGCTGCGCTTACTACCAGCTGGTCCTGCAGGTTGGTCTAGGATACGTGATGTTTTCCATGTCCGTCTGATCAGGTGAAGAAGCAAGGAACAGGCTATGCCTAATTCATACCATATATGTAAGAAGTACATACTTCTTCATTCACTAGCCTAGCTACTCTGAGGATTATGAGAGTCCACCAGGGAATTCCCAACTAGCATACGTATACTAGCTGGTATACTAGTATACTTTTAAAATTTCATAAGCATCAAAGCAGATATCTGCTCACGTGTGTGAAAGGCAGTATTTGAAGATAGCAGCATTAGCAGCACGTGAAAGGCAAATATTTGAAGATAGCACACACCAACCTACGTGTGCAGTATACTGCACAGTGGTACATACCACTGTACCACATGTTGCATATATAGATATGCATATATATATATATGTATACGCATATATGGCATACATGCTTAAGGTGTAATTAAGGAACGCTGTAAGAAGGGTCTTTTTATGGGCTGGCCGGGGAACGATCCCGGTCAATAAACTGGCCAGCCCATTAGCCATGGCCTGAACCCAGTCGACTGGGGGACTTGGGGTCGACTGGGGGTCGATCGACTCGTACCCCAGTCGACGACTGGGGAACGCGTTCAGCCCGAAGCCTGAGCCTGGTGCACCACGTGGTTGGTTATGTAGTGGGGGGTGATCTGATGATCAAGGAAAGCCTGGATTTGTAACATAAGGCTTATAAGCCATAATTACCCGTGATCCAGCGAGTTCATCCAGGCGCACCCTGATAGGATGATGTCCGCAGATGTCCGCTTTCGTGACACTTCCACTCTCATAAAAATTCTTATAAGAGAATAAATTGGCTTTTTCTCCGAAGGTGTACGTCAACTGAATCTAGTTCGAACGGGGCCGTGAGATTTTCACGGGTCCCGCCAGCATCCATACTTTGAGAATCAGCTGGAAATTTTCAATGAAGCCTGAATACTAGGATCTTTTCAGCCACTATGCCGAAAAAGAAGCCAATCAATGCATGGACTCTTCTCCAGGATGCGCATCTGAAGGAGATACTGCGCGCATTTTTCCTGTCCAAGTCTGATTCCCATGCTTCTTTCTATCAGCTTAAGCAGACATTCTTCATGAATACCACGTATGCCCACATGAAGGCCTACTTCCGGAGCCAAGTAGACACGTACATGATTATTGGCCAGAAAGTGCTCTTAATTGCACAAGTGAGATTTAGTGGTTGCTCACAGGAATGTAAATGAATTGTATGCTCTAAGAAGTATTTGTTGCAGGCACCATCCAATTGGGGCAGTAATTGCAGCAGGTTTTGTTTGTCAAGCAGGCACCATCCAATTGGCCCCTTGCAAGGGGCGCCAGCTCCGGGATCCCCAAGGCATATGCCCCATGTACATATGCACGTGCGCATGCATGCTTATTTATCATCTGAAAGAAGTCTTTCCTGCAGACTAGGGAACAGGACACCTAAGTACTGCTATTTGTTTACAATTCGACTGGGCTGCAGCTGCCTTATGGAATGGAGATACCTTCAGGATTGATCCTGATTGCTATATGACCTCGGGGGCTTCATAGTCCTGATCATTTGCATCCTTGCTGGCACTGTCTCTGCATGCAGGGCACAGCTGCAACATCTTTTGTTTTCAACCCCGAGCCCTTCTCGGCCACCCCAGAACCTCTTTTCACTCCAAGCTCAGATACACCGATGGCCAGCGCAAGCTACAGTGGAACTAGCGGCACAGCTTTGCGTTGTGGGATCTGCAACTTGCCGTTTGCAAGCAGGTGAGTCTTGAGGAGGATGTTAGTGTCTCACAACTCCTTGTGAGGCTTGACTCTTTACAGAAAGAGAGCGCATGCCCCTTGAAAAAACCCGTGCCTAATCGCTTATGTTTGCCCACAGGCTGCACATGCAGCACCCTGATGCAAATCAAAGGGACAGCCATACACGGCATGCCACCAAACATTTTAAAACCAGGATAATCACACCCTGCATCTATTAGCTTAGTACTTGGCTTGGGCATTTGATTTATGGAGTATGTTGCTCTTATATTTCTAGGAAATGTGTTGTCTATTTGTGTGCGTCTTCCAGGAGTGAGCTGGCGCGGCATAGGGACACCAATAAGCACCGCATCAAGGTGATGGCGCAGCAGCTGCGCAGCCAGGGGGCGTGGACGGCAAACAAAGGGGGCATGGAGGTGTCTGAGCTGCCAGAGGTTGATGTGGCAGAGGGCCAGGTGCGCTTCGTGGCTGCAGAGGGCAGAGGGTGCATGTGATAAGGCAACTGCTGGATATCAGGTCATTCATGATTGCACCCACAAGCAGCGTGGCTGCCCTATGACGTGTGTGAGTGACTTCCTGTCCCGTTGTCTAGGGTATACTAATACGAACCAAAAGCACCTGCAAAAACACTGCCTCAAGATGACTTGCCCTGTGTGAGAAAGCGCTGTGGGGTCCTTCAGTTTAAGCACAGGCTAAAGGCGAGGCAAGGCCACCTAGCGGCTCAGCTGGCCACACTGGTAGCATGCGCCATTCATAAAAAGTTTTGGTCTGCCTGGTGTAAAAGCAGCTCTTCCTCTTGTGGTGCCAGATGGCAAGACGAGAGGCAAACGAGGCGATTGCCCTGTGGCCGTGTCGGTTGGCACACTCTGCCTGTGTGGTTCTTGTTCAACTGAGCTGCATATAGAGCTGCCCATTGAAATACGGCCCAGAGCTCCTGCTTTGCACACTTAAGGATCATGAGGGTCATATGGTCCATACATGTGCATAAATGCTAACGCTGCTGCTTGCCTCCTCTCCTTTCCATGAGTATGCTCAATCCCAGATCATTTGCCCGCGCCCAGATCATCTGTACACGCCCGGATTATTGGCTCATGCGGCATATGAGCCATGCCATGCTAGAACAGGGAGGCCTGCCTGCAGCTTGTGTGCATGTGTGGACTTGAATGCGTGCTGCCTTGCAGGAAGCTGTGCAGCGGCTGGACATCCGCAACTTAGGCAACACACCGGTGCTGCTGGCGTCATACTCCCTCATCAAGCGCACGCCTGGGTGAGGAGGAGCGCGAGAGCTGTAGTTGTTGAAAAAGGTTGCCCTTAGAACGTAGAACGTGCTGGGTGGGGATCCTTGTGCATAAATGTGTGCATATGTGTATGTGCGCGCTCGCATGTGTGTGCGCTTGCGTATGTGTGTGCGTAGTGTGTATGCGTGTGTTGGCATGGCAACACTGTGTGCATGCTGCACCCATACATGCAAGCACACACTTCTAATTTGGCTTTCCTGCAGCTTCCAGCTGGTGGACTGCATAGGGCAGGACACGCCTGCTGGCGCAGTCAGCCACAAGATGCCTCCTGGAAGCAGTACACACCTGGAAGTGCGCATCAAGCCCCTGGTATGTGCCCCCTCTTTCCTCTCCCGGGCACAGCCTGCCTGAAGGTTGCCCTGAGCTTCCACCTCACATGGGCCCCCTCTATGGGGCTGCTGATGCCTGCAATAGCTGTGCATTCTGCTCATGATGCTTCTACTCTTGTCTCAGCGCCCAGCAATGTCTGTGCAAGAAAGCCAGCAAGCGAGCATGCAGGGATGCACAGTAAGGAGGCGTTCAATTGGCTAGCGGGCTTTGGTCACTTGCGCAGGCACCTGGCCTGCTGCGTGACGTCGTGGTACTGGAGTTTGAAGGCTTCACAATCGTACGCAAGGTGTCGGCCTCATGCGACCCGGACGTCGGCCCAGGTGACGCGGGGCGCCTGTCGACGGTGATGCTTGGGTCTGCATGCATTTGCCCCAAAGCGGAATGTGCCTCCTGCAGCAGCAGCGGGAGCTAGGTCAGCGTAGCCTTCCCTGCCCCTGCCACGAGTAGGTGGGGTTTGCAGCAGCTCGATGCCAATGAGCACACAGGGCTGTTGTGAGGGGGCACACATGGGCTTGCCATGAGTATTCAGAGCTCTTGGCATGGAATGAAGCCTTGGGCAGGTACACTGGTCAGTCCAACGTTAAGCATCTCTTTTAGCGCAATGAGCACATGCAGCAGCTTGCCAAAAGTCAGGATGACAGCTCACGTACACCAGAGCTGAGATTGTGCACCATGGAAAGCTGTGCAAGGAAATCGACACATTGAATGGTTTGCCTAAACCTCCCAGAACTAGCTTGACTGGACTGAATGTCCCATACAGGAAGGCGGTTTCACGACATTGATTCTCAACATTCTGCACAAAAACCCCCCGAGCCCTCACTATTTCTGCCCTTCTTCCAGACCTGCCTGTTTTCTTGGTCTCTTGCCTGGCTGCGGCGCCGTGTGTGCAGGCATGCCCAGCATCAGCCCCACTGCCCCATATGTGCCCAAGCCTCGAGCGCGAGTGGACCGTGCACGCAATGCCAATGCAGTGCCTGGAGAGAAGCCCCGCCGCATAACTACCGAGTGAGAACAGTGCTAGGGGGCTTGGTGCAAAGCGTGCACAGGCCTGCTGAGCTCCAACGTGCCGCAGCAATCTTCTGGCTTGCTGCCGTCCTGTGCAGATGTTGGGGGCTGGTCTCAAGCCTGAACTCTTTACCCCCGGCAATGCCCCGCAGGGAAAAGGGCAGGGTGAAAAGGTGCTGGTCCTTGCCTGCTTGCTTGTTGTTGATGTGCAGCGGTGGTATGCACGCTGCATCCAAGAGCACGCTGCGTCTTTACCCACAGCCCGTGCCAGCGCAAAGTATGCCCATGTTAGTGCTGTGATAGTCTGACAGCTTGCTGTAGCTACATACCTGTAGGTGCATTGTGTCATGGGGTGCAGCACAACAGAAGTGCTGCGGCACTTGATGCCTCAAGATGTGGTGCCTGCACCGTGAGGCTTGTTAAAAAGTTTGCTGCGCAATGTTTGTTACAGCTTTGGTTGTTGTGTGCATGGCTATCTCCCATGCGTGCTTAGAGAATGGAGGACTTGAGTGAGTGTCTTACACCTGCAGGGTGAGCAGTACTTGTGGGCTGAGCAACACATGCCTGGTACAGCAAAGCTCTACAGGGCTGCTTGTGACAGCTGCCATAAGACAGAGACGCTGCTAGTGAACAGCTGCCCTCTGTGATGGAGGCACAGCCGCGGAGTTGCCTGAACTGTGGCAGCCGCTGTTGCTGCCCTAGGGTGATACACAGCCCTAGGGTGCTGATACAGAGCCCTAGGGTGATACACAGTAGCAGCGCAGCCCCTTGTGCTCCTGGATGCATGTGCAACTGTTCAGGGCCCCTCTGGATGGCTGACGTCCCCTGTGCCTTTGTGCTGCATCAAGCACATGCACACACATGTGGACACATACACACACGTGGACACATACACACGTGTAAACACATGCACACGTGTGGACACACACACATGTGGACACACACAAGCACAAAAATATAGACAAACAAACAGACACACACGTGTGGACACACCCAAGCAGACAAACACATACACGCAGAAGCACTGGTGTTCACTTGCACACAAAACGATTGCACGCTTCCACGTACATGTATGCACACACAGCTGGGAGCGGCCGCCAGCGCAAATGAGCCCAGAGCCATGGTTGGAAAGGGCACTAGAGGACGGCGAGTGCGTGCGTGCGTGTTATATCAAATGTGTGTATGTATGAGTGTATGTATGTTTGTGTTGGGTATGTATGTGCGCATGCATGGACAAGTACATGGCTGCTGTAACCTAGCCATGTGCCTCTTTATTTTGTTGATCTTCCTTCAGATAAGAGCAAAATTGTTTTTGCCGCTGAGCGCTCAGGCTAGCCTTGGGGGGCGTCTGGTTGATTGGGACAATGCTTTGTACATGACCTTGTCACCTTCAAAATGTTTGCACGCTGTACGTATGCAAGTGCTTGGTTTGGAAGTTAAGAATGAAACATATGGGTGTGCAAATCCTGCTGGCTGCCCAGCATGGCTGCTCGTGTAAACAGTCTTGGTACTATCTCCTCAATTACAGACTCCCTTCAAAATTGCAGTTTCTGCAAGCCTGCTGCTGCCTTGCATCATGCGCTGCACACAGCATCAAAACTCTGGAGGCGCTGCTGGTCAGCCCAGTCGTAGATACTGAGACGTATGGCTATAAGGTGCGTAGTGGGTGGGTGGGTGATGTGCGCGGATGTGTTTTTAACACATGTGCGTGTGTGTTGGAATCATTCCAGGCCCATGTCGCTGTGACGCCGCATGACATGTTGCGGGGAAGGGTTGGTGGCACGCGGGGCCAAAGCTCATACGTGAAGAGCCTAAAAAACTGACCCATGGCAGATTGGTGGCATGTTACTTGCTAGCAGGGAGAACGGTGGCAGATAGCACAGCCTGCAAGGGTCAGATTCTCATGAAACCAATTCTATACGGGTCACGTCTGGTTGTGGAGGCGCACACAATCTGGGTGGGGGGGTTGGGGGGTTTGCACGCCGTTGAGGGACTGGAAGGCACTTCGATCATGCCTTGCTTGTGAGCCTCATGCAGTGCCTGCCACCATGATGCATATGCGTACAGGTACACAGAAATACACACACACGCAAACACATGCACACGCACACACATGCACACGCACACGCACAAACATACACACATACGTACACACGCTCCGAAAATCCGTGCATCTGCATGTGCGTGCCTGCACATGCAGATGCAGCTGCTGCTGTGGATCGAGGAGCTGCAGCACGAGGTGGACATCCGGCAGTATGACATACCACAGGCCAAGCTGGAGCCCAAATCTGGCGGACTTGTGGGCCTGGTGGTGCGAGCATGCATGCCAGCATGCGTGTTTCTATGTTGGGATGACGTGCAGCACAGTGCAGGGCTACTCCTGTGCGCTGTCGGGGCGTGTTGGTGCTGTGAGAGAAGCGGGAGTGCAATGAGGGCCAAGCCAGCTTAATTGTTGGATTCAAGGCAGGCAGGGCGAGGACGCTGAGCCACTGCAAGATGCCACCATATGTTTAGTCTTCATGTCCACACAGACAAGCATGTGAAGTCTATTGGATCTCAGTGCCCAGGGTGTTTGGACCACTCAATCAAGCTGCCAAGCATGCGTGTTTCGTTTGTTTACAATGCCAAGCTCGTGTAGACCGCTGCTCCACTCAGCCAAACATGTGTTGTCCACTGGTTCTTTTTGCCTAGTTGCTGTTGCCACCGCCCTGTTTGGGGACCCAGATTCACTGGTGCACGCATACATGCATGCATGCAGCAAGCGCAGCGGCATGCACACAGATGTACATGAGCACGTGCCGCCAAGTTATGCACCGCAAATGACAGACGCTTATGCTGCCATACCTGTTAGTGCTACATTGCCCTTACCGCCCCTGCATATATACTGTGAGGTGATGGCGATGCTGAGGCTGTTGCTGCTGTGATGCACAAGCACAGGTTCCAGGCCTTGCAGAGAACAGGCCTTCAGTGATGAAGGGTGACGCGCTGTACGTCACGCCTCCTGGCAGCCGGCAGGAGTACCAGGGCTATGTGCACCGTGTGGAGCGGGATGAGGTGAATCGCTGCAGCAAAGCGATGGGCTTTGGGTGTGCTTGAGTGTGTGTGGCAAGAAACTGGTACGGATATTGGGGGGCAGGTCCCAACAGGGATTAAACTGTTTTAAATTTGGCATACACTGATCTGGGATGGCAAGGCACAGCTATTATATGTGGCTTGGACAGCAGTAGAGCTGATACAAGTAGGAGGTAGGTGGTGATGCGGCAGCAGGAGGGTTGAGATGTATTAGGTCAGGTTATGCTAGTGCAAGGATCATGCTCCATGCCGTGATTGTAGGTTTAATTGGTTGTAATTGGGCATGGGCATGGGATTTGAGGGCGACCATTGATCAATCAGCAGCTCATGAGCTGCTGCAGCTGGTGCTACTATTGGTGGCGGTGGTGGTGGTGGCGGTGGTGGTGCCATAAATGATGCCTGTGCATTTTGTGCCTTAAATTGAAACATCTCACCTTTCATGTTTGTGTAAAATGAAATTGCATGCATGTGGGCAAAAGTCTTATATGCATATGATGTGGTGTGTGTGTACATGTGTGCGCATGTTTGCATGCATGCATTTGTACATGTGTGCCTGTATTCACATGTGTGTGTGTGTGTGTGTGCAAGAAGCATGCCAGATTGAATGGGCTCAGGGAAGAAAGGTGTGTATCAGGAGCCTGATTTGGGCCACAAGCAATTTCAGAACCATTTTAGTTCTCGGAGTGTCATGGTTTGCTTGCAGGTGCATCTCAAGTTCAACCCTATCTTTATGCAGAGGCAGCTTTTCTCGGCATCCCGCTACGATGTACGCTTCTCCATCAAACGCAGCACATTTGTGTTCATGCAGGCAAGTGGGCCTGCCTTGGAAGGGTTCTGCTGCAGGGGCAACACTGCAGGGCTAACCGCCTGCGCTGTTGTGCTGCCACGGGGCTTGGCTTTGGGTGTTGTGACTTGTGCAGCCTCTGCACTGCAGAGCAAGGTGCTTACGTATGTGGTGGAGGGCCAGGCGCCCCTCTCCAGATCAGACAACTTTTCTAGATCTATGGCTGGCAGGCGTGGCAGATTTACAGTAGTGCTAAGTAGCAAGTAAGGAGTGGGGGCTGCGGGCTTAAGACACCCCTGTGTGAGAGAATAGATCCCTGGCCGCATGCTCCCAAATAACGGACAACAGTCTGTAAGGTTTACATGCGTGCCAAACGGCAGAGGGTCACCTTCGCGCACAGCAGCAGGTGTGCATGGCAGAGGGCCACCTCTACAGATCTGTGCCAGCCGTGCAGCCAGGGCAAGAAGACTCAGCAGTTGAGCTGAGCGTGCCGCCTGAAATGGTGCACAGCAAGCACAATGGATACCTAGAATGGTGCACGGCAAGCACAACGGATGCCCGTGTGGGTAAATGCCCTTGTATCAAGGTTTGAGGTGTGTTGGAGCGGCATGTTGCTTGTGTTGTGTTCATGCATGCATGGATTGATTCAATTGCTTCTGAGCGGCAATGGGTTTTACAGCTCCTGCGCAGCCATTGGGTGTGAGCTGCACGTGCCTGCTGGTGTGTGCATGCTGAATGTCATTGCAGGGGCCAAGCAGCCTGACATGCTTGGCTCAAGCTGCTTGGGACACGGCTTGAGCAGCTGTGGGGGCGCGTGTCACCCCTTTTTGCAGAAACGCGATTGCAAGAGCCAAGTAGCGCCACTTGCTCTGCACCCATTGGATGCAGAATGCCATAGGCGCATGCAAAGCAGCCTGGCGTGCTGCACCCGTTGCATGCAGAACGCCATAGCCAGGGCAAAGCGGCCCAACGTGCTGCACCCGTGCACACTGCTGGGTGCGGCTGGGGAGATGATGGCGCCTGCTGTCGGATCCAGCCCCTTAGCCTACGTCACGGTGAGTCGGTGAATTAGACTCACGGCACTTTGGGGCCACGCGTGTACACATGTCTCCTTTTCCTCAATCGATGCAGGGACCGTCTTGCTGTCTGCGTAGTTTTCCTTCACTGTTTTACATCACGTGCTTGCACGAGCACTTTTCTTGCAGATTTGTGATAGGAGAGGCTGGGAAGGCCTTGGCTGTTTTGGCCACGACCGATCACATGAGCTAATTACAAGGACTGTGCATCTTGGGCTGGGCGTGTGGTTCATCATTTCCGCAGAGGCACAGGAGACTCACCGACTGAGGCCTGAGACACACATGCACTTTTCCAAGGCCTGCAACACACATGCGCCAGAGGCCCTGTCCCAAACACTGAGGAGGCCAGGATCAAGTATGACCCTATCATCCCCTTTCGTGACTCACATGTGCTCAATGGACACATTTCTTGGGGCCTGAGTGCGTGCGCACCTGCACGCAACTTTCACCCGCCCTAAGGCTGTCGCATAATTAAGCAGTGTAGCCTCAGTCTCTCTGGCCTTTCCCTTCTATTTCAGGCGCAAATCGCTGCCCACCCTGGGGTCCGCCTGTTGTTTTTACCCTCCTGGCCTCTGGGCTCTGCCTGTGTGTAGCCTTGGGCTGCTGCTCAATTTGGGTGCCATGACCTCCGCAGAGTCGTGCGCCATCAGAGTCTCTCACTAGATGATGTTGGCCATCACAAAGCAAAATGAACCCGCCGTACAATGTGTATATGCTGTGCCTACCTCCCGCCATCTCGACGCGCCACATGCCCCCCAGCAATCTCCCAATGTGTGCCGCTGGCTGTCATAGGAAGCCCTTGGACCATAGTTGTCCCTTCCTCAGCATACACACGCATGCACGTACACATGCAAGCGCACACACACACACACACACACACACACACACACACACACACACACACACACACACACACACACACACACACACACACACACACACACACACACACA
>LKMJ01004289.1_pt1 | contig 13394 bp, 16 predicted proteins | sample 643391 | NCBI WGS metagenome assembly LKMJ01 (sample SAMN04112250, study PRJNA286221) | soda lake metagenome | biome: soda lake; feature: Kulunda Steppe; material: water; isolation source: sample PL-Br10 brine of Picturesque Lake | place: Russia: Kulunda steppe | collected 2010-07
CTCGACGTCCTCGCGTCGTCCGTGATCGACGTCGCCGTCCCCACCGGCGCGTCCGTCGTCGTCGTTCACGCGTTCACCGACGAGGAGTTCGACGACGTCCGCTCCAGACTCGAGTTCGCCGCCGACGTCGACGCCAACACGGTGGCCGCCCGTCACGCGAACGTCCGGGCGGTGGTCGACCGCCTCGAGGCGGCCGGAGTTCCCTGTGAGGTCCGCGGCGTCGTCGGCGACCGCGGGGAGGCGGTCGTCGACCTCGCGGAGGGGATCGGCGCCGACCGGGTCGTCGTCGGCGGCCGGCGACGCTCGCCGGCGGGCAAGGCGATGTTCGGCTCGACCCCGCAGTCGGTGCTACTCACCGCGCCGTGTCCGACGACGTTCGTCAGGGGAGACCACGGGGAGTGACCGGCTACCCTCCGGACGGAATACTTGTGCCGACACCAACGTTTACGTCGGTCGCCGTCGCGTATCGAGCATGGCGATAGAGACGGTCGTGGTCGCCGTCGGGCCGATGGACGCAGTGCGAGCCGCGGCGATGGCGGACGCCACCGCCGAGGTGGCGGCACCGCTCGGGGCGACCGCCGTGGTCGTCCACGCGTTCACCGAACAGGAGTACGAGGGGATCCGCGAGGAGCTCGGCTTCGAGGCACGCGTCGAGGACGTCGATCCGGACGCGGTCGCGGGTCGTCGGACGCCCGTCCCCGAGCTCGAGGAGCGACTCGGGGCGGCGGGCGTCGACGTCGAGGTCCGCGGCGCCGTCGGCGAGGCGGGGCCGGCGGTCGTCGAGCTGGCGACCGCGCTCGACGCCGACCGGATCGTCGTCGGCGGTCGGCGTCGCTCGGCCGCCGGCAAGGCGGTGTACGGCTCGACCTCCCAGGAGGTGATGGGGTCAGCCCCCTGTCCGGTGACGTACGTCCGGGACAGGGAGCTCGTCGAGTGAACGATAGGAGCTGCCGACGTTCGTTGTTACTCACCCCTTCCCCGACGTGACCGCCGTCGCCTCCGCGTCGCCATCACTCCGTCGTCGCGACGGTCGTCGTCGCCTCCACGCCGGGCTCGCTCTCGAGGGTAGCCCGGGCGTGGAACGTCCCCTCGGGGGGATCCGGCCAGGTGAACTCCCGTTCGAGCCGTCCGCCGGCCTCCAGAAGTTCCGTCTCTACGGCCTGGGTGAACACGCGCCCATCGCTCCACCGCCAGCGGACGTCCCCGTCCTCGGAGACCGCGAGATCCGCCCGCAGGCCGCTGTGAAAGGTCAACTCGACGGTGTCGGTGCCGGCGTTCGTGACGGTAAACCGGAAGTGGACGTCGCCGTCGACCGTCGTCTCGAGTGTACCCTCGAGCGTCATCGGTCGACGTTCCCCGCCCGGCGGGGAAAGGGTTCCGGCCTCTCGCCGAAAGGGTTCCGGCCCCCGTCGAGAGGGTTCCGGCCCCCGTCGAATGGGTTCCGGACCTCCGCCGAACCGGTTTCGGTCGGCGGGCTTCGACCCCGTCCCTGACATGACTCTTCCTTTACCGGCCCCGTCCGCGACCGGCCCCCTCCGCCGGAATCGAGCGAACGCGAAGCGGTTGCGATGTCCGGCGAGTCCATTTCCCTCCTCCGCTCGAGTCGGTCAGTGGACTTCGGGAGTCGAACGGAGCGTTTTATGTCCCGGCAGCCGTGCCATCGTCACATGGCCCACTACGCGGGCGTCGACCTCGGGGCGAGTAATCTCCGGGCGATCGTCGCCGGCGCCGACGGGCGGCGAATCGGCGAGAGCCGCCGGCCGACGCCACAGGGACCGCGAGGGATAGACGTCACCGAGGCGGTCCTCGCGACGCTCAGGGAGGCCTGCCGGGACGCCGGAATCGCCCCCGAGGCGTTACGGGCCGTGGGGGTGGCCTCGATCGGCCCGTTCGACATGGCCGAGGGGACGGTGATCGATCCCGCGAACCTCCCCGATACGGTCGATCGGATCCCCCTCCGCGGCCCGATCCGTCGGCTCGTCGACTCCCGGGCTGTCTACCTCCACAACGACACGAACGCCGGCGTCATCGGCGAACGGTTTCACGCCGACCGCAACCCGGACGACATGGCCTACGTGACGATCTCCTCGGGGATCGGTGCCGGCGTCTGCTGTGACGGGACGATCCTCGGCGGCTGGGACGGCAACGCTGGCGAGGTTGGCCACTGGATCGTCGATCCCCGGGGTCGGATGCGGTGTGGCTGTGGGATCGCGGGCCACTGGGAGGCCTACTGTGCCGGCAGCAACGTCCCCGACTACGTCAGGCTGCTCGCGGAGGACGATCCGACGATCGGGACCGACCTGCCCCTGGAGGATCCCGGGTTCGCGACCGAGGACGTCTTCGCGATGGCCGGGGAGGACCCCCTCGCCGATCACGCGATCGAGCAGCTGGCCCACTGGAACGCCATCGGGGTCGCCAACGTCGTCCACGCGTTCGCCCCGCTCGTGATCTCCTTCGGCGGGGCCGTCGCGCTCAACAACGAACGGCTGGTCGTCGACCCGGTCCGCGAGCGTCTCCCCGAACTGGTAGTCGCGAACGTCCCCCAGATCACCGTCACCGATCTCGGGGACGACGTCGTCGTCGAGGGCGCACTCGCGAGCGCACTCACCGAAGGAACCGGCGACAGGCGGCGGCTGAGCCGGTGAAGGCGCCGCTTCCGCGGTCGTGTGTCACCGACGACCACGGACTCCCGACGAGACGAGCGTCCGACGACTCGAGCGTACACCCCCGACGAGACGAGCGTCCGACGACTCGAGCGTACACCCCCGACGAGACGAGTCCGCCCCGATCGAAGCGGGTCGACGCGACCGTCGAGACGGACCGTCACGGTCGATCGTGGGCCACCGAACGGCTTTCCTTCCTGGGGGTGTACTCTCCGGGTATGAGCGACGGGGACGACTCCCTGCGGACGCGGGTCGAACGCTGGCTCGGACGGGAGATGCCGATCATCCAGATGCACGGGGGCACGAGCGCGGTCCGGAAGGCCGACCCGGACACCGGCGAGGTGATCGTCGAGCTCGGTGGGGGCTGTAGCGGCTGTTCGGTCTCGGACGTCACCACGGGCAACATCGAGGCCGCGTTGCTCGAGTGGGAGGAGATAGAGGACGTCACCGTCCGCGTCCCCGACCCACGCGAACAGCTCGGCGGCCCCGACCAGGCCGAGTCGATCATGGGGATCGACCGGACCGAGGGCGGACGCGGCGACTGGGGCTCCTCGAACCCCGGCAAGAGCCACTTCTGAGCGCCGGCGATCCGACCCCGGCAAGAGCCACTTCCGAGCGCCGGCGGTCCGACCCCGGCAAGAGCCACTTCCGAGCGCCGGCGATCCGGACCCCGACCGGAGCGCTTCCGAACGACTATATGTCCGTCCGTGCCAACGTCGGGACACGATGACGGCTGGACACCTGCGAGATGGAGGTGACGACGGTGACTGAGGCGGTCGACGACGAGCCGGCCGAGACCGACGGCGGCGTCCGGTCGTACACGGTCCGGCTCGAACTCGTCGACGAGCCCGGCGAGCTGCTCGGTGCGCTCGAGCCGATCGCCGAGCACGGGGGGAACCTCCTGAGCATCCACCACGAACGGGGCAGCGTCACCCCGCGGGGACACATCCCCGTCGAGATCGACCTCGAGTCGCCGCCCGATCGGTTCGAGACGATCGTCGACGCCCTCCGGGAGGCGGGCGTGAACGTGATGCAAGCCGGCGAGGGGCGGTACGGCGAGCAGCTGAGCGTCGTGCTCGTCGGCGAGCTCGTCGAGACCGATCTCTCGGGGACGCTCGCGGCCATCGAGGCCGACGCGGACGCGACCGTCGTCGATCTCTCGCTTGCGGCCCCCGACGGAATCGACGAGACCGCGAGCGCCCGCCTGCGTCTGGACGTCGACTCCGAGCGACGCGAGGGGGCGATCGCGGCGATCCGGGCGATCGCCGACGACCGCGGGCTCGCACTGGTCGAGCCCCTGCCGGGGGGTGAGGCCTGATGCGTCTCGCGATACTCGGGGCCGGCGCGGTCGGCCGGTCGGTCGCCGAGCTGGCCGGCGACTACGGCCACGAGGTCGTCGGGCTCGCGGACTCGACGGCGGCGGCCGTCGACGACGACGGGATCGACGTCCCGGCTGCCCTGGCACGGAAGGACGCCGGCGACGCCGTCGGCGCCGCCGAGCCGGAGGCCGTCTTCGAGGCCGGATACGACGCGCTGGTCGAGGCGACGCCGACGACCCTCGGGGACGCCGAGCCCGGCTTCTCACACGTCCGGCGGGCGCTCGAAGACGATCGACACGTCGTGCTCGCGAACAAGGGGCCGGTCGCCGAACGCTACGACGAGCTCCGGGCGCTCGAAGCCGAGAGCGCGGGCTCGATCCGGTTCGAGGCGACCGTCGGCGGCGCGATCCCGGTGCTCTCGACGATCGAGGACTGTACGCCCGGGGCCGTCACCGCCGTCCGGGGGGTGCTCAACGGCACGGCGAACTTCATCCTCACGCGGATGGCCGCGGAAGGGCTGAGCTTCGATCACGTCCTCGCGGAGGCCCAGGATCTCGGCGTCGCCGAGGCCGACCCGACGTTCGACGTCGACGGCATCGACGCCGCCCTGAAGTTCGTCATCCTCGCGAACGTGCTCGCCGACGGCGGCTTCACCCTCGAGGACGCAGCCGTCGACGGTATCCGGGAGATCCCCGCGAGCGCACTCGAGCTCGCCGCGGAGGACGGCCGGACGATCCGGCTCATCGGCGAGGCCACCCGCGATGGCGTCCGCGTCGGCCCGCGGCTCGTGCCCGCGACCGGCGCGCTCGCGGTGACCGGCACCCGCAACGTCGTCCAGATCGAGACGCGACACGCCGGCAGCCTCCACAACAGCGGCCGCGGCGCCGGCGGTCCCGAGACCGCCACCGCCATCCTCTCGGACGTCGGCCGGCTCCCGTCGCGGTGATCGCTCACCACCGGCCGTCGTCGTCGGCTGCTGACCGTCGCCAACGTTCGGTCGTCGGCTGTCGACTCCGATGACTGCTGACCGTCACTCCGAGCCGTTACACACGAATGTACTGGGCCGCTCGGCCGAGTCGGTGCCGGTACACTCGTGTGTAACCGCTTTGTGGTCGGCAATGCCCGTCCCACGGCCGGCGACGCCCGTTATCCGCCCCGATCGTACTCCAGAACGGCCAGGTAGGCGACGTACGCCAGCGCGGAGGCGACCAGCGCCACGGCGAGCACCGTCGCGCCGACGTATCCCTCGAGGGCCACTTCCGGGTTCTCCCAGAGGTAGGCGCCGCCTTCGACCGCGAGGACGAACAGCGCGCCGTAGACCGCGGTGAACGCGATCGCCCGTGCCAGCCCGACGACGCCGCGGCTCCGGCTGTTGAGCAACTCGAGGACGAACAGGAAGGCGATCCCGAGGAAGTAAAACGGCTCGGGGACCGCGGTGCCGAGCTCGCTCGGTCCGTCGATCGCGAGCACGCCGTAGTACGCCAGCGCGAGCAACACGGCCGCGATCAGCGTCATGGTGAGCCCGTAGCCGCTCGCGTTCTCCGTCGTCGGCGCCGCGAGCCCGGATCCCTCCTCGGCCGACATGCGCTCGGCTACCCCGCTCGGTGGGTTAGTTAACCGGAGCTTTTCGATCGTCGTTATCGACCGGGGCCGTTCGACTGTCGTGGTCGATCGAGACCGATCAGAGGTCGAACCGCTCGGCGGCGGTCTCCATGTCCTTGTCGCCCCGTCCGGAGAGGTTCACGAGGATCCGCTCGTGGTCGCCGGCCTCGGCGAGCCGGATCGCCCGGGCGACGCCGTGGCTCGACTCCAGGGCGGGGATGATCCCCTCGGCCTCGCTGAGCTCCCGGAACGCCGCGAGCGCCGCGTCGTCGGTGACGGCGGTGTACTCACACCGTCCCAGCTCCCGAAACATGGCGTGTTCGGGGCCCACACCGGGGTAATCGAGGCCGGCGGAGACCGAGTGGACCTCGACGTCGTCGTCGATCACCCGGGTTTTCATCCCGTGGATGACCGCGTCCTCGCCGGCGGCCAGCGGCGCGGCGTGTCGATCCGAGTCCGCGCCCTCGCCGCCGCCTTCGGCCCCGTAGAAGGCGACGTCGTCGTCGCGAAAGGCGTGAAAGAGCCCGATCGCGTTCGAGCCACCACCGACGCAGGCGACCGCGGCGTCGGGCAGCCCCCCCGTCCGCTCTATGAACTGTTCGCGGGCCTCCTCGCCGATGACGCTCTGGAACTCCCGGACCATCCGCGGGAACGGGTCCGGCCCGACCGCGCTCCCGACGAGGTAGTGGGTGTGGTCGACGGTTTCAGCGAAGTCCTCCAGCGCCGCGTCGACGGCGTCGGCGAGGCCGGCACCGCCCCGGGTGACCTCGTTCACCGTCGCCCCCATCAGCCGCATCCGGAAGACGTTCATTCGCTGGCGCTCGACGTCCTTCCGACCCATGTAGATCTCCGTCTCCAGACCCATCATCGCCCCGGCCATCGCCGTCGCGACGCCGTGTTGGCCCGCGCCGGTCTCGGCGATCAGCCGCGGCCGACCCGCCTCCTTCGCGAGCAGCGCCTGCCCGATGGCGTTGTTGATCTTGTGGGCGCCGCCGTGGAGCAGGTCCTCGCGTTTGAGGTAGATCTCCGCGCCGTAACGGTCGCTTAAATTCCGTGCGTGATAGAGCGGCGTCGGCCGGCCCGCGAACTCCGCGAGCAGCTCGCGAAACCGGTCGCGAAAGCCCTCGCTCCGGCTCAGCTCGTCGTACGCCGCCGCCAGCTGCGAGAGGGGATCGAGCAGCGGTTCGGGAACGTGTCGGCCGCCGTATCCACCGAATTCTCCATCGGCCATGGTGGGCCTACAGGGCCGGGTGAAAAGTACGTTCCGTAACGTACACGATCGATCGGCACGGTCGGTTGGCGTCGCCGACGGCTGGCGAGCCGAGGTTGAGTGATTTTGATGAGTGTCCGATAGCTACTCGATCCGATGCCGACCGATTCCGATACAGGCGGCCACGATTGCCCGTTCGAGGGGTTCTCACTCCCGCTGGTAACTCACCGAAACCTACCAAAGCGTAGACAAGAAAGCTTATAGCCGCCCTTCGGACTCCTCTGACGTATGGACGACGATCCACACCGGCAGACCGACGATCGCCTCCCGAACCGCCTTGCCGTCGAGGGCACCGGAACGCCCGCGAGCTTCGAAATCACCGTCGACGGCACCGTCGAGGTCGAACGAGCGGAATCGCCCGCCGGCGCCCCCGTAGTCTCCGGGAGCGCGGTCGAGGGTGCGATCAGCGAGGGGACGGTGTGGCTGCGCTTTTCCGGTGCGGTGGTCGACGCGACGGTGCGAAACGGTGGCGCCGTGGCTGACGGATCGTCCGCCGACCCGGAGATTTACGTGGTAGAGTGACCGTCCGGAACGCGACACGGGGAAGCGACTGTCCGGAACGCGACACGGAGAACTCACTCCGACTGTCGACGCGGTTCCGATTCGACGGCGGGCCGGCCGGCGAAACCGTCACGCCAGCAGGATACCCGCCGTGAACATCACCATGACGAGGAGGAATATCCCCGTCGCGACCAGTAACCGTAGGTATCCGATTCGCGGTGTCATCTCCATCCCCCGGAGCCACGTGTCGGTGGCTCGAACCCCCAGGTTCGAACTCCCTTGGCGCCCCGTCGGACGCCGCGGGCTCCACCCGGACCTTGGTCCGCGATCGTTATAAGAATACTGATCGTTCCGGGCGAAACGGACAGTACCACCGCCCTGACCGTATCTTTCGGATATTTCTATTGGAAACTAAAACGGCGTTCCGTGCCACTCGAGTCACGGCGCGTGACCGCCGCTCGCGGCTCGACTCGTGGCCGTTCGCCACCTTTGTCACTCCGTGGGCGTTCACTACCGTGGCCGTTAGCTACCTGTGTTACTCGAGTTCGGCGAACAGGTCGTCGACGTCGCCGTCGAACCGCTCGAGCAGCGTCCGGACCCGCTCGCGGCGCTCGTCGTCGACGCGCACGTGGACCATCCCCTCCCCGGGCTGGCCGTAGACCACGCTGGCGCCGTCCGGGGCGGCGAGGATCGCCGGCAGCACCGCCAGATCCTCCTCGCCGTCGACGAGGATCGTGACGGGGTCGTCCGCCCGGAGGGCGTCCACCAGCGCCGAGACCAGCCCCCGGGTCAGCGTCGCCGGGGGGTTGTCGACCTCGCGGTCGACGTCCTCGGTGACGGCCCGTTCGATCTCGCGGTCGACGACACCCCGCTGGGTGCGTCCGTCGACCACGGCGACCGCGGGCTGGCTCCCGGCGTCGAGCAGGTGGTGGGTGACGACGTCGCCGACGGCGACGACCGGCCGGCCCGCTTCGGCCAGGAGGGCGTCCGCGTCGGTCTCGATCGGTCCGAACGGCGTCTTGAGCTCCCCTCGGAGCCCCTCCGGGAGGGTCACGAGCACGTCGTCGGTCGCGTGATCGCCAGTCGTGTGATCGTCGGCGTGGTCGTCGGCCATCGGTCGATCCGGCTCAGCGGACCTTCAGCGCGTACGCGCCGGCCTCGGTGACCTGCATCTCGGTGGCGATCTCGCTCTCCTCGGGGTGGGCGATGCTCACGTAGCCCGCCCAGTCTTCGGTCAGCGAGGAGGAGCCACAGGAGACACAGGTTGCGGCGTCGCCGTCGTTGATCCGGTGACACTCCCGGCAGGCGAGACGGTTCGTCGCCATCTCACTCACCCGCCGTGGCTTCCTCGCGTCGCTCGCGTTCGTCTTTCAACCAGCCGTGTTTCCCCAGACCGGGCTGTTTCGCGGTGAGCCCGATCTTCGAGTCACGGGGGTTGCGTTCGTCGATGCTCTTGGTGACGATCCGTGCCCGGACCGCGTCGTCGACCTCGAGTGCACGGTCGGACTCGTTCGAGGAGAGCCGACCGTTCTCGCCGTCGAACGCGAGATACTCATCGGAGATCTGAGAGACGTGAAGCAAGCCGTCGACGGGGCCGATGCCGACGAAGGCGCCGAACTCGACGACCTCGACGACGGTGCCGTCGACGACCTCCTGCATCTGTGGGTCGAAGGTGACCGCGTCGAACTCGGCTTCGTAGTACACCCCCGGCCGGTTCGGCAACACGGTCCCCTCGCCGACGTCGTGGACCTCGGTGACGGTGACGACGCTTCCCACCTCCTCGTCCATCCGTCCTTCCAGTTTGTCCTGGAGCAGTCGCTTCACCAGCCCGGGCGTGACGTCGCCCAGCTCCCGCGGCGGTACCTCCACCGTGTCCTTCAGCCTGACCCGTTTGTACATCTATGGTCGAGTGATCGCTAGGTTGTTTCTCCCGCGTAAAGCAATTACCGGTACGCCCTCCTCGAGCACCCGGTCGCGCAGCGGCAGGTCGTTCGTGACGACGTAGTCGACGACGCCCTCGCGGGCGAGTTCGACGAGCGCGTCGTCGGCGTAGGCGGCCTCGGTGTCGACGGCGAGACAGCGCTCGGTCGCCAGGTCGTGGCCGACGTTCGCCGCCGTTCCCTCGGTTCCACCGCCTTCGGAGAGCCGGCGAAGCTCCTCGAGGACGGGCTGGGGGGTGACCGGCTCGAACGCGGCCGGCCGCGGCCCGTCGCCGTCGGCCGGTGGCCGACCGGTGCCGAGAAGCCGGTCGAGCTCGTCGAACAGCCGCACGTCGAGCTCGACCGGCATCATCAGCGCGCTCGTATCGAGGGCCACCCGCTCGGTCATCTATCCGTTCAGGGTGCCGACGCCGATCAGTCGCCAGCGGGCGCCGATCCGCCGGTTGATGGCGATCTTCGCGCCCGGCTCGGCACAGACCGGTCGTTTGAGCCGGACCTCACACTCCTCCCCGCGGGCGCTCGTGACCGCGCCGACGGTCGTCGCGGTTCCGACGGTCATCATCAGCGGCTCGCCGGTGGAGATCTCCTCGACCTCCGTGCCGCCGTCGGCGCCGACGACCCGCTCTAGGAGGTCGACGCTCATCGTGAACTCCTCCCAGGTCGGTGGCAGCGTGCCGGGTGGGCCGGCGACCCGCCCCGCCAGGGCGTCGCCTTTCGTCAGCGACGGATCGAGTGCGGTGCCGACCCCGAGCAGCCCGCCGGGGGTGGCGGTCTCGACGTTCTCGCCGCCGGCTTGCAGCGAGCGGACGGTCGTCCGGATCGGCTCGTAGCCCGTCCGTCCACCCTCCTCGACCTGTCGGCCGGGGCGGATCTCGATCTCGTCGCCGACCGAAAGCTGGCCAGCGACGAGGCTGCCGCCGAGCACGCCGCCGTGGAGCCCCTCCCAGGTCGTCCCCGGCTTGTTGATGTCGAAGCTGCGGGCGACGTACACCCGCGGGTCGGTGTCGGGGTCGCGGTCGGGCGTGGGGATCTCCGACTCGATGGCGTCGATCAGCAGGTCGAGGTTGACCTCCTGACCGGCCGACACCGGGACGACGGGAGCTCCCTCGGCGACGGTCCCCTCGACGAACTCCTGGATCTGCCCGTAGTTTCGCCGGGCCCGGTCGGCGTCGACGAGGTCGATTTTGTTCTGGGCGATGACGACGTTCTCGATCCCGATGATGTCCAGGGCCATCAGGTGCTCTTCGGTCTGGGGCTGGGGGACGGTCTCGTTGGCGCTGACGACCAACACGGCGCCGTCCATCAGCGCGGCTCCCGAGAGCATCGTCGCCATCAGGGTCTCGTGACCCGGGGCGTCGACGAACGAGACGGTCCGAACCGGCTCGCTGGTCGAGCCGTCCGGACACTCCTTGGCTACGGTGAAACAGTCGGGCTCCTCGGCGCCCGGACAGCGACGGAACGTCGCGTCCGCGTACCCCAGCCGGATGGAGATGCCGCGTTTCATCTCCTCTGAGTGCTGGTCGGTCCACGAACCGCTCAGTGCCTGGACCAGCGTCGTCTTTCCGTGGTCGACGTGGCCGACGAGTCCGATGTTCACCTCCGGTTGTCGATTTTCTGCCATGAGACGATTAGAGATTGAATACAGCTACCTCCGTGCGCTTGATAAACCTACTGTTCTGGCCTCGCGTGAGCCCCCAGCCCACACCCTCGATCCGCAGCCTTCCGCGTGGAGCCGGCCCGAAATTTCCCCCGCGGAGCGAGCGGTATCCCGTTGGCGTCCGCACGGAGCGAGCGGTGTCCCGTTGACGTCCGCACGGAGCGAGCGGTATCCCGTTGGCGTCCGCGTGGAGCCAGCCGTGACGTCCGGGGGCTTCCTCGCGGCCCGCTTCGCGACGCCGCGTCGGATCGACCGATTCTTGTCGGCGCCGGCCGTACGACCCGCCGATGGACGCGCCGCTGTGGACGGAGAGCCACGCCCCGTCGCTGTCGGAGCTCCCCCAGCCGGAGGTCAGGGAGTACCTCGAGCGGGCCGTCGACGAGCCGATCAACCTCCTGGTGCAGGGGCCGCCGGGCTGTGGGAAGACCGCGGCCGTGCGGGCGCTCGCCCGGGAGGCACACGCCGACCCGGACAACGACTTGGTCGAGATCAACGTCGCCGACTTCTTCGGGCGGACGAAAACGGAGATCAAAAACGACCCCCGCTTCGCGGGCTTTCTCGTCGGCCGGTCGGCGCTCTCGAAGCGGGAGATGATAAACCACGTCCTAAAGGAGTCGGCGAGCTACGCGCCGGTCTCGGGGAGCTACCGGACGATCCTCCTCGACAACGCCGAGGACGCCCGCGAGGACTTCCAGCAGGCGCTGCGACGGATCATGGAGCGTCACCACCGGACCACCCAGTTCGTGATCGCCACGCGCCGGCCGGGATCGCTCATCGCGCCGATCCGCTCGCGGACCTTCCCCGTCCGGATGCGCGCGCCGACCAGCGAGGAGACCGTCGCCGTCCTAGAGCGGATCGTCGACCGCGAGGACGTCGCCCACGACGCCGACGGCCTCGAGTTCGTCGCGGGCTACGCCGACGGCAACCTCCGGCGGGCGATCCTCGCCGCCCAGACCACGGCCGTCGAGGAAGGGGAGGTTACGATGGCCGCCGCCTACGAGACCCTCGGGGACGTCGGCGTGGACGGAGAGATAGAGGAGATGCTCGCGGCCGCCGAGGACGGCGAGTTCACCGACGCCCGCAAACGCCTCGACGGATTGCTCGTCGACGAGGGGCTGAGCGGCGCGGAGGTCCTCGAGGCGATCCTCGACGCCGCCCGGTCGCGGTACCGCGGCCCGGAGCTGGCGCGGCTCCACCGCCTGGCCGCCGACGTCGAGTTCGCGATGGGCGAGGGGACGAGCGACCGGCTCCACGTCTCCCGGCTACTCGCGGAGCTCGGCCGGGAGGAACCGACGGCTAGATCGTGATCAACACCGCGCCGACGACGATCATCGCCGCGCCGGCGACGACGCCGCGGGTCACCCGTTCGAGGTCCCTGAGGAACACTGCGGCGAAAAGCAGGGTGAAAAAGGGCGCGGTCGCCACCAGCGGATCGACGATCGCGATCCGGCCCTCCTCGAGTCCCAGCGCGGCCATGAGCGACACCATCGCGACGGACGTGAGCAGCCCGCTGACGGCGAAGTACCGGTAGCTCTCCCGGGGCATCGAGAGCACGTCCGTCCGGCCTCTGGCGAGTACGTACGCGACCAGCGCCACGAGCCCCGCAGTCTCGTTTATCGTCACCGCCTCGAGGGCGGAGATGGGCGTCTCGAGCATCCCGTACCGGCGGGCGACGTTGGCCACGGCGAACGTCGCGGCGGCCGCAATCGGCCACAGCAGGTCCCGGGCGGTCCACCCCTCGAGGTCGCCCCCGCGGGAGAGCGCGAGCACCGAGAGGCCGGAGACGAGGATCACGATCCCGACGGCCGTCACCGGGCCCAGTGGCTCCCCGAGGGCGGCGAGGGCGATCGCCGTCGCGAACAGCGGCCGCGTGCTCAGGATGGCGCTGTTGAGGCTCGCGCCGACCCGGTCGACGCCGACGAAGATCGCGATCCGGCCAAGCGCCGTGCCGATCACGCCGGCGCCGACGAACACCGCGAGCACCTCGCGGGTGAGCCCGGCGAACGCCTCCCCGCCGAACAGGAAGGCGACGGCCGCCCAGTAGAGGACGAGCTGGACGACCACGACGACGAGCGACGCCTGGACGGCCCCGCCGCCGGCGGCCATCCCGCGCTTGTCGAATATCGGGGCCATCCCCCACAGGATCGCCGGCAACAGCGCCAGTGTGAGCACCTCGACGGTCGCGCCGGTCACCGCCACCCCTCCCCACCTTGACGGCTACTCATCGTCCCCCCTGGACGGCGGATCCGCCTCAACGTTCCGGTCGACCGATCCGCGACGGCCGATCAAAAAACATGAACATTTATTACAGACGGGGCGAAAGGGGGGTGTACCGATGTCGGTCGTACACGTACCGAACTGATTCTCCCCGACCAGCACCGGCCGGCGACTACACCGAACACGACCGACATGAGCATCCACCACCCACACACCCGACCCGAA
>LKMJ01004290.1_pt1 | contig 13391 bp, 8 predicted proteins | sample 643391 | NCBI WGS metagenome assembly LKMJ01 (sample SAMN04112250, study PRJNA286221) | soda lake metagenome | biome: soda lake; feature: Kulunda Steppe; material: water; isolation source: sample PL-Br10 brine of Picturesque Lake | place: Russia: Kulunda steppe | collected 2010-07
GACCCCCTTCAGGTTGTGCGCGAGCCGGTGCGCGTCGTCGTCCCGCGAGGCGCGCAGGTGGTCGATCAGCGGTTCGTAATCAGAGACCAGTCGGTCCCTGAAGTTGTGCAGCTGTCGGGAGTAAAGGGCCGCATCGCCGCCGAAATGCCGCAGGCCCCTTGCCGGCTCGAAGCCCGGCAGCGTGGCGGGAAGAGCGGGGGAGGAAGAGTCTTCCTCTTCTTCGCCGGGCGTGGGCTCCCTTGTGGATGCGTCGAGATGGGTCGCGAGTGCGGCGTAGAGTTCGGTGCTGTCGACGGGTTTGCCCAGGTGTCCGTTGACCCCGGCATCCCGCGCGCGCTGGCGGTCTTCTTCCATGACCGCCGCCGAGAGGGCCAGAACGGGGCCCGTGTAGCCATCGGCCCGCAGGCTCCGGGTTGCATCGAAACCGTCCATTACGGGCATCTGCAGATCCATCAGTACCAGATCGGGCTTCTCCGCGCGCACGGCCTCGACCGCCTCGGCGCCGTTGTCGGCTGTGGTTACGCGGGCGCCGGTTTTTTCAAGAAGCTCTCTGGCCACTTCCTGGTTGATCTCGTTATCTTCCACCAGCAGCACCCGATGGCCTCCCAGCTCCGGCACCCGGGTTGCCGGCAGAGCACGATCGGGGGTCCCGCTACCTTCTGCCCGCACCAGGGCATCGTAAAGCGAGGACGCGGTGATCGGCTTGGCCAGGTAGTCGATGGTCAGCCCTTCAGGCAGGCTGATTTCATCCCGGGCGTAGGCGCTGACCATCAGGATCGGTGGCCGCGTCTGCTTCAGTTCGCCGCGCTGGCGCAGGCGCTCGAGGGCTTCGCAGGTCTCGCTGCCATTCATGCCGCCCGGCATCATCCAGTCCATCAGGACGAAGTCGAACGGCTCGCCGCGCCGTTCCGCCGCCACCACCTGCTCGACGGCGGCCTCGCCACTGTCGGCCTCGTCGGTGAGGTAATGGCAGTGGTACAGGAGTTCGCGCATGATCTGCCGGGCACTGGCCTGGTCATCGACGATCAGCACCCGGCGGCCCGTGGTCTCGGGGCACTCGACAATCGCCTGTCGGTCCTGGCCCAGCGGCAGGGTCAGGGTGAAGGCGAAGGTGCTGCCCTCGTCGGGGACCGACTCCACCTCCAGTTTGCCGCCCATGGCCTCCACCAGCCGACGGGTGATCACCAGCCCCAGGCCGGTGCCGCCGTACTTGCGGGTGGTGGAGGTGTCGGCCTGGCTGAAGGGGTGGAACAGGCGGGCGAGCTGCTCCTCGCTCATGCCAATACCGGTGTCGCGTACAAAAAAGCGCAGGGTGGCCTGACCATCCGTCACCGGCCCGGTCGCGCGGATCCCGAGCTCCACCGTCCCGCCGCGCTCGGTGAACTTGGTCGCATTGGCGAGCAGGTTGCCGAGCACCTGGGACAGGCGCAGGTCGTCGCCAACCAGGGCGCGCGGCAGGTCGGGCTGGATGTCGTAGAGCAGCTCCAGTTCCCCGGCGTGGGCCTTCTCGCCGAACAGCGTCGCCATCTGCTCGACCACCTCGCCGAGTCTGAAGTCGCGCGCTTCCAGCTCCAGCTGGCCGGCCTCGATCTTGGAGAAGTCGAGGATGTCGTTGATGAGGCCGAGCAGCATCCGCGAGGATTGCTGGATCTTGTGCACCTGATCGCGCTGCTTCGCGTCCAGCTCGGTCTGTTCCAGCAGCTGGCTCAGGCCGATGACCGCGTTCATCGGCGTGCGGATCTCGTGGCTCATGTTGGCCAGGAACTGGCTCTTGGCCTGGCTTGCCTGCTCGGCGTGTTCACGCGCCCGCTCGGATTCCTGTTGTGCCCGTTTGACATCGGTGAGGTCGTCGTAAACCGCGACCACTTCGCCGGAGGAGAGGCGAAAGATGCGGTTCTCGCGCCAGCCGGCAATGCGATCGTCGCTGTACTCGGAAACCGGCAGCTGTTCCGGCTCACCGGTCCGGGCCACTCGCTGAAAGGCCTGCAGCAGCCCCATCTCGCGGGCGTCGGGAAAACACGCGGTGAGGCGACGGCCGAGGACCGCGTCGCGTGTGGTCCGGTCTATCTGCGCCGCCGCCGGGTTGTAGTCGATGAACACGAAGTCCTCGCCGTCGTCCACCGGGCGGTAGACCGCCACCCCGCTGCCGGTCTGCTCGAATATGCCGGCGAAGCGCTCCCTGGATTCGCGCAGGGCCTGTTCCGCATTCCGGCGGTCGGTGACGTCGCGGATCAGACAGGCGAAACGTCCGGGCTCCGGCTGGAAGGCCGTGGTGGAAAAGTACCGCCCAAGCTCGGCGGCATAATCCTCGATGGTGCAGTTCTCCCCGGTCAGTGCGACGCGTCCGAAGTTTTCGATCCAGTGTGATTCGACCCCGGGGAGGACCTCACGCACGCGCCGACCGACCGTCGTTTCGGCTTTCAGTCCGGTGAGTTGCTCGAATGCGGGGTTGACCGCGAGATAACGGTAATCCACCGGGTTCCCGTCGTCGTCGCAGATGATCTCGTGCAGGGCGAAGCCGTCCTGCAGTTCGCGGAACAGCATCTGGTACTGCTCCTGCGCGCGCTGCTGCTCTTCCAGCAGGCGGATCTTGTTCCGGGCCAGCTCGACCAGACCGGCAACCGAGGCGAGAAAACCGAGTTGCTGCTCGTCCGGTTCCGGCTGACGGTCCAGCCAGTTGAGGACCAGCAGATGGTAACCCTCCGCGCGAAAGCTGAACGGATACCACAGCAGCGTGCCGATGCCCATCTGCTCGTGGAGGATGCCTACGGAACCGTCCGTACAAATGGCAGGGTGGGGCGCATCGGCGTGGCTGTTGAGCCACGTCTGCTGTTCACGGATATGGCGCACCCCGTTGCCGAACGTCGCCAGGGGATAGCTGCCGATGGATGGCGCGATATCCGGCCTGGCGGGGTTGAGCCATTCGTTGCGGCCGATGATCCGTTCGTGTTCGAAGTCGATGTCGTAGACCAGCGCCCGGTCGGCGCCCAGGGCCTCGCCCAGGTTGCGGCAGGTGGCCTCGAGGATCGCGCGGACATTGTCCTCCGCGGCAATGGTGTGGGCGATGGTGTCCACGGCCGCCCGGTGTCGACGCGTTGTCGATTCGATCGCGGCGGCGCGGGCTTCGGCCTGCTTCTGTTCGGTGATATCGAGGATGAAGCCGTCCAGCCAGGCGACCCCGCCCTGTTCGTCACGAACGGCGATGCCCCGTTCCTGGGCCCAGCGAATGGAGCCATCGCGATGCCGGATCCGGTACAGGGTCTCCCACGGCCGGTCGTCGGCGATCGCCTCCGCGATGGTCTGCGCGACCCGGTCTGCATCATCAGGGTGGATCAGTTCCGCATACGAGACCACGGCGTTGTTGATCAGCTCGGCACCCTCGTAACCCGTCAGCGGGTCGGCTGCCCGGCTAATGAAGAGCATGGTCCAGGCGTCATCGTACAGGCAGCGGAAGGTGATCCCGGGGATGTTCTCCACCAGCGAGGCAAACTGGTTGCGTGCGTCTTCCAGTTCCAGCCGGGTCCGTTCGATATCGGAGATGTCCTGGATGATCGACCAGATCACCTCGCGCCCGTCCGGTGCCGTGGTCTTAAAGCCGTGGAGCAGGACCGGGTAGCGCGAGCCGTCCTTGCGGATGTACTCCTTCTGGAACGGCCCGTAGCGGCCGGTGCGCTGCATCGATTCGAGCATGGCCTGTTCGTCGGCCATGTACTCTTCGGGAGTGACCTCCCAGTAGCTCAGCTTCTGGAACTCCTCCCGGGTGTAGCCGGCGGGCTCATTGATGGCGGCATTGAAATCGAGGAATTCACCGGTGGCGAAGTCGTTCATGGCGATACCGACCGGGGAAAGCTCGAACAGTCCGCGGAATTTCGCTTCCTCGGTGGCGAGCCGGTGGCGGTTCGTCTCTTCCTCGGTGATGTCGCGGTTGACGCCGACGACCCGGGTGGCCTGGCCGGCACTGTCCCGGATGACCTGGGCCTGACCGTGCAGGGTGCGGATGGTCCCGTCATCGGCGCGGCGAATAGTGATCCGGAGGTCGAATGGTGCGTCGGATTCAACGGCGGCCCGGAAGGCGGCCACGGCCGTATCCCGGGAATCCGGGGTCAGTGTCCTGGCCCAGTCCTCGAAGGCATTCCCGAAATCGGCGGGGGCGATGCCGTAGAGGCGGAACATGCCGTCGTCCCATTCGAGGTGGCCGCTGGCCATGTCGTAGTCCCAGATCCCCAGGCCGGCTGATTCCGTGGCCAGGGCCAGGCGCTCGCGGCTGCGCTCCAGCGCGGTGTTGACCAGCTTTTCAGCGGTGATGTTGCGGAACACGGCCAGGAAGAGGGTCCGCTCCTCGAACGGCAGCAGGACCACCGAGACGCGAACATCGATGACTGTGCCGTCCTTGCAACGGTGCCGCGTCTCGAAATCGTCCTGCCCCTGCTCAAGGATGGTCCGGATGTGCGCCTCGGTTTCCTCCGGTGTCTCCTGCGCCTCGTAATCGCCGATACGCAGGCCGGCGAACTCCTCGGCAGTGTAGCCGAGTTGCTCGTGGGCCAGCCGGTTGAACTGTACCGGCAGGCCGCTCTCCGGATCGATCAGCAGCGTGGCATCGGGATAGAGCTCGAACAGTGTGCGGAACCGCTCCTCGCCCACGGTCGAGACCTGCGCAGAACTGCCGTCACCAAGGGGAGGGGTCGCCATTCCGGGGTACACGCACTGCCTGTATGTAATGAAAGTCTCGCGCATTCCGGGGGCGGTTGCGAGAGCCCGCTCGTGGTGGTTGGTTCCTCTCCGATCATGGGGGGCGTCGGCGATACGGTTCCGGCAGTATGAACCGGCATCACCTGAAGGGAGGGGAGAAACATGCAGGATTCAACCCGGAGACAGCGCGGACCCGTACGGCGCGCGGGGATCGTGGCCGCGTTCGTCGGGCTGGCGGCGGGGGGCGCGGTGGCCGCACCGCCGCAGGACATGGGCGAGGCTGCACGTGATTTCGTCGCAGCGGAAGGGTATTGCCGGGTCGAGAGCGGAGAGATACCGGACCTGTTGCGAGAGCGGCTGCCGCCGGAGCAGCGCGAATCGGTGCGGCCGTTCGAACGGGCCGGGCCGTGGACCGTGCCCGTCCTGCTGCTGGAGGGCCACGAGGGCCCGGCGGAACCGGCGCGTTACCGGATGCAGGCGGGCTTCGAGTGGATGGAGGGTAGTCCGCCCGGGCGGATGCGGGATCTGCATTTCGTGCAGATCGACCGTTTTGAACCTTCGGACGAGGACGCCGGCGACGGTAACGACGGCGGGGCGTGGGACGGGGTCTCCTGGCGCATGGTGATGAGCCCGATCCAGGGGTTCCCGGGGCACGTGGTCGCGGCCTCGCGCCGGAGCCTGGACGCATCGGCCATCGAACAGGCCCGCTGCCTCGAGCAGGCCTGTACCGATCCCGAACCGCTGGGTGACCGGGTCACGCAGTGGCGTGACAACGGCGAGGGGCTGTGGGATTTCGTCCCGCCATCGCTGTCGTCATCGCCGGAAGGCGCTCCGGCCCCGGCATTCCTGCTGGGGTCCCTGCTGGATACCCGGCCGGGACAGCTGGAGGCCCGCGAGAGCGTCGGCTTCGCCGAACCCTTCGCCGAAGCGGTGGTGGAGGTCGGGCTGGAGGAGCCGGGCAGCGTGGATATCCTGCTGCGCGACGGCGACCTGATGGACCACGAGCTGGAGGCGATCTGGCAGCGCCTGAGCGTCGGGCCGGACGCGCAGGTCCGCACCGCGTGGGCGGTGGAACGGCGCCCGCCGCCGCCGTGGCTGGAGGAAGGTGACGCCCCGGATGCGGCCCCGGATGCCGCTCCGGACGACCCGGACGACGCCGGGAAGGACGCCCGGGATGCCGAGTACGGCAAGGGCGGTCAGCCCGCCGGTGCACTGCAGGGTTCGTGGCGTGCGGCGCTGGTCGAGGGTGACGTGCCGCTGGCGTATTTCAGCGTGTTCCATGGCCGTGGCGAGACCCGTGCGCAGGGCGATTTCCTGATGGGCAATGCCCGCGGGCCCGGGCTGGACGGCGCCAGCGGTGATCTGGATTCGGTGGCGCTTGCCGCAGACGGGGAACGCGTGGAACTGGTGTGGAACCCGACCCCGGACCAGCAGGAGAGTTACCACCTGGAGCTCGAACGCCTGGATGCGGACACCTGGGAGGGCCGCTTCCATGCGGCGCGCTATCCGCACGAACATGAGGTGCGGATGACGCGTCGCGGGGATTGAGACGGCCGGCCGGCGACGGGCGCCGGCCGGCGGGTCACAGGTCGAAGATCTCGGCCTTCAGGCCCCACTTGGAGGCCAGGGTCTCGGTGGCGTTGAGGAATTCCTCGGCGCGGGCCGGGTGGTTCCACTGGCCCTTCGCGATCCAGTTGAGCGCGGTGTCGCGATCGGGGGCCAGCGACAGGATGTGGATCAGCTCGCCGGCGTCACCGCCGATGACCTCGCCGCCCAGCAGGCCGCCGGTGTCCATGTCGCCGATCAGGCGAACAAAGCCCTCGGGCTCGTCCTGCCCCAGGGCGCGTGGCGAGGTCTCGAACGCGGCGAAACCGACCGCGGGTTCCAGTTCCTCGTCCTCGGCATCGTCCTCGTCCATGCCCAGACGCGCCATCTCCACCGCCGAATAGATGGCGATCGGCACGTAGCGCTCGTCCTGCTCGCGGGTGTTGCCGGTCTGGATGTTCTCCACCGCGATGGTGGCATCGGCCAGCGCGTGGTTGGCGGTCTGCCATTCGCTGGCGACGTCGCCGATGGCATAGATGTGGTCGACGTCGGTCTGCAGGGTGGCGCGTCGCTGCACGAAACCCCGCGCGTCGGTCTGCACGCCGACGGCCTCCAGGTTCAGGTCCGCGGTATGCGGCGTGCGGCCAGTACCGAGCAGGACCCAGTCGACCTCGTGGCGTCCGCCGTCCTGATCGGTGATGACGACGCCGTTATCGGTGGTCTCCACGCTCTCGTAGCCCTTCACCCGGATCGGCTCGACGCCGTTCTCACCCAGCTTGTCCTTCAGCGTCGACAGGGCCTGGGGGCTGAACTTCTGGCCGTTCAGGGGTTTCGAGCGGGTCAGCCAGGTCACTTCCTTGCCAAGCATGGAGAAGATGAAGGCGAATTCGGTGGCCACCACGCCGGAGCCGATGATGGCGACCCGGTGCCCTAGCGGCGGACGCTCGTCGAACAGCATGTCGGTGGTGATCACCCGCCCGGGGACGGCCTCGAACGGTGCGGGCACGGTGGCCGTGGCGCCGGTGGCGATGATGGTGTGCTTCGCTTCCAGGGTCTCGCTGCCGTCGGCGCCGGTGACCTCCAGGGTGGTGGCGTCGCGAAAGCGCGCGGTGCCCTCGCGGTACTGGATCTTCAGGTGCTTCATGTACTCCAGGTAGGAGTCGCGCACCGAGGTCACGACCTCTTTCTGATGGTCCCAGGCCGGGTCCATCTCCGCGCTCAGCGAGCCCCGGATGCCGCGGCCCTCGAAGTGGCGCTGGGCGGCCACGGTGCGCGCGGTGTGGTACCAGTCCTTCTTGGGCACGCAGCCGCGGTTGAGGCAGCAGCCGCCCCAGGTGTCCTTCTCGATGATGACGACGGAGAGTCCGCGCAGGGCGCCGAGGACGGCGGCGCGATAACCGCCGGGGCCGCTGCCGATGATGGCCAGGTCGAAGGTTTCGCTCATGGATGTGCTCACGGATTGGGATCTTCGGTCAGGTCGATGATGGGTTCGTGCCATTCCAGCGCGGTGAGTTCGAGTTCGAACACGCGCCCCCCGGCCTCGTAGTCGAAACGCACCGGAAGGTGGCTCAGGTTCGGAGCGAACCAGGCGGCAAGTTCGACATCGCTGCCGTCGCTGCGGCGCACCAGGCGGACGGTCTCCATCGAGCCGATGCCGGACTCCACGGTTTCTTCGCCGTCGAGGCGGAATTCGTATTCGCGCAGGCGGTCGCGTTCCAGGGTCCGGATCGTGGTGGTGTCACCGGTGACCGCCAGTTCGCCGTCCTCCAGTTGCTGCATGATCGCGTACAGCGAGCCGAGAAAATCCAGGGTGTCATTCGGCACCTCGACATCGAAGCGTTCGCCGTTGATGTGGCCGATCGCCAGCTGCTCCTCGTGGTCCAGTCGGGTCTCGACCTCGCGTTCGTCGCGCGGGGTTACCTGGTGGGAACGCGAGGAGACCAGATGCAGGCCGCTGCTGTTGGTGTTCAGCAGGGACTCGCGGCTCAGCTCGAAGCGCCCCAGTACCCGCAGCAGGCCGGTGACATGCGCATCCATGGCCATGCGCGAGCGCACGTCCTCGTGGTTGAGGCTCATGGATGCCTTCAGCGTGCTGCCCATGGCTTTGGCCTCGTAGCTGGCCGTGAAGGCCGGGATCCGGGGGCTGTCATCGGAGGCCAGGGTGGCCGCAGGTGCGGCCAGCAGCATGGCCAGGGCGAGCACGCAGGCGGTCAGGATCCGCGCCGCGGGAAACCGGCGGGAGGGATCAGGTCGCTTCACCTGGGGCATCGGAGGTCACCTCGTGATCGAGCTGCAGGGGCGCCTCCAGCGGGGCGCCGTCATACTGGAGCGTGGCTTCGGACCACTGAATCCGGCCTGAACACACCAGCCCGGCCGCCGCGGGGTAGAGCTGGTGTTCGGCCTGCTGAACGCGCGCGGCCAGCGAGGACTCGGTGTCTTCGGCCCGCACCGGCACCCGTGCCTGCATGATAACCGGTCCCCCGTCCAGTTCCGGCGTGACGAAGTGCACGCTGGCGCCGTGTTCGGTCTCGCCGTCGGCCAGGGCGCGGGCATGGGTGTCCAGTCCGCGGTACTTCGGCAACAGCGACGGGTGAATGTTCAGCAACCGTCCGGTAAAGCGTTCCACGAATCCCGGGGTCAGGATGCGCATGAACCCGGCCAGCAGCACCAGGTCCGGCTCGAACGCCTCGATGGCCCCGGCCAGGGCCGCGTCGAACGGTTCGCGCCCGGCGTAGTCGCGGTGGTTGAGGACCTGTTCCGGGATGCCTCGGGCGCGCGCGAACTCGAGTCCGCCGGCGTCGGGGCGATTGCTGATCACGCCGACCACCCGGCCGTTGATCTCGCCGCGTTCACAGGCGTCGATCAGGGCCTTGAGATTGCTGCCGCGCCCGGAAATCAGCACGACCAGGCGTTGCGGGGCCATGCCTGTCATCCCGCGGTGTACACCACGCCGGGTTCGTGTTCCGCGCACTCGGCGACCACGCCGATCGGCCAGGCCGGGACGCCGGCGGCGGCCAGTTCCGAAGACACCGCCTCCACGCTGGCCTCCGGCAGGATCAGCGTCATGCCGATGCCGCAGTTGAAGGTCAGCAGCATCTCCTCGTCGGCGATGCCGCCCTGTTGCTGCAGCCAGCGGAACACCGCCGGCCACTGCCAGGCGTTCGTGTCGATGCGCGCATGCAGGGTCTCCGAGAGCAGTACGCGCGGCAGGTTCTCGGTCAGGCCGCCGCCGGTGATGTGGGCCGCCGCGTGTACCGGATGGCGTGCCATGACCTCCAGCAGCGGCCGGGCATAGATGCGGGTGGGCGCCATCAGGGCCGCGCCCAGGGTCTCGCCGTCGCCGCCGGGCAGCGGGGCGTCGAGGTCCGCCTGCACGTGTTCCAGCACCCGCCGGATCAGCGAGTAGCCGTTGGAATGCGGGCCGCTGGAGGCCAGCCCCAGGATCACGTCGCCCGCGGCCACCTGACTGCCGTCCAGCAGCTGGTCCTTCTCCGCGATGCCGACCGCGAAGCCGGCGACGTCGTAGTCCTCGCCCTGGTACATGCCGGGCATCTCGGCGGTCTCGCCGCCGATCAGCGCGCAGCCGGCCTGCTCGCAGCCCTCGGCGATACCGGTGATGACATCGCCGGCGATGTCGATGTCGAGGTGGCCGGTGGCGTAATAGTCGAGAAAGAACAGCGGCTCGGCGCGCTGCACGATGATGTCGTTGACGCACATCGCCACCAGATCGATCCCGATCGAGTCGTGACGATCGGTCTGCTGGGCGAGCCGCAGCTTGGTGCCCACCCCGTCGGTGCCGGATACCAGCACCGGCTGGCGGTAGCGATCTACGGGCAGTTCGAACAGCGCGCCGAAGCCGCCCAGGCCGGCCAGGACCTCGGGGCGCAGGGTGCGCTGCGCGTGCGGCTTGATGCGTTCGACGAGTTCCGACCCGGCGGCGATGTCGACGCCGGCCTCGCGATAGGTCAGACCGGAAGAGCTTTCGGACATGGGCGATGTTCCCGAGAAGGAGGGCCGTCTGGCGGGGGCGGGGCTTCCCCGTATGGCCCCGGCCCTAAATTGGCCATGTTAGCCGCCCGTGCCGGGGTGTGCAAAGCGCCGGAACGCGGCGCTGTGCTATGTTGATCGCCGTGTCTGTTTCTGCGCCCTTTCCCGCGATGATCCCCATGCCCCGTCTCTCGTGTTCGCCGTTCCTGGTCTGCCTGCTGGTGTCGCTGCTCGGCCTGCTGCCGCTGTCCGGTGCGGCCGCATCGGTGGAGGTGGAAAGCGATGAGGAGGAGCGCGAGGCGGCGCTGGCCGATGGCCTGCATGCCGCGCTGGTGCGGCTGGCCGGGCTGGATTCCGATGCGGTGCGCGGGCTCGCCGACGAGCTGCTGGAGGCCGCGGATGGCGAGGGCCTGCCGGCGGCGCTGGAGCGCCAGCAGGCACGCGAGGACGGCGGCTATCGGCTGGAATTCGACCGCGAGTCGCTGCGCCGGTCGCTGCGTGATGGTGCGGTGCCGGTGCTCGCCGGTTCACGCCCGTCGCTGCTGGTGTGGGCGGTGGAGGAATCCGCCGGCCGGCGCGAGCTGCTGGGCACCGCCGGGGAAGACACCGGGGTGCTGGCGGAACTGGAGGCGCTGTCCGCCGAGCGGGACATGCCGTTGCTGTTCCCGCTGGGGGATCTGGAAGACCGCCGCGAGGCCAGTGTCAGTGACATCGTCGGCCGCGTGACCGAACCGCTGTTCGAGGCCGCCCGGCGTTATGGCCCGGACGGTCTGCTTCTGCTGCATCTGCGCGGCGCGGGTGACGAGAACCGCGCGCGGGCCCTGCTGGTACATCGCGACCGGGAGTACCGTGCCGAGGCCACCGCCGAGGACGCCCCGGTGGCCGCCCGCCGGGCCACGGCCGCCGCGCTCGACCGGATGGGCGCGCAGCTGGCCCGGGTGCCGGACGAGCCGGAGTGGATCACGGTAGGGTTCTCCGGGGTGTCGGGCTTTGATGACTTCCGGACGCTGCGCGCCGAGCTCGGGGCGATGGAGGCCATCGAGCGCGTGCAGCTGGATACGCTCAGCGGTGCCGCTCTGACCCTGCGGGTGCTGACTGGTCTGGATGTCGAGGGCCTGGGCGAGGTGCTGGCGGATGCCGGATATGCCGAGGACGAGCAGGCCGAGGACGGAGAGGACCTCTCCGAAGCCGCCCTGTGGCTGAACATGCGTTAGGAGCGAATCGTGATGAGCGCCGAGGGAACGACGCTGCCCGGTAGTCCGGGTCCGAATCCGGGTCCGGGGAATGCATCCGCCGCCACCGTGGCCGCCCTGCTGGGACTGCTGGTGGTGGCCGGGGCGCTTTATCTGCTGGCCCCGATCCTGATGCCCTTCCTGGTCGCGCTACTGGTGGGGTATCTGTTCAACCCGCTGGTGACCCGCCTGGGGCTGCGTCTGCAGACCTCGCGCACGGTGGCGACGCTGGTGATCTTCCTGCTGGTGATGCTGCTGCTGGCGACCATCGTGCTGGTTCTGATCCCGCTGGTGGCGGCCCAGCTGGAGCGGCTGTTCCTGTTCCTGCCGGAGGTCATGGCCTGGTTCGACCGTCAGGCGCGGCCGTGGCTGGAGGCGCGCTTCGGGGATGATCTGCCGGCGCTGGACCCGGGCGCGTTGCAGGACCTGGTGGCGCGTCACTGGCAGGAGGCCGGGGGCTTCGCCGGCGGGGCGCTGCACTGGATCGGCAGTTCCACCACCGCGCTGGTGATGGGCGTGCTCAACCTGGTGCTGATCCCGGTGGTGAGCTTCTATCTGCTGCGCGACTGGCCGCGCCTGATCGATGGTCTGCACGACCTGCTGCCGCTGGCCTGGCGCCCGTCGGTGGAGACCTTCGCGCGCGAATCCGACGAGGTGCTGGGCGCGTTCCTGCGCGGGCAGCTGCTGGTGATGGTTTCGCTGGGCCTGTTCTATGCGGTGGCCCTGTCGCTGGCGGGCGTGGAGCTGGGGCTGGCCATCGGGGTGATCGCGGGCGTGGTGAGCTTCATCCCGTATGTTGGCGTGATCGTCGGCATCACCCTGGCCAGTGCCGCGGTGCTGTTTGCCGGGGATGGCTGGCTCCTGCTGCTGGTGGTCTGGGCGATCTTCGCGGTGGCGCAGGTCCTCGAATCGGTCTGGCTGACGCCGTGGCTGGTGGGGGACCGCACCGGGCTGCACCCGGTGGCGGTGATCTTCGCCGTGCTGGCCGGGGGGCAGCTGTTCGGGTTTGTGGGGGTGCTGCTGGCCCTGCCGGTGGCGGCAGTGCTGGCCGTTGCGGTGCGCCACGCGCTGGCGCATTATCGCGCGCTCAATCAGCCTGCCCCCGGAGGGGATGCCGACCCGTGACCCGAGATCCCGCCAGCGCCGACACCGACGTGGCCCAGCTCCCGCTGGACCTGCGGCTGCGCGATGCATCGCGCTTTGCGGAATACCACGCCGAGGCCAACCAGATCGCGCGCGACACCGTGGAGAGCCTGGGGCGCAACGCCGGCCTGACCCAGCCGCAGGTCTACCTGCACGGGCCGGGTGCGACCGGCAAGACCCATCTGCTGCAGGCGGCCTGTCATGTCGCGCACGAGCGCGGGGAGCGCGCCGCCTACCTGCCCCTGTCCGAACTGGCCGCGGCATCGCCCGCGGCGGTGCTGGACGGCCTCGAGCGCGCGGGGCTGGTGGCGCTGGACGATCTCGCGGCGGTGGTGGGGGCACCGGCCTGGGACGAGGCGCTGTTCGGTCTGCTGAACCGCCTGCGCGACGCCGGCTGCCGGGTGCTGCTGGCGGCCCCGGAACCGCCGGATGCGATGGGGGCGACGCTGCCGGATCTGACCTCGCGCCTGGCCTGGGGGCCGGTGTTCCGGCTGGAGTCGCCGCAGGAGGACGATCTGCGGCGCATCCTGGTGGAGCGCGCCCGCCGCCGCGGGCTGGAGATGCCGGACGCGGTGGCCAGCTATGTGCTGCGCCATCATCGGCGGGACGTGGCCGGGCTGCTGGCGCTGCTGGAACGCCTCGATCTGGCGGCGCTGGCCGAGCAGCGCCGCCTGACCATCCCCTTCGTGCGCGATCAGCTGGGCCGGTCGCCGGTCGCCGACTGAGCGGCGCGGGCACGCCGCGCGTCCAGCTTCACGAACATCAGGCAGCCGGTGAACCAGGCGAGGCTGAAGA
>LKMJ01004291.1_pt1 | contig 13390 bp, 7 predicted proteins | sample 643391 | NCBI WGS metagenome assembly LKMJ01 (sample SAMN04112250, study PRJNA286221) | soda lake metagenome | biome: soda lake; feature: Kulunda Steppe; material: water; isolation source: sample PL-Br10 brine of Picturesque Lake | place: Russia: Kulunda steppe | collected 2010-07
ATCATCAAGAGAGTCGACTCCATCGGTGGTCATGGACACATTGTCGAGAGAAGGCGATTAAAAGATAGGCTACTTGGAGTCCATCGTTCCGGTATAGATGCCATGCTCACGAGATTCTAATCGAGTTCTAGCATGACTCGATTGTCACCTAATTAATAATAATGTTATATCATCGACAGAATTGACAACCAATCCCATCAGTTTTGATAGTGAGATGGTTCCTTTCTGAGAACTGTTCCTGGCATGAGTCACATACTACGTCATCGGTTATACCGGCTCCCACAGCGTATGGGGCGCGAATGGAGTCGGCTTGATCGTCCTGACTCACAGTGAGTTCGATTTCACCCCTTTCGTAAACAACAATCGTTGAAGCGATCGGCTTTGCCGTAATCTCGATAGCGTGTCTATCGTAGATATGCTCCCGTTCTTGCGCAAAGCCGTTCTTTTTTTCCTGAAGGAGTTCTTCAAGTTCATTTCCCAGAGCTTCTTTTTCATCTTTCAGCTCTCGGCGCTTCTCAAGTGCTTCGACACGCTGCTGTTGGGATTCCGCCCCATCAACATCTGTAGCCAGATCTTGGAGCAGATCGGATAGCCGATCAATCTCACTTCTGAGTTCATTGATTCTTTGCTCTTGCAACTGCCGGTATTCCTCGAATTCTGAATCAGCAGAGCGAGAAGCTGAGTGGCGAACCTCCGCAATCTCCTTCCCAACTGCTTCTACTGCAGCCTCTTGTCCGGCTGAAATCGCAGTGGCAAGCTTCTCTGAAGATACCCTTGAACTCCCATTTAGGTCATCTTCCGTCTTTCCAGCTGTCAACGACCCTCCTGGCGCAAAGAAACCCTCAACGAGAATCTCGGAAATACCCGGAAGTCGCTGTTCCGACTCTATATCTACTGTTACTGCCTGCAAAAACTGTGTCTGATACTCGCTTACCGTTTCCACACCAATTTTGACGAATACGCAGACTGCAGTTCGATCATAATATGGGCTGAAATTAGAATCCACTACTGAAACATCACTCTCAGTCACCCACGGTGGATAACGATGCCCACCGTCAATCAGATCATTTGTGAGTGCCAACTGGCCAATAGGTGCCATCTCTGCAGCCTCATCGAGCAATTGCTGAGTAAATTCACTTTCCGGAGAAAGAACCACATCGTCATCGTCCGTTTCAGCATCGCGCTTACCTAACAAGACCGTGAACTCCTGACTGTCGGCAAACGCCACGGTGACGTGTGACGGTAAGCGAACTTGCCACTGCTCACCACTTTCTTGCACTGATGCACCGAGTCCGTTGAAATAGTCGCGAGCGAATGTCTCCAGAGCAGACTGAGTCACGGGATGTGAAGCGTCAGTCATCGCTTGCCCCCAGATCGAAGCTCTCGAAAACGCCGTTATTGAATTTCTCTACTTTCTGTGAGAGATCCTGTTGCTCTTCGAGATCGATTGCCATCGATTCAAAATCGTTCTCCAGATCGACTTCAGAGTCAGCGCTAGCCAGTCGCTCGAAGATCTCGTCTTCGAAACTCCTTCCAGAGTCTTCGAGCCGTGTCAGGATCGTACTGAGTTCACCGACAGTCTGCTGGAACAGATCGATCTTATGATAGAGCCGATCCAAGACGTACTCTTCGATTGTCCCTTTTAGTGCCATATTGAAGACGTACACCTTACGCTTCTGCCCGATTCGATGGATACGGCCGATCCGCTGTTCTACCTTCATCGGATTCCATGGGAGATCGTAGTTTACCATGATGTTACAGAACTGGAGATTCCGCCCTTCGTTCATTGCGTCTGTAGAGACGAGAACACCACCTTCCTCTCGGAACCGATCGACAATTTCCTCTTTCTCTTCGCTGGAGTGTCCCCCGTGGAATGCATGTGTGGTATAGCCCTGCTTCTCGAGGGCGTCCATCACGCGACGTTGGGTGGGTCGGAACTGTGTGAAGACGATGACTCGTCCCATCTCAACGTGGTCACGGGCTTCTTCGACGATATCGAATAGTCGCTCTTCTTTGGTGACCGTGTCTATGGCATCGATCTTCTCGACGATTTCTTCGAGTTCGCTCTTATGAGTCAGTTCGTTGTTCTCATTGAGTTGCTTGAGTATTGTCTGTTTGAGAGCTGCAGGGCTGCTCACAACCTCTTTTTGCAAGAGCATTAAGACGAGTTTCTGACCACGGTCTTGGCTGTAGGCTTCTTGAACGTAGTCAGTTACAGTATCATAGAGGTCCTGTTCAGCGGCGCTCGGCTTGAACGTCCGTGTATCGATAATCCGGTCCGTGAAGTCGATATCAGTATCCTCACGTCGGTTCCTGATCATGACTTGGCCCAGCCGACGTTGGAGTTCATCACGGCTCACGAGCGTTTCTTGGCCGTTGTCGACGAAGTACTGATGGAACGTGTCTCGACTTCCGAATAATCCCGGCCTGAGGAGCGAGACGATATTGTACAAGTCAGTGAGTTCGTTCTGGATCGGGGTCGCAGTGAGAAAGAACGCGTAATTGTACCTGAGCTTATCGATAAGTTCGTACCGGTCGGTGTCCTCGTTTTTGACGTAGTGGGCTTCATCCATCACGAGGACATCCCAATCACGAGCGAGGACTGTCGCACGATGGCGGTCACTCTTCGCAGTGTCTATACTGGCGATAATGCGATCATGGGCATCGAAGCCCTGAAATTCATCGTCATAGTTGCACACGAACTCCAGACCAAATTTTTCGCGAAGTTCCCCCTGCCACTGTTTTGCCAATTGGGCGGGAGTCAGAATGAGAACTGAGCCACTTGTTTCCCGATAATGCATCTCCTTCAAAATCATTCCGACCTCAATGGTCTTGCCAAGGCCCACTTCATCGGCGAGAAGGGCCTTTCCGTCCATTTCGAATAGTGCTCGGTGGGCAGCGTCGACCTGGTGTTCGAGGAGTTTGACCTCTTCTTCGTCGACTCGCGAAAGTGAGCGAAGTTCCGTATCAGGCTGCCCCGAGAGTAGGCGGTTTGCTATGATGGTTTGCCTGTGGAAGGAAAAATCGGCGATACCCGAAGAATGTGATGCGACGAGGTCATCAGAGCCTTCATACGTGACCTCGATGTCTACGAGGTCCTGCTCATCCATGGAATACGAATAAAGGTAGAAAGACAAATACGTTGTGCAGGAACCGGACAGGGTTCCCATCATTCTTCACAACTATAATCGGAGATACGTCCAGAGTGGAACTTGGATGATTGGCTTTTGACGGTCAGTATTGAACCTTATTCCACTATTCAACGCTGACCGTGCATTTGTAATAACTACCCCAAATGTTGGCTCGTCATCTACCGCAGCCTGCCCATTGTTACTGAGCTCACCTCCGTACTCGTCCTGTTGCGCGTATGCTCGTCTCTGCTTGGTGAAGGTATCTGAAACAGGTCTGTACAGATGTTCGTCGACTCTGTCCCGCTCGCTCTCATAGGCGTCGCCTTTGAGGAACTCCTGTAATGCATCGAAACCAGGCGTATCGTGACTCATATGGAGTTCCTCTAGCCCGCGGTCGTGAGACCACAGTATTGGAACGGGAGTACCGCTAATTTTAGGCAGGAAGTCGACCGTACCCTTCGATCCTCTCCAAAACTTAACGATACCGCGCTTCGGATCGTGTGGATGGTTGAGTTCGTTCGACAACCGAGTCGTGTGATCGAACGCGACCGCCTTCGCAAGCGCCTCGTCCAGTCCAGGCTCACGACGAAGCACGTCATTGAGATCATGCCGACAGAACGCGTTCGTGATACCTGGATCCCGCAAATAAAATCGTAGCTTCCGTGGTCGCTGATTGTCATACTCTGGGGCCGCCGAAAGCAGGTGCAGTCGCGAGAGCGCGCTGAGATACTTATCCCTGAGGGTTCGGCGGTCGACATCAAGGACCTGGGTTAGATCGTCAAAGTGTACATCCCCAGTTGGACGTTCATGAGCGGCAAGGGCACATATTCGCTCTAGACCGAGTGCGTCCTTGACTCCTCCGAGGTTTGTTGCGGCATTGAGGAGGTCGGCTCTGAAATCTGAGAGTAGCTCTCGCTGGTAGGTTTCGAACTCACCACCGTTTCGGCCCCGGATCACGTCGACAAACTGCTCCTCGCCAATCCCAACGCCGTCTCCAGCAATCCGGAGCGTTAGTATCCCCCCGCTTGTACAGTAGTTTGCAATCTCCCGACGGACCGTCGACGGGTCAGCAATTGTGTCGCTGTTTTGTGCCTCGAGTTCGGCTATCAACCGGTCAGCGTCTCCTTGTGTAACACCCTTTCGGAACGCTTCTCGAACGGCACTGCCATCGAAGCGTTCGCTCGAAGGTGCGAGTTCGATATCTCGGTATCGCATCTTGAGGAAATCCGAAAAACCTAGCGGATATAGCTCGCGTGGATCCACAGATTGTCGCTCGGTCACGTGTGTAACATCGACCTCTTCGAATCGTTCTCGCACAGCGTCCGTTGACAGCGATGTGAATACGATCCGGCGATCATCGTGTTCTGCGATCAAGTCTGTAAGGAGGTGCTCCCAGCGACCGACAGCTTGATTCCCGCGTTTGTTCGGTCGTTCAACTGTGTGAAGATCATCTAACAATATGTAATGGGGAGATGATCCAGGACGCCACAAGACATGCGTCTCGAAATGATCCACAGCTGCTCGGAGTTGGGTTTCCGGCTGCAGTTGGAAAATCGGATCATCTCGAAGGGGGATATACAGAACGTTCGTTGGGGAAACAATCTGGTTGTGGGCCAGTTCGCGTTGCTCTTCGTCTCGTATGAACTTCTCCACGAAATCCGGATCGATGTGAGCGAAGGCCAACTGTTCGAGCAGAGAGCTTTTTCCAGTTCTGTGAGGACCTGTAATGGGGACCAATCGCTGGTTTTGGTGATGAAGGTCGTTGTAGATATTATAGAAGGTCGACTGGAGCGATGAATATTTCGCCGTGAGGCTTGCCTCTCGGCCATACTCCCACCATGGGTTGTACTCTTCGAGCCGCTGAATGAGAGTATCCCCTGACCCAATTGACCCAGAGTCGAATGTCATGATTGAGATGTAAATACGGTTTTTCTACATGGGTATGTTTCTTTGTGTTCCCCCGATCAAGTTCTCCAATCTATGCACGTTGTTTTATAATATCTCACTGAATATTTGGTAGCAATGAGTGGCGGGACGCCGAAGTTCGAAAACTACGACCGTGAGGAAGCAGAGGAATTTCGAGGGTTCATTGTAAACGCGAGTGCTTCTGCAGCGGACTTTATTAATCGCACATCAAGTCCAGAGGCACTGAGATATTTAGTCGAAGATGCAGAAATTGATAGAGAGGTATCCGGTAATAGCGATAAGGTTCGACAAGCCCTTTTGACCTCGAATATTACACCATTCGACGTTAAACAGACCGTTGCACAACGAAACTATAATCTTGGAGAGACGCTCGTTCCCGATACGGTCAAAAAGAACGCGCTCACAGCAATCAAGGTTGGAAAACCAATCGTCCTGTATGGTCCGACAGGTACGGGTAAAACCTACTTCGCTAAGCAGCTCGCTCTAGAAGCCTGTATAGATTATTCGATACACACTGCTACTCCGACTTGGACGCCTGCAGATATCACTGGGAGTATCCAGCCAGAGACAAAAGATGGCGAGATAGAATATCATCGTCAAGCAGGCTGTGTCTCAAAAGGAATCCAGAAAGCAAATGAATACGATGATAACTGGGCTGTAATCATCGATGAGATCACCCGTGCAGATATTTCTCAAGTCTTTGGGCCACTGTACACCGCCATCGAAGACGAAGAGCAGGTCATATTCCAAGACGACGATGGGAACTCACTCACTCTCAATAATAATGTGAAAATCATCTGTACAATGAATATGTCGGACCGAACGGTGAACGAGCTGGACAACGCAATCACACGCCGATTTGCAATGATCGAGCTCAGTACATATGGGGATAAGGAGCGAGCGGCCTTGTTTGACCGATGGATCGGAGAACTCGGATCTGATGTTGATATCGACCTCAATAAACTTCAAGAACTCTTCGAAACTCATCACCAAGGAATCAACACGGGGACGCCGACGACGAGTGGGGAAAGTGGAATAATGGAGTTTGGTCCAATGCACTACGAAGATGTAACTCAGTTTCTTAAGCACGCTTGCGGACGTGGCGGTCCCTACGTCGGTGAAGAGAATATCGCAGTCGGTCAGGCATTCGCCACGTACATCGCGCCACGACTCCTGAATACAGCAGCTCTTCCCCAAATTAACCGTCTCGCAAGTCACTACGAAACGCTCGATAACCAATTCGAGGCATTCGATCTTACACCAGCAGCCGACCTCGCAAATAGGCAAGCAGAGGCGGAAGAACGCGGGATGGGCGTAAGCGCGTATGAGTAAGTCAGTTCGGTACGAGTACGGAACGTCGTTGTGCTCGGTCCAGGAAAATCGTAAACTGATCGTCGAAGAGTGCGATCGAGAGTCGATTAAAGACGAGCTCCGGGCAGCTAACTTCGTCCGGGAAGGCAGCAAGTACGTAAAAAAACGTCCGCGGATGCGGATGGGGGCTGAACAGGCTACTGAGGAGGACGCCCTGCAAGTCCTGTCTGTCCGGATTGTCGATGATACACTTCACGTCAAACCCTCTGATATCGTCGGGATCGTGAGACTGGTTCCGGGGATGAACGTACAGATCGAGCCAAAGGTCGACTGGGAGCACGTCATCGAAATGTTGCTTACAGTTTACGACATCGACAGAACTCAGTCGTATTATGGCGTCCCACTCAGCGAACTAGTCTCCAGCGGTGTAGAATCTACCCGTATCATTGCGATTCTCGCGATCAACTACGTGCATGGTCTAAAGACGATTCGACGGAACGGGTTCAGTCGGAATATTCACATCAGTCGTCGGAATGGGTTCGAAGGACTCGGATCGATTGACGTGGAGCAAACGCTGATGAATCATGCGACTGGAAACCCAGCGCCGACTTGGATCCAGACGCAGGTCGAATACGCGAATCCAGTAAACTCGGCCATTCATATGGCTGGGAAATTGTTGTTGAGACTGCTTCAGCAGGACCAAGACGGACATCGGCACCCACGACAGGATATGTTGCTCTCGATGGTCCATCAGGAGGTCGAGCGGATGGAAGAGCTGGGAATCACTAGCAGCCAGAAGGAGGTCGGTGTATACCGACGGCTTTCCCTCCATGATCTTCCCAGACAGCGTAACTACTACCGGCGAGCATTTTATACTGCACAATCAATTCTTGCGTCTGCGTTGCTCGGTCAAGTCGGCGGAGGGCCCGAAGAGTTGCTCGTCGACTACGCGCTGAGCATGAATTCGCTATTTCAAGACTACTCGCACAAAATCCTCAATCAAAAAGTCAACAGCATAAGGACTATCGACTATCTTGACCAACTGGGCGAGGTCGAATGTAAAGGCGAAGAACCGATCTATGCTTTTGCAGGGAACAACGAGGCTCGCCACGAACCCGATCATCTGCTTATAAGCGGTGGTGAGACACTCGCTGTCTTGGATTCAAAATATTACCGTGAAGGGAAGAACCCCGCAAATGAGTCCAAGTCTCGGTCCAGAATGTTTGCTTATGCCTATTTGACAGAAACTAATCGAATGGCATTCCTCTGCCCGAAGTATCAAAACGTTCGCCTCCCCGTACAGCGGACTGGAGCAGAAGTCCAGATTGTCTCACCCGACGACGAGTTCACTTGTGATACATACGAGGAGCTTATTGAGAGGTATCTGCTCGAGACATTGGCAATCAAGTATCCAGAACTCCGTGTGTTCGATGCCGCAACTGAGGGACACCTCTGTCTCAGTGGCGTTTCTGACAAGGATCTTTCCGAGATCCACGATACGAGCGGACCGTTCAGTATCACAAATCCTGCCACATTCGCGGATCGCGTAATTTCAGCGATAGCATTCTCGTCCTACGCGCCAAACAAACCAGAACTTGACGATCAGGGGCGGTGGACAAAATCTCGGATCAAAGCTGCCTGTGGGAAGACCGATGAAGAAGATCTTCCGAAGTACCCCCGCCATTCAACGACTTGTGTCCCGATTTATAATCCAGAGGGGAACGACGACCACGGTACTATAACGCTATATTTCCTGAAGTCCATGGACGAAAGAACGCATGTGAGCACAGAAGGCCCTTGGCCCCTCATGTGAGGTTAGTCAGGACAGCGTTTAAATCCGGAATGGAGCAACAAGCCAACCCGAGTCTCGTTTCTTAATCTGTCGGCCAAAAATAGGTCGCAGAGAATAGAACTCGTCGTCTATTTCAATTTCGAAGGAATCACCAGCACCTTGAATATTTCCATCGACCGCAAACTGAATCTTCGGAAGCGGGCGCTGGCTGTTCAGGTAATCCATCTTCTTTCGCATCGTCGAGAGCAACCGGTCTTGAATGTCGTCTTCACCCGTAAGCACATCCTCGAGCCCGACGACGCAGATCTCGTCAGGTAGATCGCTATTCTCCAACATGGATAGAAATTCATCGATCGGGACGCGATAATCTGCAGATTCCCGTTCCCCGCTAACGATGATATTATACATCCCTGCTACGGCGTCTATATCGCTCATATATCCCAAATATCTCACAGGGATGTAAAATACGTTAGTCTCGGAAGAGTTGTCGATAAGCGTCGTCACCGGTGACCGTTGCTAAGTCGGTGGCAAGGTCAAGCATTCTGCCAGTAACCTCGATGTCACGTAACTCGTCCATCGTCCCTGTTTCCTTTTCGGTATCATATCTCATCAACTGGACACGCTCGAGTGCTGTGAGGGCATCAATATCTCTCGATTTGATATAGGCGAGCCGGTCATCATCACTCCAGTTCGTGAGTCGAAACCCATCAGTGGTATCGAAGAGCGACCGATCACGTAGGTCGTTTGGATCAATGTTGGTGCCTCTACAGAGTCGGTTGACATCATCAAAAGTCGGCTCCTCCATTGCCAAGAGGTCAAGATAGATTTCGTCGGGAGAGACATCACCTGCGATTATATCGTATATTTCTACGACGACTTCATCAGCACTCATAACTGCACCTTCGCGATGGACTTTCCCATGGTGTGCCGAATACTCGCGGAAACACCGTCCAAGCTCAACGACGCTGATATCACCCTCTGAGATGGTTTGTCCTTCACGAATTTCGTCTCGAACATGCCGACTGCTACGGTGCATCTGACGTCGGAGAGACGACCAACTGATTGGCTCTCTATCGGAAGCAGGACGGGCGACAACAATGACACTGAATGAAAGTTCGTCGCCCATTATGAAATCGTTTAGATTGGCAGAGATGGGGTATGTTGCTGTGATATCGAATCCCTCATCACACAACGACCGAACGAGAGCTCCCCATGACTCTTTGCCCCCATGACGATACGTGAAAACGAGAACACCGTCGTCTTTCAGGACCTCCTGAACACGAGAGAACGACTGTTTTAATTCTGCCTCAAATGACTCTGAATCTTTGTCCACAGCAGGGTTAGCGACTATGCTCTCGTTTCGAGGGGTAATTTCTGCTGTGAAGCTTTGATACTCGTCGGACAGGAGCAATCGTTGCCAAACGTAAAAGAAGTCTGAGACCTCTGAGTAGACGACATTGTCGTAGTATGGCGGATCCGTGATGATTGCGTCGTACTCTGATTCGAGATCAACCTCACGAATATCTCCTTGGTGGAGTGAATACGTCCCTCCGACCGGATGATCAAACGGCTCAGTCTGTATGAGTTCGCCATCTTCCAGATATCGCTCGGTCGGATGATGTGCGAATTCGATTGCATTGACAATCTTCTCCCATGTATTCTGGAACGTTCCGCGACCTGCCCGTGTTCCCCAGACGTTATTCTCGGCGTATTCTACGCGTGGTGTGTAGGAATTCTGTCTGAAAATCCCCTCAATTTTGGTGCCAGAGACGTTATAGAGCGCAAACCGATTCTGGAACATGAGGGAGTCACTGAATGCGAGGAGGAGATACTCTTTAGCTGATTGATCCTCAATGTCGTCGATCGCAGAGAGTAGAGTCGAGAGACAGTATAGCTGGCGGTCGTTGAACATATCCTGCCAGGTTTCGTATCCATGTCGGAATACGTCGTTCCCGTTAATTCGAGAGGCAGCCGTGATAGCTCCCTTTGGAATGTCTCCGCTTGGGACGTATTCTCTCAGTTCTTCATCCGATTTCCAACGTTCTCGTGCCCGGTCGAACTTTGCAAGGTCCTCCTCGGTAGGTGGCTTGTAGCCTTTGAATGTAGATCGATCTTTGCCCTCGTCCTCGCAGTCTGAACAATAGTATTCAATTGCGTAGAGTTTCTCGGAGTAGGACTGCCCGTCAGCAATCGCCTCGACGATCGGATACTTGAGCCCGCAGCAGGGGCACACGTAATTTCCACCACGGGTGACAGGACCATTGGCTGGAATATACTCATGGCTGCATTCCGGACAGACTGACTCAGACTTGTAGTCGTCAGTTAAGAAAATCGACCCACACTCGGGACAGTAGACGTTGTACTTGTCATCGTTCTCATACCGTCCATTTGCAACACGATAATCTTTGAACAGTGGTATCGTTTCATCACAAGATGTACAGTCTAACTCCCGTACCCACATCGCATAAACGGCCTCTGCGACGTGATCTGTGTCGTGGGGACAGGGAGTCTCGTAGAGTGATTGGAGGTCATCGGCTACAGATTCCTGAACGTCTTCGAATGCATCCTGCAGATCTTCGATGTCGGTTTGGTGGGCTTCTAGTTCTTTCTTAGAGGTGAACCAAGCTACGGGATTTGTATCGACACCCGTAACCTCCGCATCAAATCGAATCGCCTCCATCAGGCTGGTTCCGCCACCCATGAACGGATCGAGTACCGTTTTTTCATCGACACGTACATCTTTCGGATAGAGATCCCAGAGAGCGTCCGGATTGTTTAGACTTACAGCGTCGATGCGTTGGCCGATATCTGTCTTGCCATCATTGTCAGTCTCCTCACCAAAATCTGAGAGATTCACATCAGTTTGGTCTTGGTCGTGGATTTCGACGGAGTCCGGATCATCGACGAGGGAGTAGAGAGTAATTGCCCTGAACACGCACCCCAGCCTTCTCGCCCACCACTTATGCATCGTGGAGAGTGGCCGGTAGTAGAGTTTGGCTCGTCCCTCACGGTCTGCGAGGTCATTTACTTGTTCGATGGGGAAGCCACGCTCTATGGGGAGTGTGTCCCGCGGGTCTGGGTCCTGATTAGTCATGCGTTGTGGTGGCTCTGTTTTCGTATTTCAACATTTGCCTCACTCGAATTGGATGGTGATGTCGATGCCAGTGGCAGACTCCGGAATTTTCTCTAAGATATCCGCGACTACCTCGTGGGACTGACCGAGTCCGAGTTGGAGGTTACTATGGGCCTGCTGGAACGTTGCGACACCCTGAAGCGCTCCCGGTGCAGCAGCTTCGCCGTTGGTGTTGAACGATATCGATCCGTAGGCGACAGAGCCAGATTCGTGTGAGTCGTCCCAGTCCTGACGCATCTCACTGGGGCTATCACCCTGGTATTCGAAGGTCCAACCCTCTTCTGGTGGGATTCTGAAGCCAGCACCTGGGAACCAATCTGCTGGGTCCTCGGAACCGGTTGCTCCGACGACGTAATGAGGATCTTCTTGACCGAGATTAGCGAGCAGGAAGTGTTTGACAGCTGCTTCAGACTGTCCCGAAGCACACTCGCGGTGGATATTTTGCACTTGGAACGTGGCCTCCTCGTCGAGGCTTCCGATATACTCTAAAATCTGGTCGCCGATGTCGTCAGGGACCATCGGCGCGACGACGACCGAAGTCGCTTTTCTGTCTCCGAGCGTGCTCACGTAGTCTCCGCCGGTTTTGATCCGGTACTCATTCGAGAGAAGCGTACCGACTGCACTGCGGAACGCAGCGTCCGTATTATTTTGTGGGAGGTACACCTCAGTATCGTTGCGGATCGCCGTGAGCACTTGGCTCGTGTCGGCCTCGCCAGCGGCTTCGATAGTCTCTTCGATACGTACACGAACCTCATCGGCCCCGATTGGTTCGGCGTCAGAAACATCTCGAAGCGTTGCGTCCGACCGAACTTTGTCGAGTATCTCGCTGCCACTGACGAGGACGTAGTGGTCGGCGTTCGCCAGCCGTCCAGCAGCCATCTTGACAGCGTCTTCGGGGTCTTGGTCGTGAATCCAAATATCCTTGCGTCGGCGAAGATCAAGCTCGAAGGTTTCAAGATCAACCTCTTTCGTGCCAGCACCGAACTCTCCCCGAAGTTCGGATTCGACTTCTTCGGTAGACCACTTCTCGATTTCGCTCTCCAAAACGAGAACTGTATCGGAGTTCAGGCCGCGGAGTTCGTCTTTGAAACCGCTTCCGTCATGAGCGAGGACTGGCTTGTCATCGAGTCCATCTTCAACGGCGTCTTTGACCTTGTCGACGCTTCCGGGGATGGGATACGTCGGATCCATCAGGAACTGCTCGTAGACCTCGTCGACTGTCGTCTTTGACCGGCTGTCGAGTCGGTCGCGAACGATATCCCAGACGTGACGCTGGAGGTCGAAGGGATCGGCTTCGACTGCTGCGGCAATGTTTCCAGCATCGAGGACGGGTTCCGTCGCCACGAAGTTCTCGAGCGACATCTCGGCTGCATAGTCGAACTCGTTGAGGAGATCGTCACCGTCGATGATCTCACCATAAGCACTCTCTAGGCGGTCGGCGAGATCTTCCTCGTAATCGTCTTGCAGTGTCTCTATTTCTTCGCGAATCTCTTCGGCCAAGCTCTCGTCGTCGGCACGAATTTCTGCGCCGATGATTTCCTTTGCTTTCCCGAGGAACTTCTCCTGCTGGGACGTGGTCGAGATCGTCTTCTCGTTCTTTGGCTGGACAAACACTAGCGTATTTCGCCACTGCCGACCAGCAGGTTGGTTCATGATGACTTCAGCGACACTGTCTTCATCCCATGGACCGTTCTTGACGACAGTTTTGATGTTTTGACTGTCGGGGACACTCTCGAGCTCGTCATCGTCATTGAAACCGACAGCGTGTGCATCAGCGCCGAAGATTTTCTCAACTGTATCACCGATCAACTCCATCGCAGCCCCATCGTCGACATCGCGAGCAGCGTTGCGTACAAGCGAGCGTGGGTTCTCGTCTTCGCGAATAACATACCGGTCGTCAGAGCGCCAGAGGTGGTAGACCTCACCCTGCAGGCGTTCAAGATCGACGATAATGTCGTTGATTCGGTCGCCAGCATGGTAGGTTCCGATGACGATATCTGATGTGGTTGCGCCCTCATCTAGACCTGGTGTCAGAGAGTGAATTAGAACCGTGCTAAGAATCGGGCGACCGTAGTCAATATCAGCATCGGCGAGACG
>LKMJ01004292.1_pt1 | contig 13388 bp, 11 predicted proteins | sample 643391 | NCBI WGS metagenome assembly LKMJ01 (sample SAMN04112250, study PRJNA286221) | soda lake metagenome | biome: soda lake; feature: Kulunda Steppe; material: water; isolation source: sample PL-Br10 brine of Picturesque Lake | place: Russia: Kulunda steppe | collected 2010-07
GCGGATTTTGTGTTTGAAAATGATGCTCACGAGTATCATGAACGGTTTATGGAGGATATAGTCTACAGCTCTGAAATACCTGAGATACTTGATCGCTATGATTTAGACACTGATTATATACTGGATGAGTCGAACTTTGGTCTCTTGGAGAGAGACTTACCTGATCTGTGTGCTGATCGTTTAGATTACTCTCTCCGAGACTTGAAAGTTCACGAAAATTTAGAGGTAACGCATTTTTTGGAAGGCCTAACTGTCGATGAAGGAAAGTTTGTATTCAAAAATAAAGAAGTTGCTAGAGAGTTCTCTGAAAAATTTATTTATGCGGATAAAAGTTGGTGGGCTAACCCTAGAGAAGTAGCGATTTACCACTTATTTGCACAAGCGCTGAAAAAGGCCTTGGAAACAGGTATTATCAAAGAAAAAGACTTGTTCACAACCGATAGGACTCTCCTTCAAAAGCTGGAAAGTTCTGAGAATAAAGAGGTAAAGGAACTTTTAGACCTTCTTGAAACCGGTATAGAGGTGGAGCTTGGAGAAGATTATGATTTTGTTGAGACTACTAAGGCTCGTGCCGTAGATCCCGAGGTTAAAGGAACGGCTGAAAGGGTTTCTAAAATTTATCCGGGACTAGAGAAAAAGATTGAGGAGCACAGAGAGGAAGTTTTGAAAGGTTATAAGATAAAGGTTGTAAACTGGTAAATACAGGGCCCGTAGCTCAGTCTGGACAGAGCATTCGGCTTCGGACCGAAAGGTCCAGGGTTCAAATCCCTGCGGGCTCGTAAAAAAACTTATTTTACAGGAAATCGAGTTATGTATAAGAATTTACCGCCATTCTGGGGATTATATGCTAGAGTACTCTAGTGAGTTTATTTATTTAGGCCTGACTGCAGGCTACTTAACTCATAAAGGCCTAGATAGTTTGGCAGATTCTGCTGTAAAAGGAATGACTGAAGCCGAGATTGAAATGACTCTCGATCCTGATAACAGCAAGTTTAGAACAAACAGAGTATTCAAGTATTATCTGGAAAGAAATATTGAGGACGAGAATCAGGGGGTCGTGGATGTTAGAAGAACCGTATGAATAATGAAGAAAAGGGAAAAAGTTTTTTGAGGCCTAAACCGGGTTTAAAGGCCTCTAAAGGACTCTAAAGGATTTCATTGACTGTTCTGATCTGCATCATGTTTGTTGTTCCTGTCATTGAGGTGGGTATTCCTGCGCTGAGGATCAAAGTGTCGTCTCCAGATGCTAGATCCAGTTTCTCAAGTCTTTCTGCAGATGACTTGACTAGTTCTTCAACGTCTTCAGCGAATTCCTGGTAGAAAGGTTTTACGCCCCAAACCAGTTTGAGCTGTCTTTCAACTTCTTCTGAATATGTGAAAGCCACGATCGGTGTTTTAGGCCTGTATTTTGAGATGTTTCTGGCCGTTGATCCAGAAGTAGTGTGGGCCACAATGTATGATGTTTCCATGTCTTTTGAGGCCTGCCATACGTTTTTGCATATTACCTCGGTCCTGTTTTCCACGCTGTTTTTCACTGTGTGGTGGACCTCGTCTTTGATTGATTCTTCTACGGCCTCACATATTTCTCGCATGGTATTTACTGTTTTTACAGGGTATTCTCCTACGGCGGTTTCTCCTGAAAGCATGACTGCGTCTGATCCGTCCATTACTGCGTTTGCAACGTCTGATATCTCTGCTCTTGTGGCTGTAGGATTTTCTGTCATTGATTCAAGCATCTGTGTAGCAGTTATCACAGGTTTACCCGCTCTATTACATTTCTCTATGATTTCTTTTTGAAGTCTTGGTACTTCTGCGGCCGGCAGCTCTACTCCCAGATCTCCACGAGCGACCATGACTGCGTCTGTGGCTTCTAGTATCTCGTCAAAGTTTTCAACAGCTTTGGCGTGCTCAATCTTTGAGATTATATGGGCGTTCGATCCCTCTTCCTCAAGTATTTCTCTTGTCGCGTGAATATCTTTTGCTTGTTTCACGAATGATAATGCTATGAAGTCGAATCCGTGTTTTGCTGCGAATCTTATGTCTTTTCTATCTTTTTCTGTCGGTGCTTGAAGACCCACATCTCTGTTAGGCACGTTTACAGCCTTTCTGTCCGAGATTTCTCCTCCATAAATTACTGTGGCTTCAATAAAATCGCCTGTTTTTTCTACTTCTAACGTGATCAGGCCGTCATCAATTCTTATCTCGTCTCCGGGCTCTACATTACTCAAGAGGCCTTCATAGTTCATGTATATTTTTTCATCGTTAGAAGTTTTTTCTCCGAAATGTATTTCGACTTTGCTTCCTTTTTCTAGCACTGTTCCTTCCTCTACTTTCCCAAGCCTTATTTCAGGGCCTTTAGTGTCGGCCATTATTGCGGTCTTTTCTGATACTCCTCTAACTGTTTCATAGGTTTTTAGATGAGTTTCGTGATCTACGTGTGAGAAGTTTAGTCTTGCAACATCTACTCCTGCATCTACTAGGTCTGCTAGCTTCTGTTTTGAAGATGTAGCAGGGCCTATAGTTGCCACAATCTTAGTATTTACCATGTTCCTCTATTAGCCATAAGCTCTTATAAGGCCTGAACGCATTGATTCAAGTTGATTTATAAAGATAAGAAGGCCTTTTGTAACACAGTGATCTGGGTTAAATGGTACAACAAACTCAGGAAGTTTTTAGCCGAGGTGCTTCAAATGTCTGAACAGAACAATAAAGACTTAGAAAAAGAAAATAAAGATGGTAAAAAACAAAGAGTACAGTTTCCACAGTATTTTCAACAACAGACAAAGGAGAAGAACCCAAACGGCACTAACCTGAAGACTCCTGTCCTGAGAGGAGTAATAGTATCAGAGTTTGACGGCAGCAGAATATGGGTAGAGGCCTCAGGAAACATGAAAGGCCGATACGGGGTTGAAGTGCCTCATGGCTATGAACCTGAAGACTTGAGACCCGGAACTGAAGTCGCACTAGATCCTAACACGTTCAAAATAACAGACGTGGTTGAAAAAGTTAGAGACAGCGAATTCACTCCTGTAACCAGTAAAACAACCTTCCAAGACGTTGGAGGCCTAGATCACGTAATAAAATCCCTTAACTCTAATGTCGGAGCGCAACTTAACTCCGAGAAATTGGATAAGATTCAGAGCTGGGGGCTTGATATGGATAAATCAATACTATTAATCGGAAGACCGGGTACAGGAAAAACTCACTTGGTAAAGGCCTTGAGTAATGAGTATGATGCTGACATGTTCATGATAAACGGCCCTCAACTGGTGGAGAAGTTTATCGGCGAAGGTGCTAAAAAGGTTAAGAGACTGTATGAGCAGGCTCGCGCGAGTGACAGGCCTGCTATCGTGTTTATTGATGAAATAGATGCTATTGCAAAGAAAAGGCTGGATGATAGAAGGCATGGTGGTGAAGAAGTTGAGCGTACAATGTCTCAGCTGCTTTCAGAGCTCGATGGCCTTGATTCTGAGGGAGAGGATAATGTGATTTCAGTTTTCGCTACGAACACTCCTGATATTATGGATCCGGCTCTTTTGAACAGGACTTCTGCTATTGAGGTCCCAGTTCCCGACATGGATGCTAAGAAAGAGATTTTGCAGGTTCATACTCGCAAACTTGATCTGGATGACAGCGTAGACATTGAATTAGTTGCTTCAGAACTTGATGAGGACTTTACAGGGCGTGACATCAAACAAATTGCGAGACAAGCCGCTGTAAATGCTTTAGAAAGGTTTGAAGACGTTACTCAAGCAAAGGTCTCTATGACAGACTTCAATGAAGCCATTAAAGACCTGAAAGAAGGAAACTTGGGAATCGAGAAGGACTTCCTCGGAAACGAAAACAGGCATCCAGACGAAATGTTTGCATGACTGTACTCGAGCTTCAGTGAGAGTTCAGGAATCGAGAAAATCTATGATTTTCAACAAGGAGGCCTAATTAATGGAGAGAGAATTTAACTTGGCAAAAACTGATGCAGCACAATTTCTCCGAGATCTAGCCGACTCAATTGAAAAAGGCAGTATAGCTCTAGATGGAGAAGACTGGAAAGTGTATCATGAAACAGACAGCAAAGTACCTATGCGGATTTTCAGCGACGACAACGGAACGGAGATAGGCCTTAAAATGTTAAAGAAAGATAATAATCAAGTCTAATCAATTCTAGTCAATTTTTATCGTTTTTCAGTGTATTTAATTATTTTTCCAAGAATTTTCCCTTTCTCCATAGTGCTTGATGAGAGAAGAAAGTCTTGTGAAAGCTTGTATAGATAACCATTCTTATTTTTTAGGTGTGAAATGAGTTCTTCTGAGTCAGAGCTCTCTGTTCCAGTTTGAATTACTGCTTCAAAGATTTTGAACATTTCAAAGCGTTTTTGGGCCACATCATCTGTGTTGAGCTCCTCAAACTTTTCACTGGCTTCTTCAAAATCCATATTAGTCATCTGAAAATAGTTTGTTTACTCTAAATGCTTTATTAAGAGTTCTCGAGTCTTTTTGGGGTCTGCGCCGCCTCCGGTTTTCTGCATTACTTGGCCTACAAGATAATTAATAGCGCTTTCGTCGCCCGATTGGTAGTCTTCTACGGCTTGTGTCTCTGCTTTAATTACTTCTTCAACTACCTGAGTTACTTCGTCAACTCCAGACTTCTCTAATCCTTTTTCTTCTACAATTTGTTTGATAGGCCTAGGCTCTTCGACTACTTCACGTAACGCTTTCTCAGCATTTCTATCGCTTATACCGTCCTCCTCTATCATTTGAAGGAGTTGTGAGAGCCACTCAGTTTTAAGGCCTGATTCGTTGTAGCCAAGTTCGTTGTAGTTTAATACTTTTTTCAGGTCTCCTGTAAGCATTACTGCTGTAGTTTGAGAATCGTGGCTGTCTGAGAGCTCTTCATAAGTTTTTGCTAGGCCTGGATCAGATATAAGTGATTCCGCAATCTTGTCTTTGAGACCGTATTCTTCTGTAAATCGCCGGTGCTTTTCCTTCGGCAGTTCCGGTATATCAACTTGTTCTGCTTCTGAAGAGTTCTGCACTGTTAAATCGGGATCGTAAATGTATCCATAGTCTTCTTCTGTTTCTTTATCCCTCATTTTAACTGTTGACCCCATATCAGGGTTGTATCGCCTAGTATGTTGTTTTACAGCCTTATTTCTTTTAGTTAACTGTTTTTGTCTAGATAATTCATAGTTCAAGGCCTTTTCGATATCCGAAGTACCTGTAATGTTCTTAATTTCGACTCTTTCGCCACCGTTGATTGAGATGTTGGCATCGCTCTTGATTGAGTAGTCTGATACTGGGCTGTAAACACCTAAGTATTCAAGTACTTGGGCGAGCTGTTGTAGGTATGCCCGGGCCTCCTCAGGCGACTTCAAGTCGGGATCGGTAACGATCTCAAGCAGTGGTGTGCCTGCTCTGTTGTAGTCTACTTTGCAGTAATTTTTTTCATGGATAAGTTTTGCGGGGTCTTCTTCAATATGCAGTCTTTTGATCCCGATCTGTTTTTTTTCATCTCTTATTTTTATTTCGAAACTCCCGTTTTGAGCTACCGGTTTATCGTACTGAGTTATCTGATAGTTCTTTGACATGTCAGGATAGAAATACGTCTTACGCGCGAACTCTGACTTTTTATTAAAATCTAGTTCAAGCGCTTTGCAAACTTTGAAGGCCTGTTTAAGCACTTCTTTGTTGGTTCTTGGTTTTGAACCTGGATGGCCTAAACACGTTGGACAGACGTTTGTGTTCGGTTCTTCATTTTGTTTGTTGGCACAGCTGCAGAAGAGTTTGGACTCTGTGTCGAGCTGTAAATGTGTTTCTAGGCCTATTTTTACGTCTGTCATAATTTGTTCTTGTCGGCTAATGTTTTTAGAAGTTAGTTTAGCCTGTTGACTTCAAGGTTTTGAGGCGCTGACGTATCTATCCTGAGTATTTTATGCAGCGTCGATGCAAGTGAAAAGCATTTCTTTTTTTCTCCGTGGTTTGTTAAGACTTTGTTCGGTGTTGAGCGAAGGTTTTTGCAGTAGTTTATAATCTGCTGTCTGTCACTGTGCGCAGAGAATCCTGATACTGTTGATACGTCCATCTTGATATCTACTTTTTCGCCGTTGACTTTAACAGGGCTTTTACCGCTTTGAATTTTTCTACCAAGAGTTCCTTCTGCCTGATAACCAACAAAAATTAGGGCGTTGTCCGGATTAGAGGCCTCTTGCTTAAGATATGACATTATCGGCCCTCCGGTAAGCATGCCTGATGTTGTCAGGATTATACATGGGCCTGAGTCATATACTTCTTCACGTTCTTTATGGCTTCCTATTGCCTTAATATTTTCTTTCAGGAACGGCGAGTTTTTCCTGTGGACTTTGTCTTGAACTTTTTCGGAGAGGAACTCTGGGTAAGCTGTATGCAAGGCATTTACGTCGTTGATCATTCCATCAACGTATACCGGGTAGTCGAAGTATTTTCTATCCATTTCATCTGATAGGAGGCCTAGTACTTCTTGCGATCTGCCGACCGCGAAAACAGGAACTATAACTTTTCCTCCCTTGTTGAGGGTTTGCTTCATTTTTGACAGGAACTTTTTGTCTGATTCTTCTCGCGAATCCTGCTTATCGTCTCTGCCTCCGTAAGTGGCTTCAGTAATCATTGTCTCCACTCGCTGGAAGTTTGTGTCAGCAGGCCTTAACATTTCTGTGGAGTCATAGTTGTAGTCTCCTGTGTACAGAATGTTGTGTAGGCCTTCTCCTACGTGCAGGTGTGTTAATGCGCTTCCAATTATATGGCCTGAGTTTTTCAATGTCAAACGCATATCAGGCGTTATATCAGTGACTTCTCCGTAGTCTGGAGTGATTGTTCTTTTCACAGCTTTTTTAATTGCTGAAGAGTCGTACGGTGCTTTATTGTTTTCGCTGTGTGCTAGGCCTATATAGTCCAGAGTCATCATAATCATAATGTCTCTAGTTGGTTTTGTGCAGTATAGAGGGCCGTCGTACCCCATTTTGTATAGGTATGGGATCATTCCACAGTGGTCCATGTGCGCGTGTGACAGCACTACTGCGTCGAGATCTCTTAGATCGAGCTCCGGGGCGTTGAGGTAAGGATAGTTCTGTGGTGTCCCTGGTTCTGCGCTTGGATCTATCCCTGCGTCTAGTAATACGTTGGATTCTTCTGTTTGTACGAGGACGCAGCTTCTTCCTACTTGTCTGAACCCTCCTAGGGACGATATTCTTATCCATTCATCTCCTACTGTTTTGTCTAACCTGATCTTTTCTCCTACTTCGTGCAGGAATTTTTTTCTGAACTCTGGATCTTCTACTGTTAGTTCCCTTGCTTTGTCCACGATTTTCGACTGAATTGCTGGAACCCTTTCTACTTGTGGCGCCCAAAGTGTTGCCTCTCTGATTTTTTTGACCCCTTCTCCGTTGTTGCCTATTACTTTTCCAGGCCTTTCTGCACGGATGATGACTTTTCCTAGGCTCGGCTGGAAGATTGTGTCCTCTAGGCCTGCTTCTTCTGAAATTATTTCCTCTATTTTTTGTTTTGCTGATTCTGGTTCTCTGAAGAGTTTTGATGTCGGTCTTACTTCTACTCTTTTCTTCAGTTTTGATACCAGTTTTTTTACTGTGTTTCTGTTGTCTAGAAAGAATTCTTTGCTATCTGTGTAAAGTACTATGTCTGATGCTTCGTACCTTATTTCGGATACATTCGAATTTCTAGGTAGCTCTGTTTTTATGTCTTTAAGTTCTTCCATAAATGAAAACCTGTTAGTATCTGTTTTTTTATTCGATGACTTGCTTGAGCTTTGACTGCTCTAGCACCTCGAAACCATCTTCTGTTATTTCTGCAACCATTATTCCGTTACCTGATGCCGTATCTCGCTCCATAGCGGACTGCACAGCTCTTTTTGCAAGTTCTATTCCGTCTTTGTGGCCCATTTCTTCTTCGTAGTTGTCTTCAAGAACGCCGTAAGCCATTTGGCTTCCTGAGCCTGTGGCTGTGAAGTATTCATGAGCCATTAGGCCTCCTGCAGGGTCTAGGTCGTAAAGTACGCCCCCGTTATCGTCTACACCGCCCAGTATGAATTGGTTCATGAACGGCATCATTTTGTTGCCGTGAAGAATGTTTGATAGCAGTGTTCCTGCGCCTTTGACGCTTAGTTCTTTAGTTTCCAGTCTGTGAAGCTTTAGTTGTGCTCTCATGATCCGGACTATTTTCTGTGCGTCTCCTACGCTGCCTGCAATTGTTAGGCCTAGATTATCGTCTAGCTTGTAAATCTTCTTTGCGTATTTTGATGCCGTTAGTCTTCCCATTGAGGCTCTTCTGTCTGCTGCTAGTACTACTCCGTCTTCGGTTGTTAGACCTACTGTGGTTGTACCGGTTTCTAGTCTTCCTAGTTCTTTGCCATCCTGTTTATCTACCATTTATTGTCACCAATTCAGAAACTAATTTAGAGGGTTGTCGTAAAAAACCCTATATCCTATTATTATGCTATACAAATTTAAATAGGCCTGTCATTCCATCAGCTTTTTCCGAGGCCTCTCTTTCATAAGCTGTAACTGATATGCTATAACTAGGATCTATGCCGTCTATCGTGTTAATGAAGTCTTGTTTTCTTTCACACCAGTAGCTTAGAGGGAGTTCAACGTCTACAAACTCTGTTTCAACACTGTTAGCATAAAACTCGGCGACCTCGTTATGGTCAAGGTATCTGCTGTCGAAAACGCTGTAATCCGCATCTGCATCGAGTTCATCAAGCCCCGTAAGTAATTCGCCGATATCGTCAAATGACTTGTGAGGAGGGTGGATTCTAACGTTAACAGTCTGATCATTCAAAATTTCTCTTTCAACTGCTTCAGGACTCTTAGCCCTGAATAGGTTATACATTTTTTCGATTGACTGTTGTAAGCCTCTCACAATATGTAATAACTACTGCTTAATGATAAAAAACTTTCGATTTTTTCTAGTGGTCGCTGCTACGCATCCGGGCGTTCAGCGTTTCAAGCCTGTCAATACTGTCAGAAACTTCCTGATTTTTCAAAATAGCTTTTTGCAGTATTGAAATCTCCTCTTCTCTGACTCTTTCATCCTCTAAAGATGAGTCTCTCATCAAGTCTTCCATGCTTTCTATGTCGTTAAAGGCCTCACACAGTACTGCTGTACTTGCTTTTTCAAGCCGGTAGTCTTTTTCCAAGTTTTTTGAAATTTTTAAGGCGTTTCTGATACTGTTGATTTCTTCCGCATTTTTCCACCTGCCTTTTTTTGATGCCATCCGGCTGTTTTTCTTTCTTTCAAGGTCGTTGTAAAGATGCCATGCCTGCTTTGAGGCCTGTATGTATAGGAATAGTGCAGAGTCGTCTTCCGTTATTCTTTGGGAGGTCTTTCTAGTAAAGTATTCTTGGTAGTGAGAGACTTCTCGGTGAATGTTTTGTTCGTTGAGCTCTCCTGATTTCAGCATTTTAACTACTTCTTTTTTAGCAGATTTTTCTTCAAAAGTTATGAGCTCTCTAATTGAACTGGTAAAGTCTCTGCCTTTTTTAGGATAACTTATTTTTGAAAATAAGCCCATTCATGAGTCACAGTGAGTTATGAGAGAAACTGGTTTATTATTTTAACCTTGCTAAAGTCTGCAAATTAGATAAAAAAGAGGAGTGAGAAGGCCTTTTGTTCTTGTTTAGTAGTTTTTTGCGAAGTAAGCCCATCTCTCGGCATCTTCACTGCATATGCTACATTCGCCGCCTATTTGTTCATCATAGGCCTGAATAGTTTCTGGTTTCGAGTCTTCTCTGAACGGCAAAACAACTATTTCTGCAGAAACTTGATCCTTGATTTCTGCTTCGCATTCCTCTTTCCCACACCACCGTGTTTTAACGTATCCTCTGTTCTTGCCGATCGTTCCAAGAATCTCTTCTTTCGATGAGGCCTCCCGAATGTTTTCTTTAAGATACTCTTCGAGCTCTGAGTACATCGAGTTCTGTATCTTCTCCAGTATTTGTTCAACGTTCCTCAAGAATTTTTTCCTGTCTACGCCCATTTCTTTGTCTCCGTTGTCTCTTCTTACTGTGGTGACTGCATCATCTTCTACTTCGTTAGGCCCTACTTCTATTCTGAGAGGAACTCCTTTCAGCTCCCATTCATTAAATTTGTATCCAGGGCTTCTATGATCTCTATCGTCTAATTCTACTCTAATATCGGTCTTGCACCCGCAGCCCTTTGCTCTTCTTACCTGCTCAGCGAGCCTTTCCGAGTATTCCAATACCTCTTCCTTGTTCTCTTCTTGGTAGATAGGCACTATTACAATCTGTATTGGCGCAACCTTTGGAGGCAGCCTCAAACCGTTGTCATCACCATGAGCCATTATCAAAGCACCCACAGTCCTAGTAGATAAACCCCACGAAGTTGTCCAGCAAGTACTTTGCTCAGAGTTTTCGTCCTCAAACGTGATATCAAAGGCCTCAGCAAAGTGCTGTCCTAACTGGTGAGACGTACCTGACTGAATGCTTTTCCCATCAGGCATCAGAGTTTCGATTGTTGTAGTATATTTCGCGCCAGGAAACTTATCGTGTTCAGGCTTGTAACCCAGTACAGAAGGAATAGCAAGATGATCCTCTATAACCTCCTGATACTGTTCAAGTCTTAGCAACGTCTCCTCATCAGCCTCATCCTCAGACTCATGAGCAGTATGGCCTTCCTGCCACAAAAACTCTCTTGTACGAAGGAAAGGCCTCGTATCAGTTGCCTCCCATCTAACAACGTTAGCCCACTGATTAAGTCTTAAAGGCAGATCCCTATGAGAACGCACCCATTTAGACATAAACGGAGCGATCATTGATTCGGATGTAGGCCTCACTGCAAGCCGTTCCTCAAGCTCTTTGTCTCCTCCATGAGTAACCCATGCTACCTCTGGGTCAAAACCTTCTACTATATCTTCTTCTTTTTCCAGATACGTTTCTGGAATGAATAATGGGAAGTATGCGTCTTCAACGCCTGATGCCCGGATTTTTTCGTTGAAATCTTTTTTAATCGAATTCCAGATCTTCATTCCATAAGGCTTGATAACCATACAGCCTTTGACCGGCGCATAGTCTGCTAGGCCTGCTTTCTGAACTACTTGAGTGTACCATTCTGAAGGATTTCTTTCTTTGCTTGCAGTTATACCTAGTTCCTGTCCCATACCGAATTAATACATCGAATCTGTTTTAATACTTGCTTCACACATACTTGTTTTTATGGACGAAATACTGGAATGTACTGTGTGCGGAAAAATTTTCTCAATGAAAGAAGCATTACAAAAACATGCAGAAAAAACGCACGGCACACAAAAAGTAGTTGAAGAAGACACAGGCCTCTTCAACCTGTAAAAAACCCTTTTTTCAGCTTACTATTCGCTCTATATACATAATCTATTCTCTATTCTAGTTTCTGTAGAAGAAGTAGGTGAGGCCTGCAAGGAATAATGCCATTATCTGAATAATTGTTATTCCAGGTACTTCTCTTACCTCTCCTTCAGTATCTGATACATATCCTTCTATTACCGATACATCGATCGTGTCCGTACCATCTAAGTCTCCTGCAGTGGATTCTGCCCTGATCTGAAGCTCTTTATCATCTATCTCTTCTATACCCGTTATCTCTACTTCGTATAGGCCTGAGCTTTCTCCTGGAACTGTTACTCTCATCTCATCTGTGCCTGTTTCTTCGAAGCTTGTCATCGCTTCAAGCTCATCGTTTCCTGTTGAAAGCGTTAAATCAAATGTTCTCTCCGTGTCTCTAGGGTTTATTACTCTGAAAGTTGTCCGGTCTGTTTCTGTTAAAGCCACGGTAGTCTCATCTTCTAAGAAATGGATAGGCCAATCATCCCACCACTCATTTCCGAAGCATCCAATCTCTCTCTGAGTTCCCTCAGACTCAATCTCCACTGTATCACCTTCTTGGTAAAGCATCCTTTGATCTTGAAGCTCACTAGGCGAGAAGTTTTCATGCTCCAAACTGTCTTCACTGACATCATAGTCTGAGTTATCTAGAACGCATGAATCAGACTCTTCTGCCACACCTATTATCTCATCATCGTCTTCTACAAACCTGCTTTGAGAACTCTGCGTAATATAATACTCTGACGCATCGTCGCCTGCACAGAAACCGTACTGCATATTCGTAGGGTCAGCAACGACCGACTTATCATCGTAATCGCTGTCATGGCCTTCGTAGAGGTCGCTCGTACCAGTAGGCACGGGACTGTATCCCTGCTCTAAAGGCCCTTCACCATCTAAATCCCAGTTCTCACCGCTTGGATCGGAGATGTAGTAAGGATGATTCATCTGATCCATCCGAGGATTCCAAGAATCATCGATACCGCCATTAACCGCAAGAGGATGATCATTAATATAATCGTAGTCAATCCATCTCTTAGCCTCATCGCCGAACAACGTATTCTCACGGCACAAGTTCTGGTCCGGAACGTCTATAACAGCTGAGCCTTCAATCTCATTCGCATAATCCTGACTATACCACTGAGGAACCCTGTCATGAGGCACCTCAAGATTATGGTTATCCTGATCAATGTTATCAAGACCAGGCCTCTGAGCACAGATAGCCTCATTATTCTTCAGACGACCCCTCTCCTCTCCCTCCTGCTGAGTATTAATCTTATCCTCTTTCTCAAAGATCTTAGGCCCAGAAGACTGCCTGTAAACACAGTAATTATTGTTGTCCGTACAAGCATAACGCCCTTCAAACTGCTCAGAGTTAATCGACTGACCCATCTCCTCTAACAAATACTCTTCCTCATCATCACCGCACATAGGAGGCTCATGGACATCAAGCAAATCACTCTCAGACAACTCCTCACCATCATCAACCTGCTCATAAGTATCCTGCCAATAAATATCCGTATAAACAACCTGCCTACTATCTTCAAAATCAATTTGAAGTGAAGAATAATCGTCCAAATCAGGATGCCAAGTACTATCCATATCCCAACCCAGGCCTGAATCAGGCCCAGTCAAGTCAAGCCTGAAATTAACAAGACTACGCCACTCATACAAATCATCATCACTCTCTTCAACAGTCACAGTCATACACTCCTCACCACCGTTCTCAATATCAGCGCATATCTCCTTATCCCCAGTAGAATCAAACTGGATAAAATCAGACAGCTCAAACTCATCACCAGGCTCTAACAAACCAACCTGCTCAGAATCCTCCAACTCGCCATCCTTAGTCAACCTCATAAGACCAGGATCATCCGCCTGAGAACCCGAGTTAACAACTTCAGCAGAATACTGCTCACTAAACTCTCTAGTCGCATCCTCAGGCCCACTAATATCCAAATCAAGATCCTCGCCCGGAATCTGATAATCGACAATAACTATTCCTGATCCTCCTGACCCTGCACCAGA
>LKMJ01004293.1_pt1 | contig 13388 bp, 19 predicted proteins | sample 643391 | NCBI WGS metagenome assembly LKMJ01 (sample SAMN04112250, study PRJNA286221) | soda lake metagenome | biome: soda lake; feature: Kulunda Steppe; material: water; isolation source: sample PL-Br10 brine of Picturesque Lake | place: Russia: Kulunda steppe | collected 2010-07
CCATTAACCGCGCGCGCCCACGAGTCATCACAGCCCCCACAACCCCTAACGCCCCTACGCATATGCATATCACAGAGTTGGGCGTTGCTGCATCATAAAGCAGCGGGTTGCGGCTCACCGAATCTGCCACATTTGTCGCGCCTTTAGCATACCTTATGACAAATGGGAACCGTGACAGAAACTTCATCCACCTGGCTTGTCTCCTTGACAGATTAGGTTGCTTTTCCAGATGGACGAGTGGGTGATGGTCTGTGATGAGCTCGCAACCTCAGCAATCTCGCAAGCTCAGCAACCTCAGCAACCTTGCAACTTCAGTACACCTTCCAAATAGCACCGCCAAACTAGTAAAGCACGAATCAATCCAAGCAGCTCCTGCTCCCCAGAGGTGTAATTGTACTCAGCAGGGGAGAACTTGGAACTGGTGTAAGCCACAACGCGGCCATCTTGCATAAGGACTCCTCCGGTTCCGACCACAGAGGCGTCAGTGTGCACTTGGAATGGCTTGTTCAGATCAGGAATTGCTAGGATAGGAGCAGTCACAGGCCTGTGCCTTATTTCATTGAAGGCATCCAATGCTGTGGTCTTGTGGGTAACATTAGTGCCATCAGGCTTGTTCTCTTTAAATTCATAGACCTGTTCTCCCAAGTCAGACCAATTTATAGCCTTGGCAACTTTTTACTGTCCCTTGCCAGGTTGGCCTGTCAGAGCCGTGAGCGGTGCCACTACCGTGCTGAAATGCTCCACAAATTTGCGGAAATAATTTTGCAAGACCCAAGAAAGCTTGAAGCTCCTTTAAGGCCTTTGGCACTGGCAACTTCTTGATGACAGCAATTTCGGCAGGATCCACAGCAATGCCATCTTCGTCAATCACATGCCCCAGAAAATGCAGCTCAGGCTTGTTAAACTCGCACTTGAATAGCTTAACACGCAGCCCTTCCTGCTGCAACACCTCCAGGACAATGCGCAGGTGTTTTTCATGCTCTTCAGGTGTGCGGGACATGACCAGGTTATCATCCAGGTTCACCAGGACAAACTTGCCAATGTAGTCTTTAAAAATTCTGTTCATCACCCTCTGAAAGGTTGCTGGCGCATTGGTGAGCTCACCAATGGCCTCGAGGCCAAAGCACAGCACCTTAAATTGAAATTGCCCAAAGGATGTGATCATGGCAGTTTTGGGAACATCCTCGTCACTTATGCGAATCTGGTGATACCCGCTCTGCAAGTCCAGCGAGGAGAAAACAGTGCACCCATGGAGCTTATCCAGCAGGTCATCAATCCTGGGCAGCGGGTACCTGTCCCTCACTGTGATTTTGTTCAAGGCCCTGTAGTCCACACACATCCTGAGTGACCCATCCTTCTTCTGAACAAAGAGCACAGGGGCTCCAAAGGGGGAGCCACTTGGCTCAATCAAGCCCTTCTTCAGTGCATCGTCAATTTGTTTCATCACCTCCAGCTCTTCCTCCCTGGTCATCCTGTAAGGTCTATTGAATGTGGGTGTTGCACCATCCACCCATTTGGTATGATCAATGTCTGCTCTCTTTGGAGGGCATTCAGTAGTAGGTGCAAACACGTCCGTGGTATTCCGCATAATTTTTTCAATAGCCTCTCTTTGACCAGGCTAGGGGTATCCTCCGGCGTTTCACCACTGGCGCCCGCGGCCATAAGACCTAAGGTGTCGAGTTCCTCAGGCTGAACCAGTAGCAGCCAGCTCGAAGCACCAGTTCGAATTTGCCGGGCAGCCTACTGGGGTGAAAGAATCCGCTCTTCGCAGCCTCTTGCAGCTTGTACACCGAGTACAGCACGTCGTGTCTATCCTACTTTTTGCTTGGCTGGGGGCTTGGAGGTAGGACCATGCAGCTCGAGCTTGCTGTTCACGCAGTCGAATTTGGCTCCTCGCTCTTTCAGTGAGTCCATCCCCACAATGACATCAACCCCTTTCAGCATGTTGGGTAGCACCTTTGCGCTGAGCTTAAGCTGTGTACCTCGCTGCCTCGCTTTGTTGGGGAACACTATGTGACATCCATCTCTGTGTAGCTGCATGAGCATTGTACCTGAGCATTCGTGGTGTACAAGTACTTGCTGGTCATTTGCTACGCCCATCACGCCCATACTGTAGGGGCAGTGGCTGAACCTTGAGCATTGAATTCCCGCTCTTTTCCTGAGTTCTATTCAGCCAACCACCATCCCCAAAGGAAATACTGGCACCGGTGTCAAAAAGCACTGTGCACCTATTTCCTCCAAACTGTCCCTTAAACATGAACGTGAGGCCTCTTGGGTGTTTCGCTGCACCCAGTGTATGCTCAGGCTCAGGCACAATAGAAGCATTTTGCGCAGAATTACATGCATTCACTGAAGCGTGTGTATTGGTCCGAGAATCAGGATCACCGTGCCGACGCTCTACAACAATTTCAGCATTTGCATGGGCAGGCAGAACAGGATTATCAGGTCCAGTCATCCTGCACTTCTTGGCAACATGCTCATACCCTTGAGGGCCTTGTGCCCCAATCCCAAGGGCAACTCCCTAGTAGTGCGCGTACGTGCGTGGGCCGCCACGGCCACCACCACCGCCATGCGGGTATTTGCGCATGCCACCCCTGCTTGGGTAGCCATACTCCATTGGCAGGAAGGGCGCGTATGGTGCGGGGGGGTACTGCTCCGCATAGGGCGGGGGCTGGTAGGACCGCTTCCTTGGCAGGGGAGTAGGCGGGTGCGGGCACTCTGACTTGAGGTGGCCTGGCTCACCGCAGTTGTGGCAGGGTCCCTTGCTCCTCTGCATGAGTGTATTGGGCGGCCCAGCATGCCCTTTAATGTTGTGCTTTTTATTGCGCCCATGGTTGTGCTTTGCAAAGGGTCGTGCAGCATTCGGAGTCTCTTGTGCGGCAGAACTGCCCTCTGAACCATCATTTTTGCGCACAGCATTTAAGGAAGCTGAGTTCTGAACCGCATTAACAGTTTCTGTATGCCGGTGGCGCACGCCCAAGCGGCCAAGTACATGGGGCTCACAAGTCAGCACGTGGGTAATGCATGCTTGAGAGCCTCTCCTTGGAGAAGTCAACTCGGCGCATGATGCGTTTTCAGCAGCAAGAGTCGCGGGTGCATCAGTGCTGCGAGACTTGGCAAAAAAGCACCCGGAGTGCGAGGTGAGACAAAGTGCTGCGCCTGCTCCGATACCAATGCTGCGTCGGCAGTGGGCTCATAGTTGGCACTCATTCTAGGTCGCTACCTCAATAAATACAATATGCTGGTAAAGCATTAGAGGGAGATGTTTCCAGGAATTGAACCTGGCCTAGGACCCAGTCACCGCATAAGTACTTACTGAGGTGTGACCTCACTCAACAAGGACCACACTTAATAATCATAATAGAGACTTATTATTGGCACGTAACACGGACATGCACATCACTTAAACCCCTGGAGGAGCTTGCTAGGGCCCATTACGGTATGATAGCCTTGAAATTTTTGTCCTCTTTCTGAATACTGCTGAAGTTTTGCTTGTGAGGCAGAACCTGGTTTGCCGCACGTCCACAGATTTAAACCTGGTGGCAAATATTCAAGCACTTGGTGCGAGCACCAGTCAGAGTGTATCAGGTGGAATCTAGGGCAAGCCAACACCTGCCCTGTGATTAAGCTCAGTACATGAATGTTTTAGTACCCAATTAGGCTCTTTCAATTTGTGCAATAAATAATGCTTATGCCATGCTCAATGAGCATTTGGCATTGGGATAAGTGAATGTGGGAGGGACCAGGCACAATGCAACCCATTTGAAAGCAAGCTTAATTCCATAAGAGTACTTGCGTAGTACGCTTGCGGTAGACTTAGATGGTGCACTGCAGTAAGATCCTCCAGCCTACTTTTTGGCTGGCCAGCCACAAACAAATCAGCCTAACAGCCAAAGGTTTGCGCTTACAAGCCTAAGCCTTACTTGAATGCCTTCCAGCCGTCAGGCTGTCAGTGCAAGATGGAACACGCTGGGCACTTACCCCTACTGTGTCATAAGAAGATGGAACACACTGGGCACTCATCCCTACTGTGTCATAAGTAGGTGGAACGCACTGGGCACTCATCCCTACTGTGTCATAAGAAGATGGAAGACGCTGGGCACTTATCCCTACTGTGTCATAAGAAAATGGGACGCACTGGGCACTCATCCCTACTGTGTCATAAGAAGATGGAAGATGCTGGGCACTTATCCCTACTGTGTCATAAGAGAATGGAACGCACTGGGCACTCATCCCTACTGTGTCATAAGTAGCGTGCCAGCGTAGGCCAAGCTCCTGACAATGGTCTGCATCACATGCATGATGCACGCAGTAAGGCTCCCTATGAGTAGAAGGGAACATTTAGCAATGCACACAGGCTCTTTGTACATTGCACCATGCATGCCATATCCTTGTGCTTGAGCTTGTCCCCAAACGGCTTCCACAGCCAGTCACTTGCACGACTTTGCTTGTCAAGCTGCACTTTGTCATACTGTCATTCGGTCAAAAGGCGCACGCATACAGAGGACGCTGCGCACCAAGCATACAGAGGACGCTGTGCACCAAGCGCATACAGAGGACGCTGTGCACCAAGCTGTTCTTTCATCACAACGCATACAGAGGACGCTGTGCACCAAGCTGTTCTTTCATCACAACGCATACAGAGGACGCTGTGCACCAAAGCTGTTCTTTCATCACAATTGAGCACCCAGGCAGGTTTGCAAGATCAGGGGCGACACCCCGGCCACCTGTATTGGATGTTGCAATGCGCAGGCGCTCAATCGGCCCGGGCGTTGTTCACAAGCAGGAAGCTGCAACTGCTGAGCCAGCTATGGCAACTCATGCATGCACTGCAAAAGCCGAGGCCATGTCCACACCTGAGTCTGGGCCTGTGCAGCCTTTGCCCGAGCCGCAAGCATCCTCTGGCTTTGGGGCTTGCAGCAACGGTAGCAGCAGCGGCAGTGCCCATAGCACCTGCTGTGCCGGGCATGGGAGCAACCACATGCAGGCCTCTGGCCTACTCCACGACCCCGCGCGCACAACCAGCACACCTCTGCCGCCCTCTCACCCCTTGCTACGCCTTCACAGCGCACACAGCTGCGGCCTGAGCGCTGTCCATGAGCCTGCTACTGCCCCACCCACAGCACCAGCCGTTTGCAGCGCGCACAATGCACAGCCACAAGCGCCACCAGAAAGCCCGTCAGCCATGCTCATTTCCCCACAGCCCGCTCCATGGGTGGCACCCCGCACGCCGGTACTGCCACCCCCATCATCCCAACAAGCCCCAGCCCCAACTCCTCTGAGACAGTCCCTGCGTCTGCTGCAGCCACAGGTCTGTGGCCAAGCGCCTGGCTTTGCCCCGCCGCTGCACGCGCTGCCGCAGCCGCCCGCGCCTCACCACCGCGTGCCGTGCTCAGCACAGCAGCTGCAGCCACAGCACGGAGTGGCCGGGGGTGGGCTGGTGCACAGCACGCCAAACCTGCAGCAGCAGCAGCAGCAGCAGCAGCAGCAGCCGAAGGGCGGCGGTCATCACTGCGTGACATTACCAAGGCAGGTGCAGGGCTCGCCAGGCTTGCAGCAGTCCATACCTGCCGTGCAGCAGTCCATAACTGCCATGCAGCAGCACCCGCGCCAGCAGCACGCGCCTGACCTGCACCCGCACCATCGCCTGCACCAAGGGCTTCCCACCCCTTGCGCACAGCAGCAGCAGCAGCAGCAGCAGCAGCAGCGGCGGCAGCAGCTGTGCGCCCCCACGTCACACACCCGCAGCGGCCCCCTGCACCGCGCATCCTGCTCACCATCCCCTCACCTTGCTCTCCGCAACAGTGGCCACCTCCTGCTGGGCGCCAGCCCGGCCCCCTGGGATGCCGCCGCTGCTGTTGCTGCCGCTGGTGCTGGCCCTGCTGCTGCTGGTCCTGCTGATCCTGCTGCTGCTGCCGCTGCTGCGCCCTTGGCTGACGTGGAGGCAGGCCCGGGGCGTGCCTCTGAGGCATGCCTGCTGGACCGCCTGTACACCCACACAGCCCCACGAAAGCGCAGGCGGCCGTGCGCAGTGCCGCCGACGCTGACGCCAGTGCCTGCGCGGCCGCAGCTGCTGCCGGGCAGCGAGGGCGTGCGGAGGCGCCCCGCGTACCCAGCCTGCCAAGCTTGCCCAGGCATCGCAGCCCCCATGGCCACAGCAGGATGCCACCCTGGATTCTGCAGAGCAGCGCTTGCCTCAGACCCGCCCTTACCCGCGCCGCAGTCAGCACTGGAGGTGCATGCTGAGCCAGCGCAGCAGGCCACTGGAGGCGCCCCCGCCGCCCAGCACCACCCTCACACCGAGGCATGCGCAGGCACTGGCAGCAGCACCAAGAATGCATGCGCGCACGCCCCGGACGCCTTTGACCTGGGGCAGGCGTCCTTGGAGCAGTGGCAGGTGCGCAGTTCAGGCTGCGCATGCGCGCCCGCCCTCTGCTGGCGAGCGAGCTCAATGTCCTTGGCCTCACAGTGGCGACTTCTGCGCCTTGAATGGCTACAATAAGCCCCTGCAACCGTGTGCGCCCACAGTATAGCTAACGCTGGCAGGCTCCTGCGTGGGTTGCTGGTGCACCCACCCACAGCCCACTGCTGCCCCGCATTATCTTGAACACTCTGGTGCCCCCAACTACCACACACAGGTGCGGCTGAGTGGGCTGCGCGAAGAGCTGGCGGCACATGAGGCGATGGCCGCGGAGCTGCGTGCCATGGTGGCGCATGCGCAGGCGCAGTGCAGCAGGCTGGCAGCAAGCGCGGGGGCAGCGAGGGAGGGCAGGATAGCATGACTTATGCCGCGGCCTGGGCTGCATGCACCTAGGACATTGAACTGATGCCCTCTAAGACAGAATGGCGGCTTTGTTGGTCGGGGCTGGTATTGGGGGGTGGTTGGATGGTTGGTCTATGGCTGGGGCTCCAGATGAATTGGGTGGCGCTGCTGCTGCTGCTGCTGCTGCTTCGGCAGCGGCAGCGTTGGCATCTGCTCTGGCTGCCCAAGTGATGGGGCTCTGTTGTTGGCGCCGACTGGACATACAATGCGTGGCGTTGTCCCAAAATCTGGTCACCCAGCACAGGCTTGCACAGGGCCCACATTGCAAGCACAAGGGTGTTGATGGTCATGCGCTTGTGGGTTGCAGCATGTTTGTGCAAGGAGGTAAAGCTGCCTGCGTTTCGTCATAGCTCCAGCGTACGCAGCCGCTCATCTAGAAGCGCAGCCGCCTGGCGCTGGTGCGGGTGCAGCGCTGTGTGGTCCACGGTGTTGAGGCGCTGCGCGTGGCGTTGGCATGCTTGCAAGGTCCCTGTGAGCCACAGCCACAGGGATGCACAGCCCCTGGGCTTGATATGCGAACACCCAAAAAATGATGGAGGATTTGCAAACAGACGCAGGGTGTAACAGAAGAACAGGGTTAAGGTTAGGTTGCACAGCTGCACAAGCCGAAAGAGGGTGGCTTGGCTGGAGGTTGGCTGGAGCCAATCAGGCTTGCAACCAATAACTCGACAAAAAAAATGGCGCAAGGTCTGGTAACAAAGCTGCGCCTGCCGAGCAAGGACGCCTTTGCTGGAACCAATCAGGCTTGCAACCAAAACCGATACAAAAAAGCACAGGCCACAGGAAGCACGGTGGTGCAACTGAAGGACTGGTCTGACAGGGGAGGAGCAGACAGGTTAGGTTAGGTTACATAGCTGTACCTGCCGAACGAGGGCAGCTTAGGTGAAGGAGCAGACGAGGTGCCTCATGTGGAGTCAAAGGAGGACCCACGAGGAGGCCAAGCAACAAAAGGGCAGGTAGAGGGGGATCTGGGTCTAGGTGCGGGTTTGTCTTCTAAGTTTGTTCGCATGTTAGCATGTTGGTGCTCTCTAAGCACCGTCTTTACCATTTTTGAGGGCAAGAGCAGAGAGGTGCACACAATCTGGACGTGTTTGATGGTGGGTCCAACATAGGCAATTTTGAATAATGCCTGATTCAGGTCGGATCCAAACTGCACAAGCAGCATGTATGCTTTATATCCTTCATAAAGGAATTGACCAAACTCTCATAGGATGTGTGTTGGATCGAATTCATGGAGCCAATGTAAAGCTTGAATCCAGAAAAATTAGCACCTTGTGAAAGCTCCAATGTACGCACAACCCACAACAGCACCAAAAATATGTATGCTCTCTGCAGTCAATACATCAGTTGTAATCCATGCCCGTGTTTTGTAATGTGATTTCCTAGATTTCTACCAAAGTAAGTGAGCCCTTAACAGCTCACACAGAAGTTGCCGCACAATTCACGGGCTCCTTCCATATCTATGGAGAATTGGAAGCTCAAGGCTGCCTGTCTGCTTACATAACCTTGAACGCACCACAGACATAGAGGATCTCCGCCATGACCCTCCTGAAGTTGATGTCTTTCAACTGTGAGATTGCCGCGCACACCTGGGGCAAGGTTGTCAGGTCTACAAACGTTCAGTCAAAAAGCCTTATCTTGCACAACAAAGATGCAAGCACACACCGCACCGCACAGGACAACTACCGCAAGAAAAAATCTGGATTTTTGCATCATGAAGTCTGTGCATGCAGAGCGCTTGTCTTGGATGGTGACAGAGAAGGAGGAATTGAATGGCGGCATAACTTGTCTCACACGCACCTGCTTGCAAGCTTCTCGGTCACACCTTACTACAGCTAGCCGAGAAAACGGGCTGTACCATTTCACTGCAGTGATTTGAGTACGCAAGGGGAATAAGTCAGGTGAGGTAGCAGCATGTGCAGAGGACAAAATATGAGTTGTGGAGGCATTCTGTTTTAGCTGCCACTACATCACGTGAGTCAATATACAGAAAGAAGGAACTAGTCATAGCACACAGAGAGAAAGCTAGCAGGCGACTCAAAGAGGCAGGCCTTTTTCAAAACATGTTTTCAAATGTAGTCTACCTTGTAATGAGAGCAGGGAGCTGCCCAGCCCCACGTCACCAAACTGCACTTCCAGGCTGTCCCTAACAGCCTTCACAAGAATGAGCTCGTCTGCATGCAATGCATAGCACGATGGTCAGAAAAGGGAATCGTGAGCATTGGATGAATCTGTATGCATCTGGCGTGCCTGATGGACCACCAATGAGCACCAAGCAGCGGTGCAAGCATATAAGCCCCTGCATGAATGTGACATGCAGACTCGCATACTTAGGGGTGGCATGCTGCAAATTGTGAGTGATGGGCAGTCTATGACACTTACTGAGACCCTCGGCAGCCTTGTCTTTCCATGTCAGGCGCACCAGCAGGTACCTATGTTAACATTTGGACGCAAGATGAAAGCATGTTGATGAGGCTCTGGGTGAACCAGCTCATCTGGGAAGTTGATGCAAGCAAAACGTATCGAACTACCTGTTCTTAAACCTGACCATCTTGGATAATTTAAACTGCTACTTTCATAAAAAAAACATACGTAGAGCTTGGCGATGCCTATGCAGTCGGTTGCTTCGGTTGGGTGGTTGGTTCCGGCTTGCGTGCATCATATCCGTCCACAAAGATAATCTGGATGTGCATCAAGGTTTGGTATGAAAGCTTGCAACCCGTTGGCGTCTTGTGCTTCAAATCTATTGTGCGCGCCCAATTTCCTTGCCAAACGCTTCCCACGGCGTCATAAGAGGTGTCACGTTCATATAGCCAGCAAGAAAGTCCCCACTGCTTATTGCAAAGTTCAAGCTAGGCAATCCAGGTCCCTGGCGATTTGTACATCTGTGCCTGGCACTCACGATCAAACGCAAACGTCAAGCACTGCATCTCAGGTGAGCTCTCGCTCAGATTTAGTAAAAGCAGAGGCAATTTTGGACATGCTAGCACCAGTGTCTGGTTAAGGTGCAGACAGTGCGCACTTGTACGTACTGAATGTGTGCATGAATGCATTCTCACAGAAATTCAGATGAATCCTGAAGACTCCGGCCGGTCACAAAACATACTGTAGGTCATTATTTTCTAATTGTCTTGATTCTTTTTTTCCGGCTCCTCTCCCGCATTGCATTATAACAGGCACAGGAGTACTTGAAGCTAGGTTTGTATGGTATACCTGGCCTCCTAAGCCCTGAAGCCTTTTTTGAATTGTGTGAGGATGTGGAGCAGGCGTGTGGGCAGCTGCTGCAGCACATCATCGCGCTCGATGTGCTGGACAAGCATGCCGGAGGCATGCAAGGTACGTGCCGCGCATCCTGTACTACATGCCTCTTGCCCTGCCTTCTGCTGCTTCAAATGGGCCCTGCGCTGCCTTCTGCTTGCCCGTGTCATATTTTCCATCGAAACGCCTTTGCTCTCTCTCTCTATCTCTCTCTCTCTCTCTCTCTCTCTCTCTGCTTATGTGACCTTCTCCATCACAAGGGCCCCATGACCTGCTTTGCTGAATACCCATGTGACACAGACACCCTGATCGAGCCTGCTAGTTGTATTTCTGGACAAAAGGTTCTGTGTCATGTATAGCAGTGATGCAACCATGCTTGCGTGGTCACTGGCGCCCAGCTGCTGCTGAAGTCTCCTTACTCGATAACTGTGAAAGCCTGGCCGCCTCGTGGCCCTCGCCCTCAAGCTCTGCTTCTTGGTGCTCCCAACTGGGCAAGCTACTGGTGCAGATGCTGCCATGAGAAAGAGCCTGGCTGCTGGTGCTGCTTGGAGCAAGTGCCTGGCTGCTGACGCCGCTAGGAGCTAGGAACATGGGCCTGAATGCTGCCTGGATGAGCCAGGAGCATGAGCCTGGCTGCTGATGCTGCTAGGAGGTTTGGCCTGGCTGCCGCCTGACTGAACCAGTGGCCATGGCCCCTCTCTGGCACAGCCTCCCTTTGACCTGCACAGGAATAACAACAAGTATTGCCTGCACAGCCTCCCTTCGGGCCTGCGCAGCAGTATCAACACGTATTACCTGCACAGCCTCCCTTTGGGCCTGCGCAGCAGTAACAACTAGTATTACCTGCACAGCCTCCCTTCGGGCCTGTGCAGCAGTGACAATAAGGGTTACCTGCACAGCCTCCCTTTGGGCCTACACAGCAGTAAGGATACGGATCACCTGCACAGCCTCTCTTTGGGCATGCGCAGCAATAAGGATTACCTGCACAGTCTTCCTTTTGGACCTGCGCAGCAGTAACAATGAGGATTACCAGCGCAGCCTCTTCATGTGCTGTGCTGTCATTAAGACTAGTGTGACCTGCACAGCCTCTTTTTGACCTGCATGGCTATAGCACAGCCTCTCCTCGACATGTGCTGCAGCATGACTGGTGATGAGCAATAAAGGTGGTGCCATCACCCTTTTCTGTGGACCTGCTGGGCACGCTCTTTTCTATGGACCTGCTGCCATCGCTCTTTTCCGTGGATCTGCTGCCATTGCTCTATTTTATGGACCTGCTGTCATCGCTCCTTTATGTGGACCTGCTGCCATTATTCTCCCCTGCCGTCATGCTGCTGGAAGCCTGCCATTGCTAACTCCTGCCGCAGGGTCTGCAGCCCAAGGGGGAGTCAGGGATCCACAGGCAGCTGCACGTGAGGCCCAGCTGGATTGTTTGGTGGGCGCCTACGAGTTTGCGGTCGCCAACTGCAAGCTGCCTGCTGCACACTGCCGGGAACACCATGAGGTACATGCGGGTGTGCGTGCGTGTGTGCATGTGTGCGTATGTTTGCCAAACAGATTTGCTGCCGCGTTGACACTGATTTGTGTGGTTCCACTGTGAGCAGGAAGCCTGGGGGCCTTCACACTGTGCAGCAGCAGTGTGCAGTGTCATGCTGCATGCACTACACAGCACACGATGCACAGCATGTACAGCACAGCACCCATTCTGTACCAGCAGCGCTGACAAAGGGCCTGCAGCGCCCGCCGGTGCACCAGGTGCTGCTGTACCAACACGCTATTTTGTCTGGCGTGCCGCAGGTGCACCAGGTGCTGCTGTACCAAAACACTACTTGTCTGGCGTGCCGCAGGCACACGAGTGGCGCTTGGCTGCGCGCTTGGCAGAGGACCAGCAGCTACGGCCTGTGAGCCAGGCACTGTACCAAGTGCTGGCAAGGCATGCAATGTGGGGGCGCCTGCAGCAGCAACGGCTGCATGACGGTGCTGCACAGCCGCCGCCGCCTCCTCCGCCATCGCTGTCCGGCACCCTCTCCCAGAAGCAGCAGCAGGGGCAGCGGCAGGGGCAGCAGCAGAGGCATGGGCAGGAGCAGGGACTACCAGTGGTGAAGCAAGAGGCCCAAGCGCCGCGCCTGAGCACAATGGCGGGCAGCTCTGCTAGCCAGCAGGACCGTCAACAGGAGCAGGGGCAGGAGCAGGAGCAGCAGCAGGGTGCAGGCCTGCTGCAAAATGAAGAGCAGGCACGGAAGGAGCATCAGCAGCTGTGGCAGCTGCAGCAGGTGTGCTGTGAGGCATGCATCGTTGGCGCATGTCCCCATTAGACCCCATGTCCTTCATGCTTGGCCTGCGCTGCAAACAAGAAACTGTCATCGTTCCCGCTCTGGCGCCTTTCTGCCCACATCCTCAGCTGCAACAGGTTTGCACAATCAGGAGTTGCAGCAACAGCGGAAAGAGCAGCAGCAGCAGCAGCAGCAGTCTCAGCTGGCACACGCGGGGCGTGCATCTGCAGCAGAAGCTGGCACATAAACCAGGCCTTCAGCATAGCCAGAAGCTGGCATGCACACTGGGCCTAAAACAGTGCCAGTTGCTGGCATGCAAGGGGGGTTGCCTTGGTGTAGCCAACGCCCCACCCCCCACTAAATGGCAAGGCACCCAGCACCCTTAGGGCTGTCACTTCCTTCAATCAGCCCTTGCCATGCCAGCTTCTGTTGCACGCCCCTCACGCGCCGGTTTCTGCTGCGCTCACCACAGCAGGAGTGTGCGCCAGGTCAGGCCGTCAACAAGCTGCCCCTTGAGGGCAGCGAGCCTGCAGACCAAGATAAACGCGCACAAACGCATGCACTCACCGCGGCAGGCATATGCGCCAGGTCAGGCCGTCCTTGCTCTGCTCAGGTAGAGCTTTTGGGGTCTGCAGGCGCAAGGAGGGACGCATGCTTGGGGCAGCGGCAGCCACGCTCAAGCACTCCATGCTGTTGCAGCCGCAGCAGCAGCAGCAGCAGGAGCAGCAGCAGCAGCAGCAGCAGCAGCAGCAGCAGCAGCAGCAGCAGCAGCTGGCTGCATAGGGAAAGAGCCATACTTGGGCAGCGGCAGCCACGTGCCAGCTGCGCTGCTGTCATATGCCCATGTCAGACACTCTGCAGGATATGGTACAGCCACGTGCCAGCTGCGCTGCTGTCATATGCCCATGTCAGACACTCTGCAGGATATGGTGCAGGCCTCGCAGTCATGCCCATTCCATGCTCGCGTGCACACACACACACACACACACACACACACACACACACACACACACACACACACACACACACACACACAC
>LKMJ01004294.1_pt1 | contig 13388 bp, 15 predicted proteins | sample 643391 | NCBI WGS metagenome assembly LKMJ01 (sample SAMN04112250, study PRJNA286221) | soda lake metagenome | biome: soda lake; feature: Kulunda Steppe; material: water; isolation source: sample PL-Br10 brine of Picturesque Lake | place: Russia: Kulunda steppe | collected 2010-07
CAACGGCAGGTTGCCTAATGGCCTTTTTAAAAGCTTTAAAAGGAAAAGAATTTTATTGGACTACCCCGGGGGTACTCTAATAAACTTCTTTTCCTTTTAAAAGTTTTCTTTTCCTTTTCAAAGTTTTTTGCCCCCGTGCGAACGCTTTTTTTGCAAAAGTTTTTTAAAAAACCAAAATTAGGACACGAAAAGTCTAATATTAGGGCGGAACCCCTCCCGTGCGAACGGGGGCATTGTTTTTCTAATTAGCGGGACCCCTCCCGTGTGAACGGGGGCATAATTATTTTAAACATTCAGAACTATTCAAATCACTCATCTATATGTGATTCCCCTGTCTGACCTTTCGACTTCCACAAAGATGTGAAACAGACACAACATAACGTAGGTCCTCTCTCCATGAGTTTCCCTGTGCTGCTCGGCCGGGCATTTACCACTCAAGCTAATAAGCTCTCCGCCGCTTTGCAAGCCCTTCCTGCTCTGGACTGTAAGTCAGGCTCTGCACATGCTGCAGGTGAGTGTGCTAGGTTCTAAAAGAGGACACTTTTTGCAACTTCCCGCACACAAAGAGCCTTCACAAAGAGCCTTCAGCAGCAAAACAGTGCGAAAGTGTGACCTTGCCAAAATCATGCAGGGCGTGCCTTTTGGAGCAGCGATGGCAGCTTGCACTCTTCTTATGAGGAATCAGCCAGGTTTTATTCCAGTCAGAGAAGCACCAAAGAATTACCAAGGCTAAGGTCTGGCACAGCAGCTGACGCCAGCTGGAATTTTGCAGCAAATCTCGGCAGTCCGGTGTCCCTCCCTCCTGCGTCTCCCCTCCAATTCATGAAAGACCTGAGCACATCTTCAGCGTACCAAAGCGCATCCGGAAGTCTGGAGCCTGAGACAGGGCCGGCACGCATGTACTGGGACAAACGCCACGCGGGCGTCTATAGAGCAGATCCAAGGCAGGAGTTGACCATCCAAAGACTGCAGGTCTGCTGCTCTTGTGAATGCCACCTGTGTTTGCCGTTTTCATGGTGCCTTCCAGACCTGAGAATGTCTGCCTGTATGAGGACTGTTCGCGGGGGCAAGGGTGGTGCTGATGTTGCCCAGGAGGGCACAGGTGCTCCTGCTTTCAACCGCATGCTCCCACCCAACATTTAAACGACCCACACTTGGGATCCAGCATTTCAGTGTGAGAGCTCCCCACTCTCCTTTTGCCCGGTGTTGAAGCCTTTATACACCAGCATGCACATGCACTCAGGATTTGTATGAGCGGCTCTTGCAAGGTGCGGGGCAGCCGCGGCGACTGCGAGGCAAGCGCTCCGGGCTCACAATGGTGGATGCGGTAGCGGCGCAGGACGATGGCGCCTCAGGTAAGGCTGAGTGCTGTTCCTTCAGGGTGGATGCAGTTGCGGTGGCGGCGCATGCCGGCAGCGCGTTGGGTAAGGCTGTGCGCTGTTGTTCAAGGGTGGTTTCTGTGGCAGATCATGCCAGCGACACTTTGGGAAATTCACGCTCAAAAGCAGAGAGTCTAATTGTTTGCCTGATATTGGGCAGTGCCAATCAGCCAGATGGAACAGGTGTCGGGCCTGCTGGTCATCCCTCCAGGGCCAGGTTGGGTCCCCCTCCTTAGTACCCCCAACAACGAATTGGTCTGCATATCGCAACCATGGCTCTGCTGTGTTTGGTCCTTTGCACACCAGCGCATGCTTGGCTGCAGGCAGGCTTGTGAGCGCGTTGTCCAGCAGCAAGCGCCACACTGGGGTCTGTTCCTGAGTAGCCGCTGCCCAACTTGTGTGCATGCGTGCATGCATTCAGGTGGAGGCTTCTGGTCAGGTTTTAACACCCTGATGATGGGCGCAGGGGGCTCCAAGGACCGGCCCCATATTCAGGTGAGTGCTGCGGCGACCTGCAGCAGCGGTAGGGGGCAATTGCCTTGGCTCGCTTTTTGCTCGTGCCTGGTGCTGCAAGGGCACGGGGCGTCCAGGGGTGCTCTGCTGCCCAAGGCCTGGCCGGGCTTTGGCACCAAGTAGGCGCATGCTTGGTAGTGCGTGGGCTGCTGCCTGGGTGGGCCAGGGTGTGTGTGGGCCAGGGTGCGCTTGGCAGCGTGTGCCTGGCAGGGTGTGCTTGGCAGGGTGTGGGCTGCTGCCTGGGTGTGCTTGGCAGGGTGTGCTTGGCAGGGTGTGTGTGGACCAGGGTACTCTTGGCAGCGTGTGGGCTGCTGCCTGGGTGCGCCTTGGCTTGGTGGAGGAAACACTGGATTATGAAGGAGTGAGTGCGCAGTGCTCGATCCTTTTTCACAAAAGCAGCTTGCTGGGGTATGCATCAAGGCAGCCACGTCCACAGTGCCATGTTGCACGAGAGTGGGAGCTCTTGTAGTTGAAGGGCACCCCTTTGGTCTTGGGGCGTGCGCAAAGATCCAGGCCTGCAATTTGTGTGGCCATGCCAGTGCACAAGCCTGGACATCTGTGTCCCTTGGTGCATGCACCTGTGTGCACTGGAATGGGCAATTGTGTGGAAGGGTGGGGACCCCTGGTGGACAGGCGTGGATAGCTGTGTGCAGAGATGTGGACACCTCCATACGAAGGCCTGTGTGCACGCCTGCCTACAGGGCCTGTATATGTATGGGGGCGTGGGCTGCGGGAAGACGATGCTGATGGACCTTTTTGTGGAGGCTGCGCCACCAGAGCTGCAGGTGAGGGGCAGGTGGCGCTAGAGTGGGGCCGTTGGCAATGGCGGGCAGGGGCCAGCAACGAGGTGGTCAAGCATAAACTCTGTTGCAGGAGGGGGGTCATGCACAAGCTCTGTTGTAGGAGGGGGGTCATGTGTAAGCTCTGTAGCAGGAGGGGGGTCATGTGTAAGCTCTGCAGGAGGGAGGTAAAAGGGATGCGCTTTGGCTCCAACCAGTGGGATGGATGCGAGCAGGCCGGCTGTGTGTTCTGCCTTGGGGGGCGCTGCTGTGTGTATTGATGGGTGTGAGTGGGGTGGGTATGTCCGCGCCTTGCGCCACATGCCTCTTCAGTGGAGGGTCTTCACATGGCCTCAGGCTGCAGAGTAGGGGCCACCTTGCTTGCGCTACCCAGCTTGCCTCGACCGTCTGGAGCAGACAACAAGCACGTGCTTCCAGGGCTCTGTGCCTGCTGGGATCTGCAGGTGAAGCGCACGCACTTCCACGACTTCATGCTGGAGGTCCACACCAAGCTGCGGGACTATAAGTGTGACAGGGACCCCCTGCTGCGCGTCGCAGACTCGATATCCAAGGTACACGCGCCTGCATGCCCCTGCCCTGTGTGTGTTTCAGGTGCATGTGCATGTGTGTGTGCGTGTGTCTGTGTTTGTAATGCATGCGCGGGCATGCTTGTCGTGAATACTCCCTCCATGTCCACACACAGGCTGCTTGTGCAGAGGCATTTCCTTGCTCGCGGCAAGCCACAGAGGTTGTGCAGCCCCACTCTGTGAACCCAGCGTGCACTTGGGTGCGACCGCCCACGTAATGGGTGCCCCTTTTGCAGGACGCGGCCCTGTGGCGGAAGGTGCCGCGTTCACTGAATATGTTGGTGCTGCCTCCGCACAAGAAGCACCTGTCAGGAAGTGCACCCTGCAACCTCATGCCTGTGGCCCCTTGCAGAATGTGCGCGTGCTGGCCATGGACGAATTCTTTGTCACAGATGTGGCAGACGCAATGATCCTGAACCGGCTGTTCGGGCGGCTGTGGGACAGGGAGGTAGTGCTGGTGGGTCTGTGTGCAGTCCGTGTGTGCTTGTGTGTGTGTGTGTGTGTGTGTGTGTGTGTGCATGTGTGCAAGCGTGCATGGGTGTGTGTTGGGCATGTGCGTGTTGGTGGAGGGATGCTGGCCTTCGGGCAGACATACAAGATGGCTTGGATGGAATGGTCTCTGGCACACACACCCAGTGTCAGCTCCATGTGCTGGCAAGACATGATGAACCACTTACTTAGAGCCTCCTGTGCCCCTACTTTAAGCTGCCAGCTCTACAGCAGCTGTCAGGCTTTTGCCTCTCATTTGTACCACCCTCTTGCACTTGAACTACATCGTACACCTGGTCCACAAGAACTTGTGAGACTTTGCTCTGTGCTTGAAACGTGACACCTTCTGTTGTCTGCGGCGCTTCCGTCCAGCCTAGCCTGCAGCCAAGCCCTGGCCTCTTTGATGTGTATGAAGGCTTGTCGGGCACCGATGCGCGATTGCACCAATTTGTTGGCCGCTTCATTCCCATGTGCTCACCTGTGCTCGCACCATATACACTGCCCTCCCGCGCTTGCGCTCCTTGCAGTTTGCACGTGTGCCGCCCAACCAAATCATGCTTTGTCCCAAGCACTTGGTACTTATGCAGGCAGGCTTCCATGATACCTGCTTTTTTTCATGCCACAGGTTGATGCATGCACACTGCGCTTTTCACGCATGCATGCCATGCAACATGTGTTTCAGCTGGCTTGCCCTCCTGCATGTCCTCCCTACGCAGGTGGCGACCTCAAACCGGCAGCCCGACAAGCTGTACGAGGGTGGGCTGCAGAGGAGCTTGTTCATGCCCTTCATCCACCGCCTCAAGGTCAGTGCTGCGTGCGCGCCCCAGCAATCGCACGTGTGTGTGCGGTGTGTGTGCATGTGCATGTGTATATGTGTATACGTGCGCGTGCGTGTGTGAGTGTGCATCTGTATATGTGCGTGTGCGTGTGCGCGTGCGTGTGCGCGTGCGTGTGTGTGCGTTACCTGGCATGTGCATGTGCGTGACTCGTGTCACACCTGTCAAGCAGATATACATGCAAACATATCTCATGTCACACCTGTCATTGCAATTATATAACGTGTCACACCTGTCATAGCAAGTACATATCGTTTCACACCTGTCAAGCAAATATGCTTCCCCCATCAGCAAGTCCTGCTTTTCACAGCACTCCCAGCCAGTGAATGGCTTCACTTACCTGCCATCCCCAGTTCCAGGCACAGTCTGGGATATGCATTGGCTTCTTGTAAAAGGTGGCTGACTGGATTAGGCTGAAGATGCGTGCGCTGCCTTGGTTACCCATCTTGCTCTGCGCGTGCACTACCTGCCAATCGCTCAATATGCCTGCAGTCATTCAAGTACAATAAAAAGTAGCATTGCTCATAAATCATGTTGTAAAGAAGCGTGAAGCTTTCGACAAGTCTGGGGTGAAGCCCGAGGAAGTCATCACACAGACGCGCATGGCAGCAGTGGGCAGAGCGCGGCTACCTCACTTTCCAAGCCAGACAAAGGAAGCACCACGCATGCACTGGAATGCTGTTGTAGTTTGCTATTCATTTTGCAGAGGGCCCTTACAGACTATGCACTGCGTGTGCATGCACGCATGCAGGAGGAGTGCTTAGAGCACAACATGGACAGCAAGATTGATTACCGCCGGCTTGCCCACTCCCAAAGAGGCCTGTACTTCTCGCCATCACCTTCAGGGTACGTGCCTTTGCCTTTCACCGACTTCCTTCTCAAGGAGTGGACAGAGGCGAGGGTCAAGTGCTAAGTAGAGTGGAAGCCTTGAGCGGAGGCATTGATGTCAGAGGTGTGCGGGAATACCACGGCAGGTGCAGAGCAGTGGTCTTTGAGCATGTGCCTGACTAATTCTGTGCCGTGCTCGTGCGCGTCTCACTATCTTTTGGTGCACGCGTTGCCAAAAAAAGGTGCTGCTGCCTTGCTGCAGTGCTGCGCATCATGGCCTCTGTTCCCTTCTCTTGACGTACGGCCTGACAGCCCCTGGGAGGGGGGAAGAACATACATTTTGGGCATTACAGGGACATGCACGTGCGTGCCCTGCAGCGCTGACTGCGCAAGATTGTGTATGTGCACGGGACTGTGTCTGTGCACGGGATCATGTGTGTGCTGACTGCGCAAGATTGTGTGTGTGCACCTGCGGGTGCAGGGATAAGAGCTTGCATGAGGAGTTCGAGCGGATAGCAGAGGACAACGGCGTCCAGGCAGCGCCGGAGATTGTGCAGGTGGCAATGGGCAGGCACCTGGACGTCGCGCTGTCGGCAGGTGAGAGGCCAGGCACGGATGGGAGGTAAGGCATCGCCTGAGACGCAGCAGACGCAGGCGGTGCCTCGTGGCTCGACGGCTCGCCAAGCCTGCCAGGGCATGCGCGCGTGGCAGGGCCACCGGCAGGGGACTGTGCGGCGCCATAGACCCTCTGTCCAGAGGTCTGAGCTGGGGGGGGGAATGGACCCTGCATGCATGTGCTGTGCACGCGCGAAAAAGGCTACTACACTGTCTTTCCTGGACCCAATTTCTAATTTTTTGCAAACAGCTCCTGACAGTGCAAGCAAGGGCGCATGGGCCCGAGAGTATGTATGTTATTGGGGCCTTAGGTATAGAGTTAGCTCAACCTCATCCTCAACCCTTGAGGGGAGGTTGCCAACTTATGAGGGGCCCTCTCTGGAGCCCGCGTGTCATCATCTTGTGGTGCTAGTCTTTATGTATTCTGCTTGCCGCACTGCTTGTTGCCATACACAAGGGTGTCCCCTCCCACACCGGCGCCTATGCGCGCCCCATGGGCATATGTGCACCTTCCACATCGGCGCCCATGCGTTCACTCAAAAGGGCTCACACACAATAGTACAGGCCTCTGCATGTACATTCTGCCTGCCCTGCATGTACATTCTGCTTCTGCCCTGCAGGCAAGGCGTGCATGTTCACGTTTGCGGACTTGTGTGGGAAGCCTGTTGCTGCCGCCGACTACATTGCCCTCACTGAGGTGTGCCCTGCACCTGATTGCTCATGCAAGAGGGAGGCCCAGCGCACTTCTTGGGTGGGGTGGGAGGCCGTCAGGGTGTGCTCTGCACCTGACTGCAGACGCAAAAGGGAGGCCCGGCACGGGAGGCACTTGGTGGGGCCTGGGCACACCGCCCATCCAAGCTCCCCAGCTGCTCTGTGATTTCCCCTCCAGCCACCACGTGTCTGAAGCTGTGGTGCACACCTTTGCGTTGAGGGTGACTGCCTGCAAGCTGCCTTCGTCCCTGCGCCCTCAAACGCATGTGCATCCAACGTGCGCATCCTCTTGCGGCACTTGCGCTCACTCGCGCAGCACTGCCTTCCTGTGCATCACTGAGGCCCTGTTGGAACTGCGCCTCTTCTGTACACTCACACTTGTATGCGCATGCGTACTGCAGTACTTTGAAATCGAAGCGTAGCCCTGCTGGGGGTGCCCCTCTTCTGTGCACCCACGCTTGGATTCGCATGTGCACTGCAGTACTTTGGAAGCTAAGCATAGCCCTGCTGGGTGTCCCTCAGATGGGAGTTCACTTGTGCATCCACCACATATGCCCGCGTGCGCAGCACTACCACACGGTTGCCCTGTCGGGGGTGCCCATCTTCACCAGCGCCAACATCCCCCAGGCATACCGCTTTGTCACCCTGATTGATGTCATGTACGAGCACAGGTGTGTGCACAAATGCTGCTGTGCATGATGAGCCCGTGCAGCACAGGCTTGATGACAAGCATGGCAGCCAGGATGATCAGGGTTGTAATTAATCAAGGCTTTGCTTGCCTCGTTTCACGCTTTGGCTCCCCCCGTAAGGCACTGCACTGTGCTTTATACAGGGATGTGAGAATGCAAGGCATCATTGAGAGGACTGCAAGTGGAGCAACGGCTGTGCTTTCCAAGCTTCGAACCCCTCTCGGTGCCTCTGCTGTGGATGGTGCGCAGGGTGCGCTTGCTGATCTCAGCGGAGGCCCTCCCCTTTGACCTCTTTGAAAATGTTGTGACAAAGGTAGGGCATGTATCAACATGGTCAGCACGTCCCTTGACCGCCTGCGCCATACATGCTGCAGTTTGACTATCCTGCAGGGTCGGATGCTGTGTTAGGAGCGCGTACCTTGACTGCTTGCTCGTACACGCTGCAGTCAGACAAGGCCTGCCAGGTCCTATGCTGAAATGTCAGCACGCCCCTTGGCTGTCTGCACCACACATGCTGCAGTTTGACTAGGCTGCAGGGTCGGATGCTGTTATGTCAGGACGTCCCTTGGCTGTCTGCGCCATACATGCTGCAATTGAATAAGGCTGCAGGGTCGGATGCTGTGTTAGTAGCACGTTCCTTGACTGCTCGCACCATACATTCTACAATCTAACAAGGCTGCAGGTTCCGGTGACCGATCCAACAGGAGCAAACATACGCATGCAACATGGATTCCTTGGCTGACAGACAGGAGCGCATGAGCACTTCGCTCTGCCTCAATGCCTGGGCATTGAGACAATCATGTGCGTATTGCAATGAGGGTGGAAAGGGCGGTGGGGCTCCAACGTGCTGTGACTCACACCGCAGGCAGACGTTGCTGCGGACCCCAGCATGAAAGAACAGCCCAGCATTGTCGTTGACGACAACTTAGGATTTGCGAAGGTGGGATGGCTTCCAACTTGGTCCAGCACGTATTAGACTGATGCCTTGTTAGGGATACCTTGCCCACACCATTTGGCACATGCCTCTAGCCATGTTTGGTGTGCTTCATTTACAGGCACTGAACGCTGAAATGGCGTTGCTTGCTGGCTGTACGCTGCACATCAGACGACAATCAACCCGTGCCTGCTGTTGTGGCTGGCAAGTAGCTGTCGAGCGCACGTACGCTTTAAGCCCTATACTTCAGTGGTCATGAGCGTGGCCATCGCCATTTGTGCACACACGTGTTCAGCCACCCACAAGCCACAGAAGTGCATGCTCCCATTGTTGATCATGTACCTTCGTCCTCAAAAGACAAATGCCATAGCGTCTAGATAAGCATGCGCCTTGTGCCTATTGCTGTGCTTCTCTGTGCTCACAAGTGGATGGAGTGGGCGACACCATCCCCCCTACATTGTTGTCAAAATGCACTTGCTTCTTTAGAGACTCTGGGCAAGAGGCCTGAGCTTCAAACGCCTTGTGCACGTGCTGCATGCTTAAGGGTAAGGGGTCCTGGAGGTGGACCATCTGCAACGTTTTGCACGCCATATGGGAGAGGGCTTTTGACGTCCGTTGACTGCATGTATTCCAAGCTGAGGGGGAAGCAGGTTGTCTGTGGTATGCCTGGATTCACCCACCAAAAGGAGCATCCATCGTCACGCAATGTAGGATATTTTGCCCTGTCCCTCCTACCGATTGCCCACAGGATCGGACCATCAGCCGGCTGACAGAAATGCAGAGCTTGGAGTACTTGCTCACCCACGCACAAAGGCACGTTCCAGAGAACATGCTTGCGCTGCAGGTGGGTGTGTACTCCAGCTCCGAATGCCTAAACTTGCGTCTGCTGCAAAGGGCGATTGTTTGTACACAATGTTAGGCACTGTCCTGCACGATCGTATGCCTAGCAATTGTGTGTATGCCTGCAGAAAGTTGGGCCCTGTACAGGGCCATCTTTCTGGGGTTGAGCTGAGCCTCAATGGATGAGTATGCACTCTTGCCTTTCTGAAGCCATTGTGTGCACTGCAAAATTGGGGGCTCGCGCAGTGCTGCATGAAGGGCAAGCTTGCTCAATGGTTTGGCAATCATGCACGGGTCTGCTTTCTTGACTTGTCTTTACAACTGGTTCATATGTAAATGGGTTGGCCGGCAAATCTCCAGTCATGGCACACCTACCACTAATACGCACTGTAAAACGTAATTTGAGGGTGCACCTGCAAAGACAAGCACATTTGTCCGTGTACTCTTACGCGTAGGAGGCAAAATCCAGAAACAAATTTTGGCTCAGCCACCATCGCAAGGAACAATGAACATGGACTGCTCAAGTCGCTTGTTCAGCTAAATAGTCTCCTGGTCCTTGGCACTGCTTTGGCCTGTTGTTGGCCTAAGAGGACCTTGACGAAATAATGATTCCGGGAATGTGCGCATCCTGCTATGTGCTGGCTGCATGCATTAGGCTTATTGAATAGCAACCAAGATATGAAAATTTACTGCACCTCTGCCATGCCTAGGCTCCAGATACTCTGGTCCTTTTTGTAAACTAGGCATATCAATGTAAGTTGGTGCTCAGCGCATGAGGCATTTTATGATCAGCCATCACGATGACCTGTGCTGTGGGCTCTGGAGTGTTAGTGCCTTGGCTTCTTTTTGCTTCTTTTTGCTTTGTAGACGTTTCCAGTCTTCTGGTGCCACTTGTCTGGCACACCATTGAGTATGCATGTGTCGCTTCCAATAGTGCACAACCCAGGATTTTGCATGCATGAATGACTTTTAGCATAAGTCACTTGGTTGCATGGTAAGGTCTAGAAGATCTGATCTTTCTTGAAATTTTAAAAGTTTGAAGCAGGAAGTGTCAGCGCCAACAATGCTGCAGGCAGATTCTGAGGAGTCACCTGCATTTGGTAACGGTATGTAGGTGCCTTTCCACACCATCCTCCCAACCTACGGCACCACAACTCTTCTAGACACTAGAGTAAGGTAATTAGCCGATCGCTTTCATTCCCATACTTTGTGTGCTGAGGTGGGTAGACGCTGGTAAAAACGCAATTGATTGTGTGCGACGATTGTGATAGGAAAGGTCCACAATTTTAAACATGTAACACTTACACGACAGTGCCCAGAAGCATGTGCCCTCAGGGCTTCATGGCTATTGCAAACTTGCAGCAACACAGGACTTTAGCTCATAGTCAAACTTGAAGTGGCTTTTGCGGAGAGGGCCCTGGACACACACTCGCCGCGAGTGGGGCGGCCTTATACACTTCCTAGATTTATGCTCCCGGATCTTCTCGTGGCGTTATTTGCGGCGTGGCACGCTTCAGACTTCTTGCCCAACGAACTGAAACTGCGACCTGGACTCACAATACCTCCCCTACTTGTGACTTGTGCAACACTAATGATATACAAGATGAGCAACATGTCCTTTTTCACTGCACCCATCCACACGTGGTCTCACTCCAAAGGACTTGTGCATCCCTACTTCCTCCCGCAGGCTTCAACGAGGTGTCTGCGTCTGTGGACCAGGAAAACAATAAGTTTTATGCACTGAAAACTTTTCTATGAGCAGGCTAGCAGTCACACTTCTTGACTGAAGGCCTTTTCTTGTAACCCTTGTAAACATTGAGTGGCTTCTGCATTGAAGTTGTCAGCGCTGAGGACGTGCATTTCTCATTCATTCAAAAGCAGATCTATTCTCATTCTTCAATTTATTTCAGGCTGGCCAGTAGATCGAGCCTACTAGGCTATCGACCCACCAAGCTGACAGGCCCCCGGAAAATTTAAATCAGACTATTGCATACGTCTAACCTTCACCTCAATTCAGTAAAAAGTAGGAAATTAGCATCGGGAAATTAGTGGGTAAGGAAAAAAAAGTGGTATTGGTAAGCGATGCCTTGGACGTAGTCAAACCCTTTTTTCATAACTGGCTATCTAGTTTTTTCTCGCCCTCTTTGCCAGGCTATGTAGTTATTCTTTGCCCTTGTAGTGCTGATGCACTGTGCTAGCTGTGAGGAGTGTTTGAGTGCCATAAGGCTGCAATTATCTTTAGTAAGGACTAAGGGCTAGCTTAGCGTGAAGTGAGAATAGCAGCGAAGCCCTTAAATGCAACTTCACCGGTGTAGTATTTAACACTGATCTGAAAGTACACATAAGCGTGACTCAAATTTTGTAAGACAGGGCCATCAACTTCCAAAAAGGCCCAGTATTAATGGACGCACAATAACTTTCCTAAATACACCCACAAACCTGAGCGAGTGCAACAATGCCAGTGCTTTAATGCCCAAAGCAGCAGGTAATGTGCAAGGTGTGAATATGGTCCCTTTGATTGCATCCTTATATCATTTCAACTTTCAGCCATGTGCACCCCCCCAGCAGAGATGACTACTAAAGGACATAACATCTAAAAGTCAGGACCTCGAATATCGACCAAGGTACATCGCCTCATATCATGCAATACAGTGTGCAGCTTTCCTTTTGTTGTCACAAGAAGCATGCAGCAACACTGCAGTCCGTAATGAGGGAGCTTATTTGTTGGTTTTCAACCATTCAGCAATTGCCTTGTTATTCTCAGATCGACCAGGGCCAATAAATTCGAAATAGTCCTGCAGGATGAGCAAACGAGCAGAAGTCATAAACCAAGTCAGAAGGTCATAACCCTACGCAAAAACCAGTTTGATACTTTGCTCGAGGCCTTTGTAGAAGAAGGGCTTGATCCCTAAACCACTCAGCGCTTGCGTCATCTAGGACACTGTGCACCAGGGGAGAGGCAGCATTTTAGCCCCTCTCCTCTTCACAAACCTTGTAATTCCGCTTGTAATAGTCTTCAAGCCTCTGCTTGGCTCGTTCTTCTCGCTTCTCCTCTGCAGGAGCAGGGTGGAGTGCGTCAGATGATACACAGCATACGTAGTGTAAAGGTTCATGAACTCGAATAGATAGATACATCATAAGACCTCAGATCATTCCTATTTTGCATGCCTTTTCATTCCACAAGTATCGGACAGGGATTTAGAGTTTCATTATGAACGAAACACTGCTGGATACTCATTCATGTATGCTACCCTCTTTAACAAGTCACTCTGGTGACTCAGTTCCAGGGATCTGACAACAGACTGGCAAAATCTTGACCAACAGAAAGAGCACAAATCAGCTCACAATAAGCCAATGTGGTGATGTCCATGCTTGTAATGTTCACATGAGCGCCAATTCAGCTGTGCGTCACCTCTCAAGTGCTGCACTTAGTATGCTCTTAGTATGCTTGTAGTATTGTTACGGCCGTAAAAAGATCTCCTAGAAAGAGCACCTTGAGCTTCAAAAGCACTGAAATGAATCTAAGCCAAGAAAACACAAGAATGTTTTCCTGCCTTTGAGCAGCATGAAACAGAAATACACATCACATAGGCAAACATAGAGCACATGCACACACACACGTGCACAAACTACTGACCTGATCGCCTTTTCAGCTCTGCTATGTACTGCGTACGAGGGGTTTGTAGGAAACATGAGGCTGAACACGCGCCGATGGTCAAAGATAAGCGCAGTCAAAGGTTACATGGCCGTGTATTTGTAAGCGGACACCGTCGCACTAACAGGGAAGCAAGCATCCTATGAAATTTGCTCTCATTTTAAGCATCTTTGGCACGTCCTGGACAGGACCATTCCATACACTGATACAGAGCATTGAGACACTCTGGGACAGAGCACCTGCAGAAGCAAGAACAGAAGGAATTGCCAAACAGCAGGCTTACAGGTGAGTCATTGTCTGCCTCTTTATTGGGAAGCTCCATCGCCGCAAGAGAAGGCTGGGGCATCAAAAGCAGTGCTGACACAGCAAGCGCTGCAAATGCTGGTCCAGGGCTGAATGTATCCTCGATTGGTGCTTGCCGTTGATTTGGCATTGCTTTCACAGAGACCCTGGAACAAAAGCACAACGCAAACAAGATTTCTGAAATCCAGTGAGCGGCTTGGATGGTGGTGAAATACACACACACACACACA
>LKMJ01004295.1_pt1 | contig 13387 bp, 19 predicted proteins | sample 643391 | NCBI WGS metagenome assembly LKMJ01 (sample SAMN04112250, study PRJNA286221) | soda lake metagenome | biome: soda lake; feature: Kulunda Steppe; material: water; isolation source: sample PL-Br10 brine of Picturesque Lake | place: Russia: Kulunda steppe | collected 2010-07
ATCCCAACTGCAGCCATGCCAAATGCAGCTGCAGCCACTTCAACCACAGCTGGCCCAGCTGATCCCAACTGCAGCCATGCCAAATGCAGCTGCAGCCACTTCAACCACAGCTGGCCCAGCTGATCCCAACTGCAGCCATGCCAAATGCAGCTGCAGCCACTTCAACCACAGCTGGCCCAGCTAATCCCCGCGGCAGCCATGCCAAATGCAGCTGCAGTCACACTGATTGCAGCTACAGCCATGTTCACTGCAGCTGTGGCCATGCCAATCGCAGCTGCAGCCATATTGTTCGCAGCTGCAGCCATGCTGACCGCAGCTGTGGCCATGCAAATTGCGGTTGCAGCCACACCGATCGCAGCTGCAGCCATGCTGATCGCATCTGTGGCTGTGGCAATTGTTTTGTACTATGGCTTCTATGTTGCACATGCGGGACACCAAAAAGTGGGCGTGTGCTTGCATGTACGCGCACGCACACTGCCTCCCCTTGACCACGCCCCCATCCGCCAGCACCGCTGCCCCGCCCCCTCCCCCGCACACCATTGTTGATATTGATGCCTGTCGCACGCAATGCGGGGGGTGCGCTGTGTGCTGGGAGGAGCGCTATGCAGAAAGGGGCGGTGGGCGGTCAGTAAAACGATGCAAGCACGCGCGTCGGAGTTCTTGGAGCATCATGATCATCGCCCGTGCCCTTGTCACAAGAACGCCACCACAAACACACCATACACCACAAATCGCACTCGCGGGGCGCGGGAAGGGGCGCAGCGCGGCTCCTGGGGGGCGGGGACACTGTGCCCGAGTGCACCTTTTGCCAAGCCGCGACCATCGGCGGAGTCCCCGCGAACTGCGCTGTCCATCCAGCATTGCCTTCTGCTTTAACAACGCGCTTTTACATCAATCCGACCAACGCAGAAACGGGCCAATTACACGCAGAATTAGGTGGAATTACACGCAGGAATTGGTGCGGGCACATGGCCTGAACAGAAATTGGTGCGGGTATATGGCCTGAACAGAAATTGGTGCGGGCACATGGCCTGAACAGAAATTGGTGCGGGCAGGGTGCCTGATCAGGCATCATCATAGTACAAAACAATTGCACCAGCAGCCACGCCAATTACAGCTGAGGCCATGCCAATCACAGCTGCAGCCGCACCAATTGCAGCCACATCCACACCGGTCAAAGCTGCAGCTACGCCAATCATAGCTGTGGCCATGCTGAATGCAGCTGCAGCCATGCTGACCGCAGCAGTGGCGGTGCCGACTGCAGCTGCACTGCCTGTTCGCTTGCTGGCCTTAGCTGCAGCCACGCTGCCTGCTTGCCTGCTGACGGGGGCTGCCTGCCTGCTGGCCTGTTTGCAGCTGCTGGTGGCGTGCAGCCAACTCAGCGATGACCAAACAAGCATCTTCCACGTGTGGGAGTGGCAGACCTCCGGAGAGCCAAGCAGCAGCGGGACCGTGAGGTGAGGTGGCTGCTCGAGGGCAGGAGCTTGGCAGTGTTCGTTACAACTTGTAATTTACAAGCAGAGCTGCAGCTTTGCCCACTACCCATAACTGCTCAAGGGCTGGAGCTCGGCAGATCGTTTGTTGCAACTTGTAATTGACAAGCGTAGCTGCAGCTTTGCCCACTTCCCGTTACTGCTCAAGGGCTGGGGCTTGGCAGAGCATTTGTTGCAACTTGTAATTGACAAGCGGAGTTGCAGCTTTGCTCACTACCCGTTACTGCTCAAGGGCTGGAGCTTGGCAGCGGGGGGGTAACAACCGTGGCAGCAGCTGTGCCCCTGGACCATCTGTTGTGTTGGCCAGACTGCGGTCATGGGGCTGGTGTGTGAAGAAAGCAGTTGCTTCAGACCTGGCCAGGGAGCATCCATCCAGTGTGTCCATGCAAGCCTATATGCGCTCAACCTCACGTGTCCACAAGCGCATGCACACACTCTGTCTCACATGTCTATGCTCACCAGCACACATTGTCTCACGCATCGACGCGCGCCTGCACACACAATCTCACGCATCGACGCGCGCCTGCACGCGCACGCACATGCAAACTCATTATCAAATGTCCTTGCACGCTACACGCACTCTGCCTCACATGTCCACGTACGCCTGCACGCTCTCTGCCTCATGTGTCCATGTACGCTTGCGCACACTCGCGCAGTGGGAAGGCTGAGAAGGTGACCATCAACCCAAAGTTCCCAGCCAATGTGGTCGTGCAGGTGGGTCTCTGCCATGTGCCCTTTGTCCCTGCAGATGTGTGGGAAAAGGCTGCGGCATGCATCGGGCCCTGCAGCTCCCTGCCATGCTGATCATGTCCGAAGCTGCTTGACAGCAGTTGCCAGAGCGAGCCCAGCCTCTGCCTCATGACGCTGTGTCAGCATGTGTCAGCATGCCTCAGGGCAAGCCCAGCCTCTGCCTCATGACGCTGTGTCAGCATGTGTCAGCATGTCTCAGAGCAAGCCCAGCCTCTGCCTCATGACGCTGTGTCAGCGTGTGTCAGCATGTCTCAGAGCAAGCCCAGCCTCTCCCTTACGTGCCAAAACACTGTGGGGGTCCGCCGCAAAAGCTGCTCAGCCAGCCTGATTGGGGTGCAGTGACGCTGCTGCACGCGCATGCCCGTCACTTGTTCATCTCCACACAGCCCTCTTCATCCCACAGGTTCAGGCACTGTTCGTGGACCAGGGTAGTGCTTTTCGGGACTGGGCCTTGGCGTGCGCGCATGCACGCACGCAACTGTCAAAATCTGTCGCGCAAAGACACCCCAATTGCTCGCTGGCTGTGCATGGATGGGGGGTTGGAGGGCCCTTGTTGCCCTGTCTGTGTGTGCGCATGGGACCATTCGACCGTGCAGCGCTGATGGAAAAGCCTTTGTTGCCGTGCCTGGAATGCGCGCAGAGCCGCAACGACCTTGCCTACTTGCGGCTGGGGTCGTCGGGCTACCGCCTGCACCCCCTGGATGGTCTCAAGAAGCAGGTAGGGATGGCCTCAAGAAGCAGGTAGGGATGGTCTCAAGAAGCAGGTAGGGGTGGCCTCAAGAAGCAGTTAGGGATGGCCTCAAGAAGCAGTTAGGGATGGCCTCAAGAAGCAGGTAGGAATGGTCTCAAGAAGCAGGTAGGGATGGCCTCAAGAAGCAGGTAGGGATGGCCTCAAGAAGCAGGTAGGGATGGGCTGGTGCGTGCGTGCATGCGTGCGTGCGTGCGCGCGTGTGTGTGTGTGTGTGTGCGCGTCTTTGCGCTGCCTGCTTGCCCTTGCAGACCCCCTTGCCTGCCGGCCCCATGTTGACCCCTCATAGGCCCCTCATAGGCCCCTCATAGGCCCCTCATAGGCCCTTCATAGGCCCTTCGTAGGACCCTCATAGGACCCTCATAGGACCCTCATAGGCCCCTCACAGGCCCCTCACAGGACCCTCATAGGCCCCGGCCCCCCTCCCTGCCTGCCAGCCCTTGCTGGCCCCCTTGCCTGCCGGCCACTTGTCAGCCTCTGCCTGGGCTCCAGCCCCCCTGCCTATTTGCCCCTCTGCCCGGGCACCTGCCCCCCTGCCTGCCGGTCCTCCCGTCTGCTCGCCAGACCTTGAAAATAGACCTCATGGTCATACATCTGTCTAAGAAAGCTTGGTTTCCAACACAGCTGGATGTCCAACAAAGCTCGGTGTTCTGAAAGAGCTAGGTGTACACTTTTTGAGCCTGTAGGGCGTACCAGGCCCCTGTGTTTGTATTGCCAGCACCAAGCCCCTGTGATGGTGCTGCTTGCACTGAGCTCCTGTCTTGGCGTTGCCTGTAATGCTGCCCGCGGGACTTAGGCCGGCAATGAGATGCCCGCAGTATGCTGCAGGGTTGGGGTAGCCGACATTGAACCAACTGCCCGCAGACGCTGCGCATGCTGTGTCCATTGAGCTAGCTGCCCGCAGACGCTGCGCATGCCGTGGCCTGTATTAAGCCAACTGCCCGCAGATGCTGCTGCGTGAAGCAATAAGCACTGTGATTGGCTGGGGCTGTGCTTGCAGTTTTTCTTCTTGCTCTGTGGGCCTTGTGCCCTCCATGCCCACGTCACACAGGCCAGAGGCAACTTCATCGTCGGCTGCGTGCTTCGCTTGTTCCTGCACGATAACACAGGCCTCCGACAAAGCCTCCTTTGTGGACCACACATGGTTGGCTGACGGCCAGCTGGTGGTGGCCATGAGCAACCGGCGGCTGCTGATCTTGGAGGGTGTGGAGGTGAGGCGCCTGCCCCTCTGATCTTGTGTGTGGTGCTGGACCTTGGACGTAATTACAAGGCTTTTGGCCTACCACCAGCCAGGTCATCGCGCGTATTGAGGACCTGACATAGCCTGTGGCATGTTTCAGCTGGTATGGCACTGCACCTGTGACAGCGGGTAAGGCACCTAGGCCAGAATGTGAGAACATTCATCTTGTTTAAGGAGCTGCAAGTTAACATTCAGAATGTGATAACATTCCAGACAGCCGGGTGTGCAATCAGGTTCCAGCCAGCCGGGTGTGTGATCGGGTTCCAGATAGCCGGGTGTGCGATCAGGTTTCAGACAGCCGGGTGTGCAATAAGATTGCAGACAGCCGGGTGTGCAAACAGGTTCCAGACAGCTGGGTGTGCAATCAGGTTTCAGACAGCTGGGTGTGTGATTATGTTCCAGGCAGCCGGGCGTGTGATCAGATTCCAGGCAGCTGGGTGTGCAATCAGGTTCCAGACACCTGGGTGTGCAATCAGGTTCCAGACAGCTGGGTGTGTGATTATGTTCCAGGCAGCCGGGTGTGTGATCAGATTCCAGACAGCCGGGTGTGCAATCAGGTTCCAGACAGCTGGGTGTGTGATTATGTTCCAGACAGCTGGGTGTGTGATCAGATTCCAGGTAACCGGGCGGCGATCAGATTCCAGGCAGCCGGGCGTGATCAGATTCCAGGCAGCCGGGCGTGATCAGATTCCAGGCAAATGGGTATGCAACCTGATTTCAGGCAACCGGGCGTGCAATTTTATTCCAGCCAGCCGGGTGTGTGATCAGGTTCCAGGTAGCCGGGTGTGCGATCAGGTTCCAGGCAGCCAAGCGTGCGATCAGATTCCAGCCAGCGGGGCATGCAATCAGATTTAAGGCAGCCGGATGTGTTATCAGATTCCTGGCAGCTGGGTGTGTGATCAGATTCCAGGCAACGGAGCGTGCAATCAGATTTCAGGCAGCCGGGTGTGCAGTCAGATTCATTACAGCCAGGTGTGCAGTCAGATTCATTACAGCCGGGTGTGAGATTCGATTCCAGGCAACGGAGCGTGCAATCTGATTTCAAGCAGCCAGGCACGTGACCAGATTCCGGACAACCAGGCGTGCAATTAGATTTCAGGCAGACGGGTGTGCGATCAGATTCCAAGCAGCCGGGCGTGCAATCAGATTCCAGGCAGCCGGGCGTGCGATCAGATTCCAGGCCGCTGGGTGTGTGATCAGAATCGAGGCCACCAGGCGCGCGATCAGAATCCAGGCAGCCGGGCGTGCGATCAGATTCCAGGCAGCCGAGGTTGCACAGTCGGCTTGATTGGGGCAGTGTTGGTCTAGCTGTGGTGCTGGAACACCGGCTCTCCGTCATGGTGCTGGTCCTTGAGCAAACCCACTGACATGGGGCCACGCCTGCATGTGTATGTCTGTGTCCCCGCAGGTGCAAGCTGTAGTAGCCCTGCATCGCACGCCCACCTGCCTGGCAGCCATGGCGGACGGCTGCCTGCTCGTGGGCATGACAAACGTGAGGGCAGCTCCGCTGGGTTGGGCTTGCGCGTGCAAAGGCCGCGCTGCTGGGATGGCATGAATGGGCTGCGCTGCTTAGCTGACACGCAACGGCAGCTCAGGTGCCGACAAGCGTGGAGGCTGCTCTGCTGGGTTGGGCTGGCGCATGCAAAGGCTGCGCTGCTGGGATGGCATGAATGGGCTGCGCTGCTTAGCTGACACGCAACGGCGGCTCAGGTGCCGACAAGCGTGGAGGCTGCTCCGCTGGGTTGGGCTGGCGCATGCAAAGGCTGCGCTGCTGGGATGGCATGGATGAGCTGCGAGCTATGCTGCTGGCCTGCCATGAATGGACTGCACTGCTTAGCTGGACAAAGCAAAGGCTGCGCTGCTGGGCTTGCATGAATGGGCTGCACTGCTTTGCTGGCATGCAACAGCAGCTCAGGTGCCGACAAGCATGGAGGCTGCTTTGATCTTGATATGCATGGAGGCTGCTCTGATGCTGGCAAATGCGGGGGCGGCTCTGGTGCTGAAGTGCTAAGGCTGGGCAGCTGGGCAAGTGTACGGGCAATGCAGGTGACATGCCAGCCAGCCGGCACACCTGCCAGCAGACTCACCAGTCAGCAGACACACCCGCCAGCAGTTAGCAGCATGCCCTCAGGGCTACATCGAGCTGCTCCGCGCGCCAGGACCTTTTTACAGTACACGCTCCTTGGCACTCGGTTTGTGCACACTCTCATTTCTTTCCTTTCTTTTACTATGAATGCCCCCAGGGCTGCATTGAGCTGCTCCGCCCAGACACGACAGACGGACGCCCCAGCTGCCACCTCACTCTCCAAGTGAGTGGCATGCGTGTGGTGCATGGGCCATCCACCATGTGTGGTGTGAACATCCATCATGTGTGGTGTGAACACTGGCAGCAGAGGGAAGCTGGTGTTGATGTGCCGCCCCTCTTGGGGAGGCGCTCTTGTTTTCAAGCTCATGTACTTCCTTTGCCTCTCTCATTGGTGTGCCGCACTTGTCGCTTAGCTACCCTTGTCCTTGTGCCGTCTTGTTTTTGTGCATGCAAGATTTTGCTGGCGCGTGCGTGCTCATGCCCATGTCCACACAGGCACAAGCAGGCAAATGTTCATGTGTGCGTACACAATGTAGCAGACACGCGCACATGCAGAGGTGTACGACCTCACACACGCTTGCATCTCACGTGCAAACATGCAAACCTGTGCTCCTTGCAGGCAACCCTAATGATGCCTGACTCTGGGCTAGGGGGCGGTGTCTTGGGGAACGCTGAGCGCAGCATCACCCAAATGAGCCTAGAGCCAGGCAGCGAGCGCGTGGTGTGCTACATCAAGTTTGGCCCGGTCTTCATGCTCAACACGCAGCTAGCCAAGGTGGGGGCCCTCTGCCAGTCGTGCATCCTGTAGGTTCTAGTGAGCATTTTTACTGGGTCTAGCTCCTGAAGCCATTAAGTCGTTACAAGAGCTTACTGGCACTCCCACAGGTGGTGTGGCTGCACTTAATGTCTCTCACTTTTGCATCTGCCTTAAGCAGCAGAGCCAGTCGTGTCTTTTTGTAGTCTGGTTGGTCCAGTCTTAAATAACCCTGTCAACTCGGTCCTTGAGTCCATGACCTGCTCCTTTTTTAAATGATGTGCCCCCCAAGGCCCATACCTTAATTGCACAGCCAATGACGCTCATGTCTCTAGCCTAGGTCAATGCACAAACAAAACCTTGAAGGGGCTCATGGAGCAGGCAAAAAAAGGCGAGTGTGTCACACTGGATTTGGTCAAATTGAGTATGTGTGCAGGCCAAGGTGTTAATCAGTCTAGGACAGTGATTTGGCTTGACAGGTGGAAGCAATCTATGAAATGCAGCCTGAGGCCCATGTTTTGTATTTATGTCAGGCACATATGCAAGCACGGCACATTGCCGGACGTCCGCGTGTGCTTGCATATATGAGCACAGCCCCTTGACCGCACCCCCACCTGCCACCGCCGGCGCCCCGCCCCCCCCTTCTCCCACCATTGTTCATATTGGTGCCTGTCGCGCGCAATGCGGGGTGCGCTGCGCAGTGGGGGGCGATTGTGCGTAGGGGCGGACCGACCAGCTGGTCCAAGGTGTCCCTAGCAAGCACGCGTTGGAAAACCTCGCCCCCCGCCCAATTCGCGCCTGCCCGCGTTACCAACACACCACCACAAACAAATCTGGCACCAAATAACACACGCCGGGCGCGGGAAGGGGCGCAGCGCGGTACCTGCAGGTCAGGGACGCCGTGCCTGAGTGCACCGTTTGGCAAGCCGCGACCACTGGCGGAGTCCCTTCAAAATACTCTCTCCAGCCATCAATACCTTATGCCTCAATGCCGTGCTTTCACAATAATCCGACTGTCCCAGAAACGGGCCAATTACGCGCACAAAATGCACAGCCTGAGTCGCAAGGTTGCCAAGTGGCAGAGTTGCCAAGTCACAAAGCTGACTGCCAGCCAGGTCGTTAGGCTGGATGTGCTTCTTGTGTGTGGACTTGCTGGGCAGAGGGTCCAGGCATGCCCGGCTGGTTGTCTATGGCCGCACCCACAATCATGACGCGCATGCTGATTGTTCCTGGCCCCGCACACCCGCAGACCAGCTCCTTCCGCAACAACGTGGCGACCGCGGAGGCGATGTGGGAGCAGCTGCTGCCGGGCATGCACGCCGGCAGCATTGTGAGCGTGGGCTCATCATATGGGGATGCATGTGTTGGGGAAGCGCAGCGTCATTGACGTTGTTGGGCTGCTAGTTTTGGAAGTCATCGCTGCCCGCCGAAAAGGAGGCAATTGCTCTTTTGCAGGGAGGCACAGCCCAAAGCCATGCTGAGGATGTGTGCAACAGGCTGGTAGCCATGGCTGCTGCCGCGCGCCACCGCTGGTGTACCCATGCACCTGCACCTGCACACCCACCCGCGTATGTCACATGACCCACCCAACTTCATGCATGCATGCATGCACACATTCCTTGCCCCTCCCATGCGCCTGCACACTCCACAAGCGCATCCTTGCGCGCGCGCCGCGTACGCACCTCCCCCCCTCCACCTCACGTGCAAGCGCGCGCGTGCCTGCAAGCACAGGTGTCAGCGTCCATGGCGGTGCGCAAGGAGCTGGTGGCCACCGCATCAGACGACCTCACCGTGCGCGTGTGGGGCATCCGGCCGCTACGCCTGGTGGCCTCCCACCTATGCCACCACCTGCCTCTGGCAGTGGCTATGGACCCAGGAGCCAGCGAGCTGGTTGTGGCGTACGTTGACTGCGTGCGCGTGTACAGGTAGGTGGTGCGCGCGCGTGGACTGCGTGCGCGTGTACAGGCGGGTGTTGTGCGTGCGCAGAGTGCATGCGCGTGTGCAGGTGGGTGTTGCGCGTGTGTGTGGACTGCTTGCACGTGTGCAGGTGGGTGGTGCGTGCGCGTTGATGTGCCTGCACGTGCGGGCATCTACCTTGCGCCCTCTGCTCCTTGCCTGTGGGGCTTCAGTTAGCAACCGGGAGGGCGCTGTTGGATGTGCTCCACGCCATGAGTGCTGCATTCCATGAGTGCTGGCACCCAAGGCATGCCATCCTGCACACCATGAGCACTATGCCCAAGGCATGCCATCCTGCACACCATCCTGCATGCCCTGGGCGCTGCTTGCATGCCGCAGTGTGGTGGAGGGCATGCTGCTGGAAGTGGGCGGGCTGCTCCTCCCCAGCCAAGCGGCCGCCCAGGCAAGTCCCGGCGGTGTTGCTAGGCAGCTGTTGCTTGTGATATACCTGGACAGGCTTTCATTTCATGGGATGAGTGGGTTCCATGTGGGACCAAGATTGTTCATACCATAGAATGCAGTAGGCCAGGCAAGCCCAAGCTGGTTTGGTGTGGCTGTGTGAGGCGAGGAGCAGGGGTTCTTTTCAAAGCAATAGCCAGACTGCTGTGCTTGTGACTTAGTCGGTTCAAGACTTTTGAATCAATGGGTGGCGCGCGAGGAGTGCTCTGTGTGCAAACAATAGAACACACACATAAAATTGAGGGTGCTTGTCCCACCTTGTTCATCAACGCAAAGGGGAAGCCTTGTATAATTGTTATTGGGTGTGCATGCTTATGATAGTCCCATGCAGCCGCATGGCTGAAATGGATGGGGCATTTGGTGTGAGCAAGCAGCTCAGCCCTTGTCATATGTGTTGGATCTGTGCATTTGGTGTGAGCAAGCGGCTCGTTCAGCCCTGGTCAGATGTTTGGGATCTGTGCTTTTGGTGTGAGCAGGCGGCTCAGCCTTTGTCATACGTGTTGGATCTGTGCATTTGGTGTGAGCAAGCGGCCCGTTCAGCCCTGGTCAGATGTTTGGGATATGTGCTTTTGGTGTGAGCAGGCGGCTCAGCCTTTGTCAGATGTGTGGGATCTGTGCATTTGGTGTGGGGAGGTGGCTTAGCCCTGGTCAGATGTGTGGGATCTGTGCCTTTGGTGTGAGCGGGCGGCTCAGCCCTTGTCAGATGTGTGGGATCTGTGCTTTTGGTATGAGCAAGCGGCTCATTCGGCCCTTGTCAGATGTGTGGGATCTGTGCTTTTGGTGTGAGCGGGCGGCTCAGCCCTTGTCAGATGTGTGGGATCTGTGCTTTTGGTATGAGCAAGCGGCTCATTCGGCCCCTGTCAGATGTGTGGGATCTGTGCTTTTGGTATGAGCAAGCGGCTCAGCCCTTGTCAGATGTGTGGGGTCTGTGCAGGCAGTTGGGGATCTGTTTGTGCAGCGGAGGGGGTTGGGGCGGCCGGCAAGGAATTCATGGGGCAAGCTGTGCCATTTTCTCACAGATGCTGATGTAAGGGAAAGTCTGCACACAGGCATGCATGCACGCGTATGCATACACACACGCAAGCTGATCACAGCGCACACATACACACATGCACCACCTGTCGTGCACATACACACATGCACCACCTGTCGTGCACCACCTGTCGTGCACCACCTGTCGCATGCACCACCACACATGCACCACCTGTCGTGCACGTACACACATGCACCACCTGTCGTGCACGTGCCGGGGTGCTGTGCAATTCAGGCACACACCTCAGCGGTGAGCAGGCTTCTAGCTCTCCAGGGAGAGATCTGGCACACAGAGCAGAGGGGGTGTGGCCGCACACGGCCGCCGCTGCCGCCGCCCGCTGCATTGCGTACCCTGCCTGCACGCATGCTCACATCCGCAGTCTCCGGGGGGGCCAGCGTCCGCTGCCAGCGACCAGGCGCCGTCCCCCCGTGAGCTGTCCAAGGTGGCCATCATGAGCTACAGCCCTACAGGTCACATGATTGCGCTCGTGGGCGGCACTGGCGGAAAGGAGGTCTTGGTGTTCAGCGCGCTGCACCGCTCGCTGCTGGCGCGGCTCACGGGGCACTACAGTGCGGTGCAGGTGGGGCTGGGCTGGGTGTGGTGGCGTGGGCATGTGCATGCACACAAATGGGGCATCGTGTGTGCATGCACGCGAGTGGGGCATGATGCTGGTGTTCAGCGCGCTGCACTGCTCGCTGCTGGCGTGGCTCATGGGGCACTACAGCACGCGGTGCAGGTGGGGCTGGGCGTGGGGGAGGGTGGGGTGAAGGTCGTGGGCGTGTGCACACACATGAGGGGGGCAGGGTGTGGGTGTTCAGCTGTACGTAGGGGAACATCATCAGGGTGTTCCCTTAGATTACTGCTGGTCACCTGCACTGCGGTCCCCAGCATGGTGTGCCACTTGCTGCTGGCACGGGCTCGCGGGCGGCTATTGTACGAGGTGCAAGTGTGTGAGGGTGTTGCGTCAGGTCGCATTTGAATGTGTGCGTAAGAGCACAATGTACACATCTTTGCATATGCGTTTGGTTGGAGCGCATTTGGGAACGTCTTTTCTCTTCAGAATGCGCCTGGGTGAGGATGGGCATGCGAGCGCAGAAGAGTTGAGGCACTCTGCAGCAGGTCATATCTCACCGAGGAAGTTGCGTGAGCTGCCAACATGCATTTTGTCTACGATGGACAGCTGCAAGCTAAGGACATTGCTTTCTTGTTGTGATGGCGCTCAATTGTAACCACAAAATTGTAAACAATGGGTGGGCTTTTTTATGCCTGAAGTACACCGTACAATGCGAGCTGCACCTTAAATACAAAGGCATGCCGCATCTTGGGTCATAGACTACTGGATTAATTGGCATTGGGTCATGGGACTTGTGGTTCATGGAACTTGAGACATATGGGCTTGTGTCATGGGACTAGGGTCACATGGGGATGGGTCGATGAGCTTGGGTCATATTGACTCGAGTCATGGACTAGGTTTGCACGATGTGCTGGCTGTGTCTGGCTTTGGGTCCCATCCCGTCTCCTGTCCTCCCTTGCTTATGCTCTGCCTCTGTGCCTTTTTTGTCTCCTGCCACTCTTTGTTTTCTGCCGTCCTCTTTTTCCTGTCTTTCTTCCGACTTCAGGCCTTGTCCCAGGCCTTGTCCCCTGGCAGACCTTGCCTTTGCTCTGCTTCAATGCACACTTAATTTGTGACAAGGGCACGTGCTCGCGCATTTTGGACAAGGGCATGCACTTGCACACTTTTAACAAGGGCATGTGCTTGCACACTCTTGACAGGGGTGTGTGCATGCTCACGCTGTTGGCAAGGGCTAGCACGCTGTTGACACGCGGGCATGTGCCCACACGCGCTTTGTGTGCTCTTGCATGAGGGGCTGCTGGTGCACACACGTGCTTTTGTGTGCTCTCGCATGAGGGACTGCTGGTGCGCACATGCGCTTTTGTGTGCTCCCGCATGAGGGGCTGCTCGTGCACACATGCGCTTTTGTGTGCTCTTGCATGAGGGGCTGCCGGTGCACACATGCGCCAGCAGCCCACGTGGCGTGCTCCCAGGATATGGCATATCCATGCGCATGCGCATGCCTGATTTGCGTGCGCGCAGGACATGGCGTGGAGCGATGACGGCCTGTACCTCTGCACTGTGTCAGATGGGGCTGTGTTCACTTGGCACATGGAGGGCTTCCGCAGGTGTGAGGTGGCACTTCTGCAGGTGTGAGGTGGCACTTCTGCAGGTGTGAGGTGACACTTGGCACATGGAGGGCTTCCGCAGGTGTGAGGTCTGAGGGGCACATGCTGCGCTGTGCTCGAAGAGTGTGCCGCTTGACCCTTGGCGCAGGGAGGCACATGTGCCAGTGCAGATCTACAAACGCGCTCTGTGACTGGATTGCCGCATGGGGAGAGGATGGCTTTTTATGCAGGGCTCTGTAGGGATGCGGCACGCAGAGGGATGGCCTGTGCTGCAGGGCCTTCAGTGAATTGTGGGGCACAAGGATGGCCTTTGCTGCAGGGCTTCTGTAGGCATGTGGGGAACAAAAGGATGGCCTTTGCTGCAGAGGGCCTCTGCAGGCATGTGGGGCGGCCTCGCGCCAAGACGCCACCAGAAGATGTCCTCTAGGCAGATGTCCTCTAGGCAGCCGTCCTCTAGGCAGCCGTCTTCTAGGCAGCCGTCCTCTAGGCAGATGTCCTCTAGGCAGATGTCCTCTAGGCAGCCGTCCTCTAGGCAGCCGTCCTCTAGGACGATGTCCTCTAGGCAGATGTCCTCTAGGAAGATGTCCTCTAGGCAGCCGCTCTGGTGCTGCTGCCGTACAATAATAAAGATGTCCTCTAGGCAGCCGCTCTGGTGCTGCTGCCGTACAATAATAAAGGGACCGGAGG
>LKMJ01004296.1_pt1 | contig 13387 bp, 7 predicted proteins | sample 643391 | NCBI WGS metagenome assembly LKMJ01 (sample SAMN04112250, study PRJNA286221) | soda lake metagenome | biome: soda lake; feature: Kulunda Steppe; material: water; isolation source: sample PL-Br10 brine of Picturesque Lake | place: Russia: Kulunda steppe | collected 2010-07
GACGCCTTTGACCCCCGAGTTCCTGACGGCGAAACGCTCGCCCGCCGCACCGTTGACGTAACACTCTCCAGAGGTTGCACCGTACAGCGCTACGTTCCCCGTGACGATGTTCTCGCTGGCCTCATATCCCGCATCACTGGGAGTTCTGACAACGAGCTTTCCACCCGAGAGGCCTTTTCCGAGGTAGTCGTTCGCAGTGCCAGCGAGCGTCATCGTGACCCCGCTCTGAAGGAATGCCCCGAAGCTCTGTCCAGCAGTTCCATCGAACCGGAGCGTAACCGAGTCGTCCGCGAGTCCGCTGACGCCGTGTTCTGCCGAAATGCGGTTCGAGAGGAGGGCACCGACTGCCCGGTCAGTGTTCCCGATATCCAACTCGAGAGTTGCTGACTCACCAGCTTCGAGAGGCATGTCGAGCTGGTCGAGTATCTCCCAGTCGAGATTCTCGTCGATCTCGTGGCTCTGGGCGGTCGTCTTGAACCGCTCAGTTCCATTCCTGTCGGGTTCGGCGAGGAGCGTCGAGAGGTCGAGTTTGGCGGCCTTCTCGTGTGTGACGTCAGACCGCTGTTCGAGGACGTCGACACGTCCGAGCATTTCGTCGAGCGACCGAAAGCCGAGCGAAGCCATGATTTCCCGGAGCTCCTGGGCGATGAACGTCATGTAGTTGATAACGTGCTGTGGCTCGCCGGGGAACCGGTCGCGGAGTTCCTCCTTCTGGGTGGCGATTCCGACCGGACAGGTGTTCTCGTGACACTGACGGGCCATTACACAGCCGGACGTGACCAGCGAAGCGGTGCCGAAAATGTACCCCTCAGCTCCGAGCAACGCGGCGATAGCGACGTCACGCCCGGTTTTCATGCCGCCGTCAGTCGTCACACGAATCCGGTCACGCAGTCCTGTCTCACACAGCAACTGGTTCGCCTCGGCAAGCCCCAGTTCCCACGGGACGCCGGCGTTTTTGATGCTCGTCTTCGGCGAGGCACCAGTCCCGCCAGAGTGTCCAGAGATGTGGACGACATCTGCGTTCGCTTTCGCCACACCAGCAGCGACGATGCCAACGCCGGCCTCCGAAACCAGTTTGACGTTGATGTCCGCGTCCGGGTTGGCCGATTTCAGGTCGTGAATTAGCTGTTTGAGGTCCTCGATGGAGTAGATGTCGTGCTGAGGCGGCGGCGAGATGAGTCCGACCCCCGGTGTCGCATGACGAACCGACGCAATCATCTCGTTGACCTTCCGTCCGGGAAGATGGCCACCCTCGCCCGGTTTGGAGCCCTGTGCCATCTTAATCTGTATTTCGTCAGCGGCCGTGAGATACGACGATGTGACGCCGAACCTGCCCGAGGCAACCTGTTTCGTATGACAGTTCTTCTCGGTACCGAAACGGTCGGCCTGCTCACCACCCTCGCCAGTGTTCGCTTTCCCACCGAGACGGTTCATCGCAACTGCGTTCGTCTCGTGCATCTCCGGCGAGAGCGAGCCGAGTGACATCGGTGCAGTTTCGAAGCGCTCGACTATCGACTCGACAGGTTCGACCTCTTCGATCGGTACGGAGTCGCGCTGTTCGTCGTCGAAGGTCAACAGACCCCGCAACGTCGCCAGTTGCTCGGTCTGGTCGTTAGTCAGGTCTGCAAACTCCCTGTAAGTCTCGTACTCCCCTTTCCGGACGGCCTGCTGGAGCGTTCGCACGGTCTCCGGGTTCCACTGGTGGTAGATGCCGTTGGTCCGGTTCTCGTACTCGCCGACGCGGTCGATGTCCACGTTCTCGGTCCCCCAGGCGAGGGTGTGTCGGTCGAGTAGGTCACGTTCGATGTCCGTGATGTCGATACCGCCAGTTCTGTTCGTCGTCCGTTCGAAGTACTCCTCGACGAACGCCGAGTCGAGGCCAACAGCCTCGAATATCTGGGCACCCCGGTAGCTTTCGACAGTGGAGATTCCCATCTTCGCCATCGTCTTCAACAACCCCGATTCGAGCGCATCGACGTACGCCTCGATTGCGTCCTCGGTGTTCGCGCCGTCTGGTCCGGCGACGATGTCCGCGATGCTCTGGTACGCAAGATATGGACAGACCGCCCCGGCACCGTAGCCGACGAGCGTGGCGACGTGGTGAACTGTCCGTGGGTCGCCTGACTCGAGAACGAGGCCGACGTGGTTGCGCTGTCCGTTTCGCACGAGATGGTGGTGGACACCGCCCACAGCGAGAAGTGACGGGACCGGAACTCGGTTCTTCCCGGCGTTCCGGTCCGAGAGCACGAGAATGTCGTGGTCGACCGCTGCACTCGATGCCGCGGCGCGAACGTCCTCGACCGCCGATTCGAGGCTCTTCTCTCGGTCGAACGTGATATCGACAACTGCTGTTGAGAGTTCTGTACCGTCGAGTGTCTTGATGCGTTCGAGCTCGTCGACCGAGAGAATCGGCGAATCGAGGACGAGTTGCCGGGCGTGTTCTGGTTGCTCGTCGAGGAGGTTTCGTTGTTCACCCAGGCGCGTCTCCAGACTGGTTACGAGCTCTTCGCGGATGTAATCGAGTGGTGGGTTCGACACCTGCGCGAACAGCTGTTTAAAGTACGAGAACAGCGGCCTGTTGAACTGCGAGAGCACGGATAACGGCGTGTCGTCGCCCATAGAGCCAACTGGGTCCTTCCCGGTCGTCGCCATCGGCTCCAGTAACTGGTCCAGTTCGTCGTAGGTGTAGCCGTACATCGACTGCTCGGCTCGAAGTGAGTCACTCACCGAACCTTCGGAGGGTTCGGTGTCTTCGAGTTGTACCTGCTCGGCTTCGACCCAGGAGCCGTATCGGTCGTCGGTAATCTCATCGAACACCTCTGCATCCGGGATGATACGACCTTCGCTTGGGTCTGCGACGAAACACTGACCGGGCTGGAGTCGCCCACGCTCTACTATCTCGCTCTCGTCGTACGGGAGTGCTCCGACCTCGGAGGCCATAACCAGGGTGTCATCGGAGAGCACGTCGTAGCGACAGGGGCGAAGTCCGTTTCGGTCGAGTACCGCACCAACTCGCTCGCCATCGGTGGCGGCAACGAGTGCGGGTCCGTCCCAGGGCTCGAGAAGTGAGGCGTGGTAATCGTAGAACTCCTGTCTGTCTTCCTCGAGGTCAATTTGGTCTCCTCTCCAGGCTTCGGGTATCAGCATTCTGAGCGAGTGAGGAAGCGAACGGTCTCCCTGTAACAGAAGTTCGAGCACATTGTCGAGACTCGCTGTATCGGACTGGTCTGGGTCGTCGATAATCGGTTTTACTTTCTCGATATCCTCGCCAAAGGAATTGTGAGCGATGTCCGTCTCACGACTGCGCATCCAGTTGGTGTTTCCACGAATCGTGTTGAACTCGCCGTTGTGAACGAGCGTCCGGAACGGATGGGCAAGATGCCACGCCCCGAGCGTGTTCGTCGAGAATCTGGCGTGAACCAGTGCGAAGACAGAACGCATCCGTTCATCTCCGAGGTCCGGATAGTACGTGGCGAGCTGGCTTGCTTTCAGCAGCCCCTTGTATACCACCGTCTTGCGGTCGAGCGAGACAATATAGAACTGATCAGCTCCCGAAGGTTGCTGACTGGCGACGGCGTTCTCGACGACACGACGGCCCACGTAGAGCCGACGGTCGAACTCGTCGTCCGTGAGCTCAGTCTCGACGGCGTCTGTCCGGGGAACGACGAATAGCTGCTCGACAGCGGGTTCGGACTCGAGCGCAGTTGCCCCGAGGTCCCTGTTGTCAGTCGGGACTTCACGCCAGGTCAGCACCTCCAGGCCCTCCGTCGCAAGCTCGTCTTCGACGAGGCTCTTGAGCGCGTCCCGGAACTGTTCGTCCTGTGGCAAAAAGATAGTCCCAACAGCGTACGAACCGGGTTCTGGCAGCTCTGCATTCACGACAGCGGAAAAAAACTCGTGTGGAAGACGGAGCATGATTCCTGCACCATCGCCGGTATCTGCCTCTGCTCCAGTCGCACCTCTGTGTTCCATGTTTTCCAGCAAGGTGAGACTATCCTGAACGATACGTGGGCTACCAGCCCCCTGCAGGTCGAGTACCACGCCGACCCCACAGTTCGACCGGGCATCTGCCGGGTCTACGAGTCCGGAAAATTCCGAGTGCTGTTCTTCGTGAATCATGTTAACAGCAAATATGCATGAGCGATATATTAAAGTAATCTAAATATTGATACAGAGAATTAATATTGATTAAGGTTAGTGAATAATTGGACAGTCACTGAGTTGTTTTAGCAATAAAAATTGTAAATCGAAACTATATGCCAAAAGAATTTTCGTTATTAGTCCAATCCCAGCCAGGAAGTCGCGTTTGAAATCCTGCCGCAAGAGCCGCATCGAGATCGTCGACGCCAGCACTCTCGCCATCGTGAACGTGAACGTCTGCATAATGAAAGGTCGCCTCACCGAGCAGCCGGAAGGGCTGGTTTCCGGCAATCATCCCCGCGAGTTCTCTGCCGAGAAGCTCATCGACGACGAACCCCGGATAGTCGCCGTCGACATCGAGTTCACGGAGTATCCACACCAGAGCGGCGACGTTGACCGCGAGGTCGCCGTCGGCGAACACTTCCTCGACCGCATCTTGGTACTGGGCTGTCGTCACGGTGTCGACTTCGGTGTCGAAGATGTCTCCCAAATCATCACGCACGCCATTGATGAGCCCCACGATTCGATTTGCTCGGCCGTCCACCCACCCGTACTCGCGAGCAACCGTCTCGGCTGTCAGATGCATACACTGACCATCGTGGCCAGCAAGGAGAATCTTATGCGTCCGATGTCCGGTGGGCAGTTCGACGCTACGTCACACCGGATGGCTCGCTTTCGTACGATTTGTACAGTTCGTTTTCAAAAATGTCGACAACTAACTGGACAAACTCCCAGACTTCCTCGAAGCCGATATACAGCGGCGACGGACAGACACGAACCACGTCCGGCTGGCGAAAGTCCACAATCGCGCCACGGTCGCGAAGCGCCTGACTGACCCGGTAGGCCTCGGGATGTTCAACTGCGACGTGCCCACCGCGTCTGTCGGGTTCTCGTGGCGTTCCAACGGTACAGCCGTACACGTCAAGACGCTCATCGACGAGATGCATCAGGTAGGAGGTGAGATCGAGCGATTTCTTTCGGATGGCGTCGATGCCCGCCTCGTGAAGGAGTTCGAGCGCGCCAAACAGCGGAGCGGTGCTGAACACTGGAACCGAGCTAATCTGCCAGGCACCGGCAGACTCCGCAGGCGTGAACTCCAGGTTCATGTCGAACTGTGTCTCCTTTTCGTGTCCCCACCAGCCTGCGAGCGACGGTGTCGTCCCGAAGTGTCGCTCGTTGACGTAGAGCCCGCCGACTGCACCCGGACCTGCGTTGAGGTACTTGTAGCTACACCAGACCGCGAAATCGACGCCGTGAGCCGAAAGGTCGTGTGGGATGACACCGATTGAGTGTGCGAGGTCGAATCCAGCGTAGATACCGCGCTCGTGTGCCTCGGCGGTAATACTCTCGATATCGAACAGCTGGCCGCTCCGGTACAGCACCGAGGGCATGAACACGAGACCGATATCGTGTTCGTCCATCGCCTCGACGATATCCTCGGTTTCGATGGTTCGGCCGTCGCGGCTCTCGACCAAGTGGAGGTACTCGTCGGGATGGAGTCCGCGCTGGCGGAGCTGTGCGCGAATGGCGTAGTGGTCCGTCGGAAAATCGAGGTCGTTAACGAGAACGCCCTTACTGTCATCGAGTTCGTCGAGGAACGTCCCGATCGTCGTGTGGATGTTCGTGGTGGTCGTCCCGGTGGCGACACACTCCTCGGCGCTCGCTCCGAGAAGTGGAGCGAGTTGCTCGCCGAGGTGCTCACCGTACCAGAACCACGGTGGTTCGGCTTCGCTCCAGCCGCGAATGCCGAGGGTCCGCCACTCCTCGATTGCGTCTTGCAGATGCTGCTCGGCCGCGTCAGGTACTGGTCCGAGGGAGTTACCATCCAGATACAGTTCGTTGGGGGCCTCGAACCGTGTCGAGAACTCTCGTAGCGAGTCAGACTCATCTCGCTCGCGCGCGATGTCGACGCCTGCACCCTCCGGCCAGTCGTTTCGCTGGCGTTTCTGGTCCATATACGTGCAGTTTCACCGGAGATACAAGGAAGTTACCGGCCCGGGAGTGTCCTGACAGTCCTGCACTCAAACCCACCGACAGCCTTAGGTCAATACAGTGCCCATATTCAACTGTCACTATTACTACCGGACACCCCATGGTACCTTCAAGCGCGGCGACACGCGACCCATACATTTCGACGGATTTCGATGACACAGTCGATGAGTCGCGTATTTCTGGCCGATTCAGCACTGCAAAACAGTTTGCGAAGGTTTTAAAACTCCGAGGGATAAGACGGGAGTAAGAGCGGTTTTCCGGGCAGTTCGCCTGGATACAACTGTTACGTAGTGAAGCGACAGTTCACAATGATTCGTACACGTCCTAAATCAAATCACGTGGTGCAGCAGCACCAATTAGCAGTCATTTCTCAGCTATGAGTACGGTAGAAAATCAACTCGAAGAGTTACAGGCGACGATCGAGAGCGAAGTACCAAACGATATTACGATTACCGAGGTCCGATACGAGGGACCGGAACTCGTTATTTACACGCGCGACCCGAAGCGCTTCGCCAGCGACGGCGATCTGGTGAGGAAGCTCGCCTCCCAGCTGCGAAAGCGCATTACGGTCCGCCCCGATCCGACCTCGCTGTCTGCGACGGAAGAAGCGCGCTCCCAGGTGATGGACGTCATTCCTGACGAGGCTGGCGTGACAGACCTGGACTTCCACATCGACACTGGTGAAGTTGTCATTGAGGCAGAAAAGCCAGGGATGGTCATCGGCCGTCACGGAACGACCCTGCGCGAAATTACCCAGCAGACCGGCTGGACGCCAGAGGTCGTTCGGACGCCACCTATCGAGTCCTCCACGGTCAAGAACGTCCGGAACTTCCTCAAACAAGAGCGAAATGAGCGACGTGACATCCTGGAACGAATCGGCAGGCAGATCCACCGCGAGGAGATGTCAAACGATAACTGGGTCCGAATTACCACGCTCGGCTGTTGTCGCGAGGTCGGTCGCGCGGCGTTCATTCTCTCGACACCCGAAACTCGCGTCCTCATCGACTGTGGTGACAAGCCCGGATCGAAGGACGAGGTGCCGTACCTCCAGGTACCAGAAGCGCTCGGTTCCGGGGCTAACTCTATCGACGCGGTCGTTCTCACACACGCACACCTCGACCACTCCGCTCTCGTTCCCTTGCTGTTCAAGTACGGCTACGACGGCCCAATATACACGACAGAGCCGTCACGAGATTTGATGGGGCTTCTCACCCTCGATTACCTCGACGTTGCTGCCAAGGAAGGACGCGCCCCACCGTACGAATCTGAGATGGTGCGAGAGGCAATCAAACACACCATTCCACTGGAGTACGGCAACGTGACCGATATCGCTCCAGATATCAAGCTGACATTCCACAACGCAGGACATATTCTTGGCTCTGCTATCTCACACTTCCACATCGGGGACGGCCTGTACAACGTGGCGTTCTCCGGTGACATTCACTACGACGACACCCGGCTGTTCAACGGTGCCGTCAACGACTTTCCGCGCGTCGAGACGCTGGTGCTTGAGTCGACCTACGGCGGGCGCGACGACTACCAGACTGACCAAGAAGACTCGGAGCGAAAGCTGAAACACGTCCTCAGAAACACCCTTGAACGTGATGGAAAAGTCGTCATCCCAGCGTTCGCAGTCGGTCGCTCCCAGGAGATAATGCTCGTACTCGAGGAAGCGATGCGAAGCGGTGACCTGCCCGAGGTGCCAGTTCACCTCGACGGAATGATATGGGAGGCGACGGCCATTCACACGACCTACCCCGAGTACCTGCGGGACGACCTCCGCGAACGTATCTTCCACAACGACGCAAATCCGTTCCTCGCCGAACAGTTCAACCACATCGACGGCGGGGAAGACGAGCGACAGGAGGTCGCAGACGGCGGCCCGTGTATCATCCTCTCGACCTCCGGGATGATGGAGGGAGGACCGATCCTCTCGTGGCTCGAACACCTCGGAGCCGACGACAACTCGACGCTCGTCTTCGTGGGGTATCAGGCAGAAGGAACGCTCGGAAGCCGCATCCAGAACGGTCGGCGGGACCTCCCGGTCGGGAATGGAAACGGCAGAGGAGGGTCGATGACGTTGAAGATGCAGGTTGAAACTGTCGACGGCTTCTCCGGTCACGCTGACAGGCAGGGGCTGGAGAACTTCGTCCGAACAATGAACCCACGGCCCGAGAAAGTACTGTGTGTCCACGGCGACGAACGCTCGACGCAGGACCTTTCCTCGGCGCTGTATCACGAGTTCAACATGCGCACGTTCGCGCCGAAAAACCTCGAAACGTTCCGCTTCATCTGAGAGCTCTGCTCTCGCCTTACCGTCCCCAGAACGGGAGGAAATGACGAGTCCTTTTTGTCTCCAGCCACTGAGAAGGGCGTATGCACGTCCGAGTGAACGCCGCAATTAGCGCCGACGGAAAGCTCTCCTCCCGTCGGCGCGAGCAGATTGCCATCAGTGGGGAGGACGACTTTGACCGCGTCGACGAACTCCGGGCGGAGAGCGACGCGGTGATGGTCGGCGTCGGGACTGTCCTCGCTGACGACCCGTCCCTGACGATCGACGACCCGGAACGACGCAAGCGACGCTTGGAGCGGGGCGTCTCCGAAAATCCAGCGCGCGTTGTCGCCGACTCGCGTATTCGCACGCCGCCTGATGCGACGGTTCTCGACGACAGCGCGGAGACGTTCATGTTGGTCAGCGAAGCAGCACCTTCGGACTTCATCGCACAGATGGAAGAGCAAGGTGCAACAGTCATCGCAGCCGGGGAGAACCGTGCCGACCTGACGAGCGCGTTCGAGCAACTGGAGTCGCACGGAATTGGGAGCCTCTTTGTCGAAGGCGGTGGGGAGATTATCTATTCCCTGTTCGAGCACGGACTGGTCGACCGTCTGTCGGTGTTCATTGGACCGCTAGTCATTGGCGGGCGCGACGCGCCGACCCTCGCCGACGGCGACGGCTTCGTGGAGGACTTCCCGCAACTAGATCTTCAGGGTGTTGAGCGAATTGATTCCGGAGTCGTACTCGAATACGACGTGCCGTGATTTTTTGATGCGTAGGCCCTGATATCCCTGTCAGTGGCTGTGGCCAGTCATTTCCGCGAAGCTCCGTCCAAAGCGCTGTTCGAACACGTCGAGGATAGTCTCCTCTGCGGCTTCAAGGTCCTCGCCAGCGTCTCCGTGTCCGTGATGGACCATGCCGTGTGCCTGCTGTGCAAGCGAGAGGACTGCCAGGTTCGTGACAACCTCGGCTCTCGTCTCGTCGCCATCACTCAGCGCATCAGTGAGCGCGACGGGAATCTCAAACTCCTCGCTGTCGCCATCGACTTCGATACTGACCGTGGTGGTCTCTGGTGCCATACCCCTCTGTTTGGGAGACGGTGGTAAAGACCCTGCGACTGCGTGAGTGATGACCTAGTAGCGACTTCGGCCATCAGTTGCTCACCCGAAATGCATCGGTAAAAGTGCACAGGCCGAAAGTGAGCTGACTCTGTCTGTGAACGCCGAGTGACACGGTCGTTTGGAATTTGAACTCAATGGCGAGACTTGCTGCGCTCGTCTCGCGTAGTTCAAATCTTGTGATGCGAATTTGCCGACACAGAAAGCGCTCGCACACGCAAAGCGGTCGCTCTTTGATTTGCTCAGTAAAAGTGCGCTGGCCGAGATTTGAACTCGGGTTAGGACCGTGGCAGGGTCCTGTGATACCACTACACCACCAGCGCACTGCATTCTACCATACTGCGAAGGGCAATAAAAGCGTTCCGAAACCCGTGTGCGTATCGGTCACAACCCTGAAGCCTGGCGCGATGTTTGTCACTTGGTTGACTAGATTTGGAGTGTCTCCGAACAATTAACAAAGCAGAACACCGAGTTACAAGGTATTCCAAGTGAATGAGTACTGACCAGATTAATATCGAGTATATACGGAAGTATCGAGAAGAAGTAAAACGTCCGCTCTGGCAGCTGTTTCAGAACTACGGCTACGGGAACCGGAAGTGGTTCCTCATCGGTGTACTGTCGTCAATCGGTGCGCGGTTCGCCTCGCTGGTCCCACCAATAATCCTGGGTGTCGCCATCGACTCTATCTTCCGCGACGACCAGCCCTTCGACCTCCCGGTTATCCCACAGGACTGGCTCCCCGGCGAGACGATGGAACAGTTCTGGTTCGTCATCGGTCTGATGGCCGTGTTCATGATCGGCCAGGCGTTCCTGAACTTCGTGCGTACATCGACCCTGAACCTCTTCTCCCACCGCGTGAAACACGAGGTCAGGACGGCCACGTACCAACAGATGCAGCGTCTGGATATGGATTTCTTCAACGAGGTCCAGACCGGCGAACTGATGTCCATCCTCTCGAACGACGCGACCCGGCTGGAGCGGTTTCTCGACGACATGGTCGGGCAGGGTATCCAGCTCATCGTCCTCGTGGTCGGCATCTCTTTCGTGCTGTTCTGGTACAACTGGCAGCTGGCGTTCGTCACGTTGGTTGTCGTCCCGCTGGCAGCCATATTCACCTACTGGTTCATGCGCCTCGCGGAGGAGCGCTATACTGACGTCCGTCAGTCTGTCGGTGACCTGAACAGCCGCCTGGAGAACAACATCAACGGGATTCAGGTCATCAAGGCCTCGAACACCGAGGAGTACGAAGACGAGCGGGTGGAGGAACACTCCTACACGTACTTCCGACTCGACTGGCTCGCGCTCCGGCTTAACTTCGTCTACCGCCCGGGGCTCCAGGCGCTGACCTCACTGGCGTTCATCGCCACGTTCATCGTCGGCGGCATCTGGATTCTCGACGGCCCACCAGGCCCGATGACAGGCGAACTGACCGAAGGAACACTCGTCATTTTCCTCCTGCTCACGCAGCGACTGGTCGACCCGCTGGCCCAGATGAGCAACGTCGTCGACCGCTACGAGGACGCGATGGCCTCGACACGGCGCATCCTCGGTATCATGAACTTGCCCGTCCACATCCAGGACGCAGACGACGCCTACGATATCGAGAATGTTGAGGGCAAGGTCCAGTTCGACAACGTGACCTTCGCCTACGAGCAGGAACCGGTACTCGAGGAGATCGACTTCGACGTCGAAGCCGGCGAAACGATTGGGCTGGTCGGCCCGACGGGAGCCGGGAAGACGACTATCGTCAAACTCCTCCTTCGCCTCTACGACGTCAACCACGGCGCGGTCAGAATTGACGGTCACGACGTGCGCGGCGTTACACTGGAGAGTCTCCGAACATCGATGGGCTACGTCGGCCAGAACAACTTCCTGTTCGATGGCAGCGTCGAGGACAACATCAGGTACGGGGCGTTCGACGCCACCCACGAGGAGGTCGTTGAAGCTGCGAAACGCGCACAGGCCCACGAGTTCATCACGAACATGCCCGAGGGCTACGACACCGAGGTCGGCGAGCGCGGAGTGAAGCTCTCCGGCGGGCAACGCCAGCGCGTGGCGATTGCCCGGACGATTCTCCAGCACCCCGAAATCCTCATCTTCGACGAGGCCACCTCCGCCGTCGACACGGAGACGGAGATGCTCATCCAGCGCTCTATCGACGACCTCGCCGCTGACCGGACGGCGTTTGTAATCGCCCACCGCCTCTCAACGGTTCGAGACGCCGACCGCATCTTTGTAATCGAGGGTGGACGCATCGTGGAGCGCGGCACCCACGACGAACTGCTGGCCAAAGACGGTCTCTACGCCAACCTCTGGCGTGTACAGGCAGGTGAGATCGGTGACCTGCCCGAGGACTTCGTCAAGCAAGCCAGTCAGCGCGTCGCCCAGCAGGGCTTCGACACCGACTGATACGGGACACACCCCGGAGCAGGCCATCGGAATCGCTACTTTTTGTTGCCAGCTACACAACCGCAAATCGGTCCATTCGGCACGTGCGTAAAGGGTAGCAGTCCACCAGTCAGGAACGTCGCGGCCAGAGTATGCGAGCACAGCGCACTTCGCGAACACACACTGAGTATTGGACGGATTGAGCGAAACGCGACAAAACCGCACGCATATGGCATGTGAACGCGTCACAGCGCGAGTACAAAGCGGGGCCTTTTTAAGTTCGTAACAGAGACTAATCGCTACAGTCTAGTGGCGCGACGTGGAAGCGTTACGGCATGACCGTCAGCGTGCTCGTGCCGTCGTCGCTCGCCCGGGAAGCAAACGACAAACGCGAGGCAACTCGCAAGGTTGGATACGTGGCCCGCGCGGCCACGGTCTTCAGGGTGGACCGAATCTCGGTCTACCCGGACCCCGCAGGCGAGAACAAATACGGCGATGGGTTCGTCGATACCGTCTTACGGTACGCCGCGACACCTCCGCACCTCCGAAAGGAGGCATGGGGGACGCGGGACGAACTGGAGTACGCAGGCATCCTGCCGCCGCTCCGCATCGCAACACAGACCGGCTCCGGATCGGAGGGTTCGGGGTCGTTAAGACAGGGAATCGTGACCGAGGTCGGAGCTGATGGGCGCGCTCGGGTCAATTGCGGTCTGCAACACCCAATCTCCCTGCCGGTCCCGTCCGGAATGGATGGGCTGGTTGAGGGGGAACGCGTCTCCGTCAGGGTCTCTTCGCGAGAGCCGGTCCGGGCGAAGCTCGTCGACGAGCCACAACCTGGCTACGTCGTCGACACCGCGGACCTGGATACCGCAGTTACCCGTGACGACGCGGGCCTCGCCATCGCCTCTTCGAGGTACGGTGAACGCCTGCGGACGAGTCGTCTCGACGAGTTGGCTGCCGACACTGCCACGGCTGGTAGTGACGGCGTCGTCCGGGAGTATACGGTCGCGTTCGGTGCACCCGAGCGCGGCCTACCGGACATCCTGGGAATTTCGCCCGGGGCGGTTGGCGAAGACGACCACGACGAGACTGGACGGTTTGACCTCTGGCTCAATACGGTTCCAAACCAGGGAAGCGACGTGGTGCGAACGGAAGAAGCGATGTTCGCGACACTCGCTTGCCTGAACCTCATGGAGTGAACGCAAATGCCACAACCAGAACGACCACGCAAAGGCTCGTTGGGCTTCGGCCCGCGCGGGCGTGCGGCCAGCGAGACGCCGCGGTTCAACAGCTGGCCGGATGACGACGGACAACCCGGACTGCAAGGAGTTGCAGGATACAAGGCCGGGATGAGCCACGTCGTCATGATCAACGACCAGCCCGACTCTGCACGCGAGGGGATGGAGGAGACGGTCCCCGTGACCGTCATCGAGACGCCCCCGATGCAGGTCGTCGCACTGCGAGCCTACGAAGA
>LKMJ01004298.1_pt1 | contig 13385 bp, 16 predicted proteins | sample 643391 | NCBI WGS metagenome assembly LKMJ01 (sample SAMN04112250, study PRJNA286221) | soda lake metagenome | biome: soda lake; feature: Kulunda Steppe; material: water; isolation source: sample PL-Br10 brine of Picturesque Lake | place: Russia: Kulunda steppe | collected 2010-07
GAGAGAGAGAGAGAGAGAGAGAGAGTGAGAGAGATGTTAATTATACAGAGAAAGAGGGTGAGAGAGATGGAGAGAAAGGAGGGAAGGAGATGGGGGGGAGGTCATGAGGACCGTTTGATGTGCCCAGGGCCCCTTTTTGAGGAGCCTTCTGTGGTTGCCCCTCTGTGACGCACAGCCACAAACAAATTGCCTCACTGTGACGCACAGCCACAAACAAATTGCCTCACTGTGACGCACAGCCACAAACAAATGCCTGCGGACGAGACTCTGCTGATTACTGGAGCGGAATGGAACCCAGCGCGCCCACCTGAACAGTGGTAATGGAGGCAAGGGGCTGGGCCGTGGACTCTCCTGCAAGCTCCTCCGCGATGATGCTCAGCACCACTTGCTTCAGCTTGCCATAGGTGGAGAAACGTTGCAAGCGCTGCAGGCGAGCAAGCGGCGCAGGTGTGTGCTGCTGGCCTGTCACGAGCAGGGGAAGCACGCGCGCCGTGCAAGAGCACGCACAACAAACAGTGCCGGCCGGAGCGGAGCAGCAGCACTCTGGGGCAAGGACGGAGTGATGTAATGGGCACAACCAACGCCGCTTCAAAAAGCACTGCAAGGCACGGTTGTGTCGTGCAAGGGCACACGCCCAAAAGGCGCACAGCGCATGGCGTGCATGAGGCTGCCCAAGGTACGACTGAGCAGGGATAGGTGCACAGGCAACCCATCAGGTGATAAGGGATAGGCACACAGGTGACTCTGCACGACAGCTCACCTGCACGACAGCTCACCTGCACGACAGCTCACCTGCATGACAGCTCACCTGCACGACGGTGCCCTCCAAGGGGAGCTCCCGCGCAACGCCCTCGTCCTTGATCCAAGCGTGCTCCAAGGCCTGCAGGGCATGCGCACGCATGGCACTGGTGCATGTGTGCTAAGGTGGTGTCCATGTTCATCGATGACTTGGCTCGCCCACAGCATGGGATGTACAGAGCAAAGGTTTTGACCCCGCACCCAAGGTGGAGTAAAGAGGTGATCGCAACATGCGTGTTGGTGACGGTACTGACAGCAGTGCTGTTGAGTCGTGAACACAGGTGATGGCGGTCGCGAGACACCATAAGCAATGAACGCTGCTGATGGTGATGGCAGCGGTGCTGCCTAGATCTTTTGCAGCACCTGGCTGGCAGACGGCCGCTCCTCTGGCTTGCGGCGCAGCAGGGTCTTCAGGAAGTCGAGCGCGCTCGGGGATAGCGACGCTAGCGGGGGTGCGTCCCAATTGATGTCAGTGCCTAGGATGGCACGCCACACCTCTGTCAGGCTCTTTGTGCGCACATCATCCCTGCGCGCGCACGCGGTTCCAGCCAGCCAGTGGCACACGGGCGTGTTGCCAAGTGGACAGCCGCCCAGTCAAAGCAGATGTATTGGCTGGACGGCCCACACAATGGTCAGGATGGCGCACACAGTGGTCAGAATGGCGGGCGAAAAGGTGCTCTGTTTGCAGCAGCGCTGTGTTGCCCCTGCAGCAAAATGGCGCAGCGCACGCTCCACTTTGTCTCCACTCCATTGCACCCCTGGGTGCTCCGGCCACATCGCAGCGAACAGCAACCTCTCCCCCCCCCGCCTGGGCGTGCTGAGCACGCATCCTAGCACACTCTCCAAGATTGCCCGGTGATCTGCGCCTACCGGCATGGTGAGCTGTGCTTAACAGCGGGTTGAGGCGTGCCATACAGCAAGTTAAGTAGCCTGTTGCTGGTGAGCTGTGCCTAACGGCTTGATTAGATGTGCCTTAGAGCATGAGCAGTCGTTAAGGTGCTTTTGCATCAGCCCGAGCATTGGCCCAAGCTCCAAGCAACAAGGTGCTTTTGCATCGGCCCGAGCATTGTCCCAAGCTCTGAGAAACAGGGTGCTTTTGCGTCAGCGCGAGCATCGGCCCGAGCTCTGAGCAATGAGGTGCTTGCCTGCATGCTGCACCAAGCGCTGCTGTGCCGTACCGGCTCCATCTAGCTGTGCCAGAGTACACACACGTGCAAACACTCACACCCACACTCCATGCAAGTGCCAGCAAGATACGCGGATCAGGCTTGCAAGGGCGATGTGCATGCTGCTCAGCTTGTCCTGCTCCAGCAGGGAGGCGCTGGCTAGGCAGGTGCTGGCGTCGCAGCTTGTACACGTGCTGGAGGTGCCCGTTGCGCAGGTGCCAGCAGTGTGGGTGCCAGCAATGTTGATGCCAGCAAGGTCGGTTTCAGCAGTGTGGATGCGAACAATGCTGAAGCCAGCAATGTTGGTGCCAGCAGTGTGGGTGCCAGCAATGCTGGTGTCAGCAATGTTGATGCCAGCAATGTTGGTTTCAGCAGTGTGGATGCGAGCAATGTTGATGCCAGCAATATGGGTGCCAGCGGTGTGGGTGCCAGCAATGCTGGTGTCGGCAGTGCGGGTGCCAGCGGTGTAGGTGCTTGCTGTGATCGGCTGGGACCTCACCAGTACGGGAACCCTCCCGTGAGCAGCTGGTAGGTGAGCATGCCCACGCCCCAGATGTCGCACTTCTCATCGTAGCACTGGAGCACCAGCTCAGGGCTCATGTACGCCGGCGTGCCTGCGCGCACATGCGCAGTGGCGTGTCAAGTGCACTTTGCAGGCGCGTGGCATCGACGCCATCAGGCCAGCGCAGGTGCAAGCTGTCGGCGCCACAAGTCTAGGCTTGCGCCGGTGCAAGACAACGTCCCCACCAGTTGGGCGCAGGCACATGCGCATGGCGCCTCTGAGAGCACCACCATTAAGCATACAAGGTTTCGGTCGGCACATGCTCCTGCTCAGCATATGCCGCCATGGGAACACTGCACATGTCCTGCGCCCCATGGCAGCCCTGTGTGCACGGGCGCAAGAAACCCCAGCACGCAACCAACGCACGTGCGTGCAAACGCAAGCACAAGCGCGCCCGCACAAGGCAACCGCGCAGGCCGCACACCTACAAAGCAGGGGCCAGAGCAGCCAGCCAAGTTGCTACCCAGGGCCGAAACATTGCGCGCGCTTCATCTGCTCACGCCTGCCCCTGTTGCGCAGGCAGTGAACACAGCAGGCACCACGTCCAGGGAGGGGCGCAGGGGCGGGGCGCACCTGAGCGCGAAGTGAGCTTGGGCTCAGAGGGCCAATGGCGGATGGAGAGGCCAAAGTCGATGGCCTTGAGCTGGCTGTCGGGGTCATTGGTCACAAAGAGGAAGTTATCGGGCTGCGCAGCAGGCAGGCAAGACAGCACAGGGGCCCTGGCACTCTGTGCACTCTCCCTGTTGCCTTCCCGTTGCACATGCCACACTGCTGGTACCCCCCCGCTGCCCCCTGTCGCTGGGCGCTGCGGATATGTGTCTGTGTGCATCCATGTCTGTGTGCATCCATGTCTGTGTGCATCCATGCCTGCGGGAGCCAGCGACGCTTGTATGCGCGATGGCACCTTGCAGGTACCCCTGATGGATGGCCATAACCTTGTACGCGCGCCTCGATTGCCCTGATCTCTTGCAGCAGGCTTGTGCTGAGAAGCCTTCTTGAAGAATGCAGTATTGTGGGCACTGCGAGCCCAAAGAGCATGACAATGCATTGTAGCCATCTCCCTTTATCCTAGTGTGTGCCTTTCTAAACCAGACTTAATGAGCGGGGTAACGGCAATCACCGCCGGTGCTGTCGTTATTCTACCACTGCAACCGCCACCACCACCTCCACAACCACAATCTCCGTCGTCGTCATCATCATCATCATCATCATTGCATGGTTGCAGACAGCAACTGAGTCATCCGACAAGTCCAAGGTGTTCATGAAGTTTGGCTTATCATTTATCATTTGTGGTCAACTGTCCACCCATCCATACGTTACAGATGTAACATCCCTCCACGTATGTGTGCATTGGCTCCCCATGCCTATCATGCGCGCACACACCTTGATGTCCCTGTAGATGATGCCTTTGGCATGGCACTGGCTGACAAAGCGCAGGATGCTGCGGGAGAGGCGCGCAATGTACTTCTCGCTGTACTGCCTAGAGGAAATTCGCTCAAGCAGGGCGCCCCCCTCACACAGGTCCATGACCAGGTGCACGGACCGCGCATCCTCAAACACCTCCTGCATGTGTGCATGCATGTGTATGCACATGTGAATGCGTGTGTGCTTGCTGTGCGTGTGCGTGTGGCGCGCGTCATCCTTCACACAGGCCCATAAACACTTGCACGGACCGCGCATTTTCAGACCCCTTTATGCACGCATGTGTGCTCGCCATCTGTGTACATGTATATGTGCGTTTGAGAGTGTGGGTGGGTACACGCTGATTTTCATTTGTTTGAAAGACGTTCACGCATGTTTGATTGATGTATTAACTTGCGTGATCGCATGTGTGTGTGCATGTGTGTGTGCATGTGCGTGCGTGTGCATGTGTGTGTGATTCAGAGCCTAAAACCAAAAGCGCAATCCATGAGCATGCATGTGGACTGAACACAAACAGAATGTGCTGCTGCATGCTTCCTTCAAACATTATAGCTCGCCTGCACACACCTCACTCTACACCAGCGCAGAATGCATGCTCTGCTACACAGCCCTGCAGCGAACGTGGCTAAAGCAGTAGCAGGGGGAAGGTTAACACAAGCATGGCAACGTGCACGCACCCTCAGGTTGACTGCATCCAAGCTGAAACCTGCAAGAATTGGGGCAGTCACAAACTGAAACCATCAGCGATCAGAAACGGCAGGGCTCCAGCATGAGCTAGTGTAGGACTCGAAATATGAATAAATTAATGGATGCCCCCTCCATTTAATGCCAATGGATGCGCCTGCTGCTCTGGGCTTGGCGACGTTCTGCTGCTGCTCAAGGCAGCTGCAGCGCTGGGCCGGTGCACAAGGATATGAGGACCCTACTGCAAGAGGGCCCCAGAGACGCATGAGACGCCAGGCGTGAAACAAAAGTGATGAGGCGTAGGGATGATAGAAGCACAGATGTAAGGCACTGAGGCAAAGCAAAGAGACAAAAAAAGCCAGGTACGGGGCCTTCATTGCTGCACAACAAGTGCTGGAGGCGGCACTCAACCAGCCACTCAGCGGCTGTGCTCAAAGGTGCACCCTGGCAGCAATTCTGATGGCTTGCACTGAGGGAGACCAAGCTCATGCAGAGCAAGCTTCTCATCCAGGCCAGCTGCACTGGCGATAATGGGGCATGCTAACCAGCTGATGCTGCATGCGCACCCAGCTACCGCATGTTCAAATGCATGCCACCCAGTTGCTGCATGCCACCCAGTGGTCGCTGCCATACGCTCACCTAGTTGCTGCATGATCTCTACCTCAGCCCGGATCTTGAGCAGGTACCTCGGGGTGCCTTCATTGGCAGGTAATCACACATGCAAGCCAAGTGAGCTCCTAAGCCCCAACGTTTGCAGGGAGCACTAGACAACCATCTTTTGCCCAATCTAATGTGCATTTTGGTGCTTTCCTACAATTAGCTTCAGGTTGCAGGCCTGATTGGCTTCGGCTAAGCTGCCCTGATTCTCCAGGGTTGGTGCCCTGTGACAGTTCTGACGCCTCAAGGTAGTTGGGCACTTGCATTTTCCCACAAGGCATCAGTCCTGTCCCGCAATACATCAGTATCAAACGTTTGGCAGGCCTGCGTAACCTTTACCAGCAGGGAGCAAAAGGCCCTAGCCGACTGCCAGCACCAGCTACTAAAAATAGAAAGCACCCGTAGAAGACAGTAATGTGAAGTTCAAAAGCTGGAGCACGGTAAGCTCTGAAATATAGCTCATCTTGCTCACATGGTCCTCTCTTGGGCTTCTTGGGGATCGTCTTGATGGCGTACCGCTTTCCGGTGCTTATCTCTACGCACTCGCGCACGACACCGAAGCTGCCGGCGCCTACCACCCGCCCGACGAAGAAAAGGGAGTCCAGCTGGTTGGAGTACCTATACAGAGTGTGCGTGCACGTTTTGATCACATTGACACTGCTTGACACAGCCCTGGCGCTCAGGCAGGCGGCCAACAACTGGGCGGGCTTCAAAGAGGACATGGCTTGAGCGGCGCAACTTGACAGTGACCTCCATGCGCATTGGCACCCCAGCTGCCACACACGGAATTCAGACATGGCAGCCTCTTCCTCAAGTCTATGAAAATACCAGAGGGGGTTATCTGAGGCCCAAAATGGGTATGGTTTTGGCATGATCCCAGCTGCCACACGCGTAATTCAGACATGGCAGGCTCAAAGTCTATGAAAATACCAGGCGCCTGGGAGGTGGGTGCAGACAGAGCCCATACGCCTAGCTTTTAAATAAGCATGGGAGCTCTGCGTTGGGCTTGCAAGGCACGCTGAGCATGCAGATTAGATACTCAACAAGGAAAGGGTTCGCATGAAGCTCCTGCATATCGTTCTGCATTCTAAGTTTGAGAGAAGTACCATGGGTCTGCACACACATGCGCACAAGGCATCCGTGTCTGCACTCTAGGACGCGGGCTCCGAGAAATAAGCAAGCAGTCTGGTCTACCAAAACAAAGGCCTATTTCTAAGTCCTGGCGTGCAGCCAAGAGCTGCAGAGCCGCTGTGAGCATCTCTGTCAGGGTTACTGCAATTTTGGCAACGCTGCCAGTCGTGCTAGTGCCCGGGCAAGCAAGAGGACAATGCTTGTCCCAATCCAGCCTGCACAACCTGTGTCTATCATCACGACAGTGACTGTGCATTTACCCACGCCCCCTGAGCACCCCGTGCGAAAGGGAGTGGGAAGTAGATGGCCTTACCCGAAAACCCGTGTCACTTGATCGGGCTGCAGCTCCGTCCGCAGAGGCATCCTCAACACAGTTTCATCGACAGCCTCTGTGCTGCTGCTTCGGCATGCGTGTCGGGACGGGGGCAAGGTCCAGCTGGCTGCTGCCCCTACCTCTTGCTTTCTTGCTGCTCCGCGTGGGAGGGGAAATTGATGGTGCTTCCTGGCGAGAATGCCACATTGCAGACCGCCGTGCGGTCTGGCCAACATCATGCCTTATCAGCTTTTCTTGTTAGCTTATCCATTCACAGACATCATCCTTAACAAAATAATTTGATTTCGTATGGAGACGCAGAACATCAACGAACGATGCAAGAGTCCGGGAAGATACCTCAAAGCCATCCAGGCCTCTCAGAGCAGGACAGGTGTTGAGCAGGAGCTTTACATTTGCTGTGACTGGCAGCTGCCTGAGGGGCGCAGCTTCAGCTTGACATGTGCTGATGGGGCGAGCGCTTACCAGCTACCAAGTACGCGATCTGAGTGCATTGCATTATTCGAGGAAAGAACTCCCTGATCTCATACATCTTTTGCTGCATCCATTTATGAAGTGCACATGGGTGCAGGAGCACGCGTGGCAGACAGAGTATGCATAACGCTCAATTGATGCACTGCAATGACAAGTTTTTAAAATTCTTGCTCCAGGTGCCAAGCATCCCTCAGAGTCCCCTCTTGACGAGGATCAGTATTTTGAAATATGTCATGATGCACTGTGTGCATCCAGTCCGAGCAGGAACTACACTTACAGATACGGCATAGACCCCAACACCTCGCAGCTTCAGGTAGTTTCTCATTGAAAAAAGTCATTTTCCCGCATGCTCTATCAAACATGTTTGCTTGGCTCTTGGCAGGCCTGCCCTGGTGGATGTACAAGCCTACCAGTCCACCTCCTGCTGGTCCATGACAGAGGCTTTTGCCTTGTTGCCTGGCAACATCGTACATTCTTCCTCTCCTCTTTTGCCGCTTGTTTATTTCTACTTCAGCTGACGTTTACCTTCATGTTCTTCAATACTGAGAGCATCAATACTGGCCGGCAAACCTCTATTGTCCTGCGGCTCACCCCTGCGACCAATCCTGCGGCTACAATAAGGGCACTCCTTTCTCTTGCTTTCAGGGAGCAAAAGCTCGCCAAGGTGATGTACATCAGCCCTTCCTTAGCATTTGAGTGCACAGTTTTCAATCATCTCGCTATCCTAACAATCTCAGCTGCTAAGCACCAGCTTGGTTGTCAACAACTCATTGCCTAATACAGAGCAGAACGAGGCATTATCAACATGCACACACACACACACACACACACACACACTCTCTCGGAAATTTAGTTGTCGGAAAAAACTTTCGCTAAAGACCGAACTCTTTGCGAAGTCTCGCATCACCCACACATGTGGTGCACACACAAAATGCCCGCATGCCCTGTGTTTGCGCATGCACGTGCACGCGCACACACACACATGCACACGCAAGCACTCCGTGTGGACATGGCACTACGGCTTGAACAAAGTAATGTTGAACTCTGACTGTTGGGATGTGCTATTTGTAGGATCTGCATGATCAGAAGCAGGCTGACCTGGCTCGCTTACAAGTAGAGTTGCACAGCAGCCAGAAAGAGCTCAAGCAGCATATAGATGCAAACAGGAAAAGAGAAAGAGAGCTCTTTACCAAGTGAGTCCTTATGGCTGTACTTGGTGTGTATCCTTGCGGAGAGTACAAAGGGTTTTGTGCTGCATAGTGTGGTTATCTGTTGGCAGCACTTCGGTATCTTGTGGATTATAGCGTCATGTGACATACGTCTAAAGTTCCTCCAAAGTGGTGATGAAAGGGTCAAGAACTGACAACCTCTACACCAGCAATTGAAATTCCAGGATTCAATTTGCAGTAAGCAAGCGCAATGGTGGCTCTCTGGAGATAACATGCAACCGGAAACATCACATTCAACAAATTCAACCCATTGACAGTGCACTTCCTGCTGATCAATCTCATAAGGTTGTCTGATGTACTCTGACCTCTTGCCAAGTGTTTCATTTATGGGTGCATATGTGATAACAGCCAAAGAAGGGGCAATACTTTTACTTAGCACTTCCCCTTTGGCGATCGATCAAGGTAATCTGTGATGTGGGAGTTCCTGGGGTTTAAAAGGCCTCGACTATCAAGAAAATAATTCCTGGGGGCATTCATGAAAAATGTAATTTTGCGTCAAGGCCATAGGTGATATGATGGAAGTCTGAAAAGTGATGTGTGTGTGTCTTTTGGCATCTGGTCCTTAACTAGGCATCTTTCACCTTTGCAGTGGCATTTGTTGAATTTCAATGCTTCCTTTTTCCCCTAAAGCTTTTTGCTGTTACATCTGCAACTACAGTTGCCTCACTAGATTGCAATTAAGAAGCTGGATAACAACAATTGACCGTGTTTGCTGCTGCTGGCTGCCCAAATCTTTCAGATTTTCTATTCTGCTGAACAGCAAGTCGGAAAAACTCCAGCAGCTTCGCAATGATTATACTGCGTGCCTCAGCGAGCTCACAAGGTGGAAGCCAGCGCAGCAAGAGGAGCATGGATTAGATGCCGAAGATTTAGCTCTGCAAGATACACAGGTGGGGCATATGTTCTCATCAAAGCCGTGATTGGCATTAAAGCAAAAAAATTCAAGTTAATGTTAACAAGGCATCAGATGCACCCTATTTCTCTGTCCATGCCCATTTTGTCCTCTTGCAGAGTCCTCCTCCTGATTGAAGCACGGTGCAACTGACAGCTCTGCAGGTGCACAGTTACAGACAGCTCCCAGCAGATGCCATCGTGGACTCAGCATTACCCATGAGTACTGATTGGCACTAAGCACTAGAATCCAAGGCACTGTGTCAAGAGTGTGATCTTATTCTGCGGGACTGCTGCAATCAAGCAAGACTTGCTGCATGGTCTTTTGGTGAGAATTGTGCAGACCGGCTGCAGACAGTTACAATGCGCACCAAGCAGACAACAGGTTGGCTGCGATGAGACTGAGGAGTCTCTGATACCCTTGTCCTTCCCTTCATGTTCTCTCTGCTTCAGCCTGCAGACAGGCATGATCAGCACTGCCATTCCTGTTGCCCTTCAATGGCTAAGAAGGTCTTCTCCCTGGGGTATACCTTACAAGGTTCCTCTTAGTAGACTGACAGAATTCAACTGTGAGTTCATAAACAACGTCCTCAAGATGCAGCTTTAAGTAATGGCATATAAGGCCGCAGTCACACATAAAAATTTCACTATTTTTCACTTTTTTCCACTCTGAAGTGAAAAGAAATTGCGGTCACACTCCTGAGCGAAAAATTTCAGAGGGGGCTATCTGAGGCCCAAACTGGGTATGGTTTTGGTATGATCCCAGGGTATGGTCTCCGTGACGGGTACCTTTCAAGATTGGAACCAAGTGGCAGCCAAGCACTTGCAAGCTTCCCACAGCACCTGAGCTTAAAGGGTGCTCGTCACGGAGACCATACGTAATTGGCCGTGGCGTAAACATTATTTTTCACAGCCAAATGTCCACACCAGATCACCCACTGCACCAAATTACATTATCATTGGTGTTTTGGTGCTCATGTAATAGACAGACATCATTGCAAAAGAATTGGAGTGACAAGAAGCAATGGTCGGTGAGATGTGCATTTTGGGTCATTTCCCTTAGAAAATCCAGCAAATGGGCGCCAAAATGGGTCAAAAACTGTCCCCCACCAAATCTGGATTTCAACATCTGATATCAATGAGCACATAGTAAGTAAACTGAGAATACTGATGGGATTCTGGGGGTAGAAGGAGCCTTGATGGGCTTGTGGTGGGGGCGCACATGCGCTATCTGTGGCAAAATAGGCCAAAAACAGAGCCTGAGCACCCATCCAGGCCACTAAAGGCTTCCATTTCACGCCAAACTTTCACAGTAGCCTAGGTATATGATATTATTACAGTTGCCATAAAAAAAACGAGCATGCCCAGACCTTTGACCAGATAGCCCCCTCAGGAGATTTTTTCACTTTTGCGGTCTCCCATGACCTCCCCTCTCTTCCAGCATTGCTATCAGAAACCACACTCTTACATTCACAAGCTCTCCAAGACCAGCAATAGGATGCAAAAAGCTCTTTGCGACAGGTCCTCAAGCCGCAATGAGGCAGCAACACGACACAGACTGCACTGTTCATAAGGAGCCTGCAATGCTGCAGACGCCCTCGCTTGAGCACTCAGGTCATGGCCTACAAGGTCTTGCATGACAGTCAATTGACCCTGAGCCATCAGGGTAGAGTGCCAGGACAGAATGCTGGAAAGTTTGCAGAGCGTGATTACTGCGGTTGGCGCACACTTGAAAACTTATCTTTTTCCCCTGTGCATGTGGCCATGGTGCATCAGTCTTTGCCTTCATTTGAGAGTATGTCCTTACGCATGCAAAGGAAGCCTTTTTTATGTGCAAGTGCTCCTCAAATTGACAGTTTTAAAGCCCAGGAAATGTCAGCAATGACTATCCATCTCATTTTCTATTTGCCTGACAATCTTCACCATATCCAGCACCCCACAAGTGTAAGCCTGGCTAACACATACATGAAACATCATCTCAGTGCACTGTCGGCCTGAAGAATCATCACCAGCTAGTGCTGCAGCTGCGTAAATCACCAAAAAAAATGGTAAATCACATGTGTAAACCATGTAGGGAAACCTTGTCTCCTCAGATATCCTCCCGAGGTAAATGTTCTTTCTGACATACAAACCCTTAACAAGGGGTTTCTAGGGGTATTGCACTAATGGGACCCTCCCTGGGGACCTCCTGAGACCACTTTTGCCCAAAGTGAAAAAAGTGAAAAGTGCACTTTGGGTGTTGGATTGAAAATTGAATTTTTGGGAAGGTTGGAAATTTTTCGTGTGTACCGCGATTTCATTCTTTTGGGTCAAGTGAAAAAATGTGTGTGTGTGTGTGACCGCAGCCTAACTGTACTCTGATACCCTGCGGATGAAATCAGCCAGCCCTGTGGACCATGATTTGACCATGTATTGATTCAATTTGTCAACTTGAAGGCAGTACAAATTGGGCGCTTACAGTGTACTCATCCGCATTTTTCTTACCTGGTGTAGTTTGGGGTGAACCGATCACCTATGCATGGTGTAACAGTAACAAGTTCGGGGTTCACAGATCGCTGAATCGTCAGGCTGATAGGCTTGGGGCTGGTCATTGCCAGTCCAAATGTTTGAAAGTTTAGGATTAGGACCAAAGAGAAATCCACAATGTCTGAAATGCAATGGCACTTGGAGGAACTTGGAGGATGGGCAAAGATCACCTCTGTGAGGGTTGATGGAAAAAAATGCTGAACTGAAAAAGAGGAGTGGCTGAACAAGCTGTATAGCTACGTTTTGAGGCATTTAAGAGGAATGATACATTGTTATGATGACCTATGACCTTAGCACTAGAACATGCTTCTTGACAACTGTGCAGGGCATTCATGGTGTTTGCAAAAGCGTGCTTTCACAGGCAGGTGTGTGTATAAGTAGTTACTACTTAGTAGTATATAAGACTTTGTGCATAATGTGCCAAGACAAGGCCACATGAACAAAAGGATTTCACTGCCTCCACTTGGGATATACATTCTCAAAAGTTACATCTGCAGGATCCAGCACAGTGTAGATTAGGCAGGAGAATCAGTGGTTGTCTCAACCGCAGTTGATTCAACCGAAAACAGGTTGTGAGCCTGCATTGTTTCAACCGCAGTTGAATCAACCAAAAACAGGTTGTGAGCCCACATTGTTTCAACCGCAGTTGATTCAACCGAAACAGGTTGGGAGCCCGCATTCGACTGCAATTGAATCCACCAAAAAACGGGTTGGGACTGTTGTTTCAACAAGCAACTGCCTGCGTTTGAATCAACTGGCTTCAGCGGCCATTTCAAACTTGCAGTTGAATCAACCAAAAATAGGTTGGGGGCCCGCACTTCAACCAACTATTCAACTGCAAAAGTGATTGGTTCAATTGCATTTCAATAGCTTAAACGTTAGCTACGCAGAGTTTTGGTTTCCATCATCGTCTTTGTTATGTAACTTCCGAAGTGAACTTGAGTCAAGTTGCCTCTCTTTCAGGCTTCAGCTGAATCGACCTCATTTAGCAGGCTCTATAACGTTACACAAACCTTTCCAATGGTTTAAATGCTGGTCCTTAATATTGTTCAGAGCGCGTCCCTGGACCGCGTCCCTGGATCGAGTCCCTGCCCTCTTGTTAGAGGCCTTGAAGGACTTTGCGGCCTGCCAAGGCCCACAGAGTTATGTGGGTGATATAGGGTCAGGTCATCCTTTCCTCCGAGCTAGGCCGGGGGGGGGCCTGGAGTGTGTTCTGCTCTAGCGCGCTGGTGCCTCTGTAGATAGTTCCTAGTCTCGTGCCCTTTGGAGGTCCCTTCTCTTTGCTTTCTTTGGTGCGAGCTCTTAGCCGTAGTGGCAGCTGAGCCTGAGCCGGCCTGCCCGCGGGCCAACTGGTAGCCCGAGCCTGAGCTGTCCTCGTAGCCTTGGGGGTGTCACGCCAGATTTATGCAGTGCCAGATTTATGCTGCATTGTGAGCCGGAGGTTGGTTGAGTTAGTTGGAGGAGTATTTGATCCCTTGCTCAGTTCAGCTATAGCTGTATTTGAGCACGTCAAA